>Ga0207752_1000375_pt1 | contig 21048 bp, 9 predicted proteins | sample Pon2CUnioCityCA_6_FD_187272 | JGI IMG/M metagenome (GOLD analysis project Ga0207752, IMG submission 187272) | Marine sediment microbial community from Union City, CA, USA - Pond 2C Sediment 2 (SPAdes) | ecosystem: Environmental > Aquatic > Marine > Intertidal zone > Salt pond sediment ...
CGGTCCTTCGCCGCCACCTGCTTCATACGTTTCCAGCAACCGCTTTTGTGGAGCGGTGCTGATGAAACCATCCCCAATCTGTCCGGCGACCTCTGCCATTGTGTCACCGCTGGCGGCGACCATGATCGGCGGAGCCTCGTCGGGTAGCGTGAAGAGCCGGGCGTCCTCGACTGTGAAGAAGTCACCCCAGAAGCTCGTATTCTCTCCTTCCCACAGGAGCCGGATAATCTGCACCGCCTCTTCCAGCAGTGCCAGGCGGATGTCGTGCGGGGGCCAGCGAAATCCCTGGATGTGCTCGTTCAGGTTCTCCCCTGTGCCGACTCCGAGAAAGAAGCGACCGGGCATCATCGCCGCTGCCGTTGCCGCTGCCTGCGCGATTATCGTCGGGTGAATGCGGAAAGTGGGGCAGGTAACTCCCGTTCCCAGGCGCAATTTCTCCGTGGCCTGGGCTATGCCCCCAATGACGCTCCAGACAAACGGGCTGTGGCCTTGCTTGCTGATCCACGGATGGTAATGATCAGAGATCAGGGCGAAAGTAAAGCCGCTTTCTTCCGCGCGACGGGCCAGGCGTACCAGGTCCTGCGGGCCGTGCTCTTCACTGGAAAGTGCGTATCCGATTTCAGTCATATTTTCTTTCTCCTTTGTGAATTGCTGTTTTTATTGGGATCGTCTCTGCTGTAGTGCTCCTCATCGACCTGTGCGGTCTTTTCTGTCCTGTGTTCTTCATCTTAATTTGGCGTGGGATCGACCTGAACGGAGTGATCCGTCAGGAATTTATCCACGTAGAGAGACCGCACCAGCACCATTGAGACGGCAGCCAGCGGTTGGGCCAGGGCCACTCCCAGCGCTCCCGCAATCAGCCCTGCCAGCACCTGCGAAATGACCGTCAGAACCGGCGGTAGCGAGACCGCCCGTTCCTGGATCAGGGGCGTTAGCATGTAGCTCTCCACGATCTGGATTCCCTGGTAGAGGAGCAATACGTATATCACCTGCTCAATGCTGTTGCCTGCCGCTACCAATAGGGCCGGAACCAGGGCCAATACCGGGCCGACGATGGGCACGAAGGAGAGTATACTGGCCAGGAAGCCGAGAATCAGGGCCAGGGGTACCTGCAACAACATCAGGCCCAGGGTGGTCAACACGCCGACAATCGCCATGGAGGCCAGACGGCCGGCCAGCCACCACCGCATTGTGCTCGCCAGTACGTTGAGCAATTTCCGGCTCTGCTCACGCTGTGCAAGCGGCAACAGGTGCAATAGGCCATCCCGGTACATTTCCGGGTTAAGCGCCAGGAAGAAGCCGACGAAGATAAAGATCGCAATATATACCAGCACATCGAGCGTTCGCGAAAAAATCCCGGTAATGTTGGTCAGGATGCTTGATCCCTGAGTTGCGCTGCTGGGTATATCCTGGAGTTGTGCCAGGAGCTGCTGCCCCCATGTGCTTTGTTCCAGGCTGTTGGTGATCTGTTGCCACGACTCGCTCAGGCTGCTACTCAACTGCTCCGTCTGCCGGATGAGGCCCGGCGTTACCATCCAGCCGAACAGCACCAGCAATGCCAGCATGGCGAAGATGACCAGGCCCAGGGATGCGCGTTGTGGAAGCGGCGTGCGCGCTTCCAGCCAACTGCTGACCCCATCGAGAAAAAGCGCCAGCAGAAGGCCGGCGAAGAGCAACAAAAATACCTCGATAGCTGTGTACAGCACATATAATAGAATGATAGCGACAGCACCCAGGCTGATTGCGATCAGGATGCGTCGTGTTGTAGGATGAAGTAGGCGCTGTTGTTCAAGCTGATCCATCTATTTTCCATCCGGCTGAACGACCTTTCCACTTCACAATGTTCCGTTAATTGTGACATGTCTTCTGGTCAGGTTACCGGTGATGACGACAATTGCTGCTGCTCGCCTGTTCAGGTGAAATTGCCCCTCGGCGGATCTGCTGACGATGTCCATAAAGAGGGGAGTAAGATCCTATTCTCCTGTATAACATGCCCCGCCGCGCCTGCCTATATGCCTCGATACAGGATACAGATATAATTTGACGATATATTTTCTGGAGGAGGAAGTTGCGATGTCCAAAACCGTGCTCATCTTGCGCCATGCGAAATCCAGTTGGTCAGATACCGCGCTGTCCGATCACGATCGGCCGCTGAAAGCGCGTGGCGAGCGCGATGCTCCCCGGATGGGGCGGCTGTTACGTGAACAAGGGTTACTCCCTGATCTGATCATCACTTCCACCGCGCGCCGCGCACGGGATACCGCTGACCTGGTGGCCCAGGGAGCCGGCTATGAGGGAGAAGTTGAGGAAACGCGCACCTTTTACCATGCCCCGCCCCGCGCCTACCTCGAGCGATTACGGGCCCTTCCGCCAGAAATCGGCCGCGTCCTCCTCGTCGGTCACAATCCGGGCATGGAAGAGCTAGTCGAGGTTCTCGCCGGCGTAACGGAACGGTTTCCTACGGCTGCCCTGGCTCATGTGGCCTTACCCATTGCCTCCTGGGACCAGCTAACGCCCCGTACCGGCGGCCAACTGCTTCACCTATGGCGTCCGAAAGAACTCCGGTAATCGTTGGCGCTTAATTGGCGATTCGTTCGGCGACCACCTGGCCGTTGCCCTCGCTCTGCCGGCTTTCGTAGAGCTTGCTCAGACTCTTGTTTTGCGCAGCCCAGAGCCCGACCAGGCCGATTTTTAGCTCATAGAGCGTGGTCCCTTCAGAGGTCGTTTCCTCCATAATCTCCCGCTCCACCAGCCGGTTTAGCCCGGCCGTGACCTCAGCCGGATCCAGGCGGAATCCATACTGCTCCAGGTATTGGATCAGGTCAGCCGGGTGGAAGGGCACGTCTCGAGTCATCAGGTGGGCAACTGCGGCCAGGAGCGCCCGCTCGGTGTAAGTCGAGCGTTGCCAGAGGTAGGCAAAGTGCACCTCGCCTAGGCTCAGCATCTCTTCCAGCGCAGCATTCACGTCGGAAATTGTCACATAGCCCGTTCCCTGGCTATTGGCCCGCTTGACCAGAGTGTAGCACACGAGTTGGAGGAAATAAGGGTGCCCGGCCGTAACCCGCCAGATCTTATCCAGGGCCAGATCATCATAGATGATGTTTGGTGCTACCGGCTCCCGGATCAGCTTCAGCGCTGCTTCTTTGCTGAGGAATCCAATCTGCTGGTAGAGCGCAATATTAAACAGAACCGACCAGTAATCGGTACTCATCTCCTCCAGGCGGCGCGTGCCGACGAAGACGAATCCCATCCTGTTGCTGTGCTGCATCAGGTGGCGCATGAAGGTAAAGAAAGTGGAGGGGAGAATACCGTCCTTGACCAGGTTCTCAAACACTTCGAATTCGTCAAACACCAGCACCAAAGTGCTCTCTTCCGGTAGCAGCGCCTGCACGGCGGGGATAAAGCGGCGCTGGAAATGACCGGCCGGATCCTCGCGCCACACCGCCGGTGGGGCCACTTCCAGCTCATACCCACGTGCCGCCAGCGCGTCCGCAATCAGCCAGGCCAGATCGTGCAGCAGGGCGCCCATTCCTGGCAGAACGCCCAGTGACTGGCAGTCAATATAAACCGGTAGCAGCGGTTCCGGCATCTGTTCTGTCAGGCGTAGTAGGGCGGAGGTTTTCCCGGTCCGTCGCTGCCCCACCAAAATCAATACACTGCGCCCCTGTCCGCTACCTACATTCTCTGTTACGAACTCAAATATCTCTTCACGCCCGTAGAAGAGAGGGCTGTTACCGCGCAGCGGCGATCCCGGCGTGTAGGGGTTGGCAATGGGAGAGAAGGCCCGCACCGGCGGAAGCAAATGTACCATGTCCGCGAAATCGATTCGCCGATCTTGCTGGCTCCGATCGTGATAATATACCTTGAGGGCGATCCGGAAACGATCGTTTACCTGAGGTGCCATCTGGAATTCTACCTGGTGGCTACGTCCCGGTGAAAGGACCGGGATGACCTGGGGAACACTTTCTACCCGGTACGCCGGGCTATCTTCCACTGTGACCACCAGATTCTCCGCCGCGGCCCGGCCATTGTTGGCTATCTCCAGGGCAATCAGGGTCTGTCCTTCCTGGGGTACCATCTGCTTCGTTTTAAGCGTAATGCGTAACTGAGCCTGCCCCCTGAGCATCTCTATCTCGGCATTCACCAATCCTCGGGAACGTTCCAGAAGCGCACTTATCAGTTCGCTTTCAATCGTCAATGGCCGTTGAGCTTGCTGCTCGTCAATCTGCTGCAGGATAATCGTTGCTTCGTGCAGGTAGACGATCCGATCTTCGCTCGTTTCTACCCGTTCGCTATCTCGCAGGCTGCTGAGAACCCGTAAAAAGGCTTTCAGGCCTGGGGCCACCTTTCTGGCCTCCACTAACTGCGCTACCTGGGGCCGAAGCAGGCTTAATTCCGTCACGGTCGGCGCTTCGATCAGTGCTTGTCCCATTTCGTAGGTCACGCGCCAATCGTGCAACCGGTGCCAGGGCACCGCGCTATTTTCGGCATTGGCCAGAGCGCTGTTGATGATTGGCAGCGCTGTATCCGGCCGGGTACCCAGCAAGAAGATGCCGTTGGCCAGGTTGGCCAGCGGCTGGTTACCGTCTAGCCGTGCCAGGTTGGAAAGGCTCAGGAGGAAGTCGGGCGAGCCGCCGCTGCGCGTGTATTGCGCATTCAACAGGGAAAGCGTCGCTGCCGGTTGCTGCTTGACCCGGTTGTAGAAGCGGCGCGTGTGTGCTTCCGTCGAAAGAGATTGCCGTATCAGGAGCAGCAAGCTGATCGCGGCGATTGCCAGGATGACCGGCAACACGATCCCCCCCCGTAGCCCACGCACAGGCTGCGGTGCTGGCCCGGGCGCCGGTTCGACGATCCCCTGATGGCTACCGTCGTCGAAGATGAAGCGATAGCGTACCGGCTCTTGTTGCTCTGGCGTTAGCGGGAAAACAACCTCGCCCCGCCCAACCTGTTTCTCCCCGGCCGTCTGCCACTGCCGGCTTTCCGGATCGTATGTCTCGAGCGTAATCTGGACCTCATCTTCCGCTTCTTCGATAACTGAGACATGGATATCATAACGCCCCGCTCCCACCTCCGCTCGGGCATTAACCAGCAGCGGCGGCAGGTTCGGTTTCGCTTCAAAGAGTTGCATGACTCCGTTTTCCATCACCGCTGCCAGTTGCGCCTGCTGGCGCGGGCCCTGGCGCACGCCACCCAGGCGGAAGACGCCACTCCCCAGGCTCAGGCTATCCCAGCTACGTCTATCACTTGTATATAGTTCAACGTCGCCGCTACGGTTGCCGATTGCCAGATCCTCTACCCCGCCGCCATCCAGATCGCCCCAGTAGAGGTCGCGAATTTCTCCCAGATTATTCAACTCCCACACTACCTCTTTACTGCGTACGTCGAAGTAAAGCAATTGGCCGGCATCGGTCGCAATCAGAAACGCATCGCCGGCCGGGCGCACCAGCGTCGGTCGCCCCTCAGGCAATTGCCACTGCCATATTTCCCTTCCCTCACGTGAGAGTCCGCGAATGCCACCGTCTGTCGTGGCCACCAACAGGGACGAAACACTCCCGCCGGGATCAGGTAGAGGGTACAAAGCAGCGATCTCGTGCAGATTGTAATTCGTCAGTACCCCTCCTTCCCCCGTACCGGAGAAACGATAAATCTGGTTTTGGGAGGTTGCGACGAAAATCTCCCGGCCATCACCATCTGCACCATCACTATCCATGCTCTCTACCAGAATCAGGTGCTCGATCTGGCCGGCTGCCGCTGCCCGCCATAATACTCTCTCCTCTTCATTCGTATCAAGGGCATAGGCCAGCAGGTCCCCTTCGCTGGTCCCGGCCACGATTTCTGGTTGCTCGTCTCCCTGGACGTCGCCTACTGCCAGCGCGGTTACCGTTCCCTGTATCCGTTCGGGTGTATTCCACACCGCCCGACCTGGTTGCCACAATTCAAGCCTGCTTTCTGGCTCCCGCTGGCCGCCTTCTGGCATAGACGGCTGGCTATACGCCGCCACGATCAGCGGCATACTGTCGCCGGACATTGATGCCAGGGCCAGCTGGTTGACCTCGCCGCCCAGAGGCTGTAACCAACTCGCACGCCCATCCTCTCCCTCCAGCAGGTAAAGGCTCGCACCCGCGCCGACCAGTAACTCGTCCTGTTCGTCCAGGTCGAAGTCGGCCACCAGCATCGCCCGCGGATTACCCAGGGGTTCATCCCAGGCGGGCGCATTCTTGCGCGCACCGGTGCCGGGGCCGGTCAGCGAGAGCGTACCGAAGCTGGCCAGGAGCAATTCGCTGATACCATCTTTATTGCTGTCAACCAATCGCGTCTGGCCGGAGCCTGATGCAGAGACAAACGATTGCATCTCCTGCCCGCTGCTTCCCAACAAAATGACGTCCGTGGCGACCGCTTCGCGAGATCCGGGTCCGGAGAGGGTAAAGGCCAGCGCCGGTTGGTTTTCCTGCCGCCCGGAGTTGTTGGGGGAAATCGACACGACCGCCCGCGTAGCCGTTTCCGGCAGGTAACGCCACAGACGATCCCCGGCCGGGGTATAAGCCGTTACCGTACCAACTTCCGTCCCTACAAGCAGGGCTGGCCCGTCGGGCAGATGGGCCGTTGCCAGAGCAGTAACCACCTTGTTAGGCGTGCGGATCCATTCCTCGTTGCCCCCGATATCGTACAGGACCACACGCTCCTGCACCCGATCTCGCCCGCTGAAGCTGTTGCCGACAGCAATGTAAGCCGGCGCTTGCGGATAAAGAGAAGCAAGAGTTAGAACCGGGATCCGGCCGCTCAAAGACTTTTCCCAGCGCGACCTTTCGCGGAGCGGGTCAATCAGCATCAACCGGCTGAAGCGATTGAAGTAGCTAAATACGATTTCGTCCAGACCATCCCCGTCTACATCGCCTACGTCAACGCGGGGCTGGGGATCGTCGCCACCCGGAGGTGCGTCCGGAAATTGCCACAGCAACTCCCCTGTAGCGTCATACAGGCGAAACAGCCCTGAATCCAGCAGCACCAGGATTTCCTCCCGCCCGTCGCCGTCACGATCCAGCGCACGCAGAGCCACCGGCTGGCCGGGAAAGGTCACTTCCCTGTGCCATAGAACCTGTTTTTCGTGATCAAGAAGAATCAACGCCTCGTCGGTAACCAGCGCAATCTCCAGGGCGGGATCCTCACTGCCATCGACGTTAAGGACAGTGATCTGCTCTAGCGGCGCTTCATCCGGCGTCTGGTATGACCAGCGGTCCTGGCCGGCAGCGTTGAGCAAGATCACCTGCGACTCTTCCGTAGTGACAATGAACTCGTCGATGCCATTTTGGTCGACGTCCGCGGCCCGCACCAGTGAGAGAGGGCTGGGCGCGTCGTAGCGCCAATAAACAGAGGGTTGGGTCGGGCGTGGTGCCTGGGCCGCTCCCGGCGAGACCTGGCTGCCCAGCAAGAGCCAGGGTAACAGGAGCACTAGCCAGATGAGCGCCGGTGGGCGGGGTGTCTTCATCTTGCTCAAGCTATCCCGGCGCCAGTGCGACCTTCCGCGGGCCAAGGGATCACCTACTCAGGCGGGCGGAGGACGTACCCTACGCCGCGCTCGCTCATGATCCAGCCATCATACGGTTCGATGGAACGGCGCAGGCGTTTGATGAGGGTTTTCAGCCGGTCTGGATCGTCAACCAATACCTCTCCCCACACAGCCGTTTCCAGGTCATCGCTGTGTACCACCTGTCCGGCATCCTCAGTCAGCCGCACGAACAGGTCAAATTGGGAAGTGGTCAGGTTCATCTCATGTCCGTTGGCGTGAACTGTGTGCCGTTGCTCGTCAATCACAAAGGGGCCAGCCTGGATCACGCCCGGCACGTACTGCCGGCGGACAAAGCGACGCAAAATTTCGTTGGTGTACTGATACTCGCCGTCCACCGCCCCGATCAGGCACTGCTGTTCCAGCAGGCGCAGGCTGTCGATAGGGCCTTCCTGGGTTGCCAGCGTGTATTGCTCTTCCGCCGTCAGATTCTGCCACAGGTAACTCAGGTGGGAGTCCGCTTCCACTTCGATGGGGGCATCCAGCTGCTGTAAACCCTCTTCACTTTCTACCTCTTTCCCCTGGAGCACACCCTGGAAGGCGTGGTAGCCGGCAATGTGCAGGAAAAAGGGGTGCGGGCCGACGAGAAATAGTAAATGATCGCAGAGCGCGCGCGGAAACGAGACGCCGGTGTCTGCCAGCCTGACCTGGATCAGGTCCTGTGCTTCTTGTTCAGTGTATAATCCCAGGGGCAGGGTGACGAAGATGTTGAAGAAAGGAGAGCTGAGGATCTCTTCGTCGGCCGTGATGTCAAAGAGGGGGCGCTGGCTGGCAGTGAGGTAGGCGAGGCCATACTTGGTGGTCAGGCCGCGCAGGCGGGCGAAAAAGTAAGGCGTCAGCCGTTCATTTGCTGCCAACAACTCGAACTCGTCCAGGAGGACGACGACATTTATCCCTTGCCGGTGGATCTTGTTCAGGACGCGATCCAGCGACCGGTACGTGCCAAACCGCTCGACAGGCCCCACGTCAATGCCCGCCCTCTCGGCCCGCGCCAGCAATTCGGTGAGCAACGCCTCGTATACTTCTTCGGGCGGCGAGCCGCCGAACTCCTGGCAGTCGAGCAGGACGAACAGCGCGTGCGGGGGCTCGAGATTGGACGCCCTACGCGTCTGCGGCCGGGCCAGGTGTAGCAACATCGAACTTTTGCCGATGCGCCGGGGGCCGATCAAAGACACGCTCTGCCCGTTGCGCAGAAGGCCCAGAATCTGACTGATTTCTGCCCCCCGACCGTGGAATTCTTCAGGCCGGCGAATGGCACCACGGTGGAAGAAGGGATTGTCTATCATCATTCTGCTATTCTAATAGGGAAAGGGAGAAACGTAAAGGTTACCATAGCCCTTATTGAGCAACTCTTCAGGTCAGAATGGTCCCCGCTATCATCTCTTACTCCGCTTCCATCGCCTGATCCTTCAGATAACGGTAAAGGACGCCGAGGACGGTAGCCGGCTCCGCTTTCCGTTCCTGGTTGTAGCGGCGTGTTGCCCGGCTGCGACTGATATGTAGGTAGCGGCGCGCGCGGGTGATCCCTACATACAGCAGCCGTAGGCGCTCGCTAATTACTTCGATATGAACCGATTCTGTGGCAGAACGGCCGGGATAGAGACCCGCGTCTTCCGCCATCAGGTGGCGCAACTGAGCTGTTGCTTCGGCCGTGGGATCGCCACCCAGAAAATCATGGACGCCAAGGAACGGGGCCTCCAATGTGCCCGGTATCCAGAAACCGTCAATGCCCACCAGGAAGACGGCATCCCACTCCAGTCCCTTGGCCCCATGTTGTGTAGCCAGCGTAATCCGGCCGGGCTCTGGCTCAAAGCCCAGATCGCTGGGAGCGGTGGTCGGCAGGCTCCGCCGCCCCGCTGCAACGTCTCCCAACTGGGCGACCAGTTCCGGCAGGCGCCACTCCGGCTGCACATCCCGCCAGCGCCGCAATACGTTGGCAATCTGGTAGGCCACCGCCAGATCGAACTCGTGTGCCCGTTCCGCTGACGGTGTCCCCGGCGTCTCCGGTACCGGGGTGTGGGCGAACAACTCGTCTCCCAGAGCCAGTGTCAGATCGTCAATCGGCAGCGGGCGCAGCCGGAAGATCCGGCGCAGGAAGCTGAGAAACGGCTCCAGCCGCTCCCTGTCCTCCACTGTGGCCACCCCGGCCGGGAGGGCAGTGGTCACCGGGTCTTCTTCCTCCGGGAAAAGTAACTGTTCCGGCCGGTGGACGCTGCGCAGCAACGTGTGAAACCGTTCCAATTCCGGCGATTTCTCTGAGTCTGTGCGTGTGCTGCCTGCTGCCTCGACATCTGGCTCTGGCGCCGGCCGCGCACCTGAACCTCCTGCCGCCGGGTGTTCCAGCTCCACCAGCGCCTCGTGCGCGTCTACCAGCGCCCGTGTATCCAGCGGATCCGCCAGCAGGGCCAGCAGCGCATGCATCGCCGCCGCAATTTCGCGCTCACGGGTGCCGCCTCGCAACAGGTTGTCGTAGGCGGCGTCCAGGATGTCCAATTGCTCCGCTACTTCGTATCCCACGTTGTTAGTCGGGACCAGAATCGCCAGCGTATGTTCCGGGCGTGCCGTCGCGTACCGTTGGGCCAGCCGGGCGATGGCCGGCAACTCTTCCTCCTCCCGGTGATCGTAGACTTTGATGCGGATGTTATGTGGTGTGTCAGGCGGGTTAGGTTGCGCATCTCCCGGTGGGGTCGGTTCGATATCCTGCTCGCGAAATGTATTGCGCCGCACCTCCGGCACCGGATGTTTTTCAATAACCCAATGCAGGAGCGTGTTCGCTGCCTTGTAGATGCGCGGGGCAGAACGGCCGGAATTGGGTAGCGGGCGTGCCACCACCTCCGGCCGGTCAATAAATGCATTGAAGTAGCGAGGATGAGCGGCCGTAAACGTGCTCGTAATCGCCTGGTTCGGGTCGCCGACCCGTACCCAGTTCCCTGTGGCACCCGTCAGAGCGCCGAGCAGGGCTTCCTGGAGCGGTACGCTATCCTGAGCCTCGTCCTCCAGCACGTACGGCCACCGCTGCTGCAGCGTCTCTGTCAGGTCCGGCCGGGTCTCCAGCAACGCCACTGCTTCCCAGATCAGGTCGTCGAAATCGAGCGCCCCCTGCCGGGTCAGTATCTGCTGGTACCGGCCATAGATCCCGTTCAACATCCAGACCAGAGCCAGGTTCGGCCTGTCATCTGGTACCGGCCCGCTCTGATCCTCCATGGTCGCGAAATCTGTGGCTTCCCCCAGGCTGGCCTCAATCCGGCGCTGGATCTCGGCCGGCCTGTACCGTTCATTCTTCGCCGTGCGGATAAATGCGCCGGCCGTTCGTTCTGTGATATTTCGCCAGCGGGTGCGCATCTGCAGCGTGTCCTGTGGCAGGAAGGCCCGCCACGCTTCAGGATGTGCGTCTGTCCAACCTCCCACCGCCTGCGACAGGAACTGGCCGGATTGCACCTCGTCCAGCACCACGACTTCGTTGCCCTCATTTTCCCCACCGGCTGCCGTGCGCACGATCTCCAGGCCCAGACTGTGCAGGGTGCGCACGTCGAAGCCGCGCAGGGCCACTCCCCGCTCCTGTAAACGCTGCCGGATTCGCGCCTTAAACGTATCCACGCTTGCGTTCAGGTATGTCACGACCAGTACCTGTTGCCCCTCGTCCACCTCTATTTTCCCGTCGCTGATCAGGTCCGCTGCCAGCAGGGAAAGGGTAAAGGTCTTGCCGCTCCCGGGCACGGCGCTCACCGCCATCCGCCCCCCCTCATATGTCAGGATTGCTTCTTGCGCCGGTCGTAATTGATAATCCACCTGTTCCTCCCGTCCGGTTCAGACATCCGGGTATTCGTCCGTTCTCGTTGCCCTCGTTAGAAAGGCAAGAACCTGCCTTCTTATCTTCTTGTGATAATGTTATTATACGCGGGCACTTGTTATCATTCACCTACAGTTAACTGTAGAGTCCGTCGACGAGGTTGCCATTAATGAAGCGCAGACAATTTTCCTTCTTATTGCTCGCCCTGCTTCTCCTGGGCACGACCCTGCCCTTCGCCGGCAGTGCGGCTGCGCCCGTTGCCGACGATTCCCTCCGTTTTGGCGTGGTTGAAGCCTTCTGGTCGCCGGAGCAGGCCGCCGCCCTGGGTGTGGATTGGGAGCGCATTCTATTTTATTGGAGCGAAATCCAGCCGGAGGGTCCTGATTCCTGGAATACCTTACACGTTTTGCAGGAGTGGTTGGACGAAGCGCAGGCGCAGGACCGGCAGATTGTGGGCCTGATCAAGCACACGCCCGCCTGGGCTACGGACGGCACCCCCCATTCCGGCGTGCCCCGGGGCTTGGACCTGCCACTGGACGATCCAAATAACCTGTGGGCCAATTATGTGCGTAAACTGGCCCGCTATTACGGCGAGCGGGGTGTACACCACTGGATTATCTGGAATGAACCCGATATTGAGCCTGGCGTGTACGGCAACGAGTGGGAAGGCACCGTTGCCGAATATTATCGTTTGCTCAAGGTCGCCTATCTGGTCATCAAAGAGGAAGATCCGCAGGCCACCATTCACCTCGCCGGGCTCACTTATTGGCACGACGTTGAGGCGCAGCGGAAGCAATACCTGCGCCGCTTGCTGGAGGTAGCCACAGCCGATCCGGACGCCGTCGCTCACGATTACTTCTTCGATACCCTCTCTCTGCATATCTATTTCCGGGTGGAGACCGTTCCCGAGATCGTCGCCGAGATGGACAAGATCCAGCGGGACTTTGGATTGGATAAACCGATCTGGATTAACGAGACCAATGCCGCCCCCACCATGGATCCTGAGTGGCCCGTGGAGCGTCCCCAGTTCCAGGTAGATCTGGAACAACAGGCCTGGTACATCATTCAGGCCCATGCCCTGGCTTTTGCTGCCGGGGTCGAAAGCGTGGGGATCTACAAATTTTCCGATGTGCTGGAGACGCCCGGGACCGAATCTTTTGGCCTGGTCCGTGCCGATTTTAGCGAGCGCCCTGCCTACCATGCCCACCAGGCACTAATCCAGTACCTGCGTGGCTTTGAGACCGTTGCGCGCGAGCGCGCCGCTCATTACGAACAGGTCACGTTCACCGGCCCTGAGCGTACGACCCGTGTCATCTGGGCGCGGGATCAGCAGCAGCTCACCCTTTCTCTCCCGGCCGTGGCCGGCGAGGCCCTGCTGGTCGAGGCCACCGGCGAGACCCAGGTCATCCCGGCCGAGGGTGGCGCCTACTCGCTGACCCTGGACGGCGCCCGTTGTTATGACGCCTGTATTATCGGCGGGCCACCCCGCTTACTCGTGGAGGAAGGCGTGCGATCCCGGCCCTGGTCCGATCCCATTCTGGTAGGTGAGAATCCTGTCACCCCGCCCTGGGAACTACACCCGCGCCGCTTCACCGCCCTGGCCTTGCTTGTCGCTGCCGGTATTGGAGGTGTCGTCTTCCTCCTCCTTTTGCTAAAATTGCGTCGTGTCGTTAGGGACAGGGCGCGCTGAGCCGGGCCATCTTTATTGCCGGTCCTGGTTTCTGCCGCCAGAGACTTCCGGGAAGTGAGAACAAATGCAAACAGAAATGAAAGAGACCGCCGGTGATCCTGCCGTGGATGAACACCTCCGTGCCAGGGAGATCGACCGGCACCGGATCGAAGTAGAAGAGATCAGGCGGCGCGCCCGGCATTGGCGCCTGACTGATTGTGCGGAAGATACGCTGGAGGAGATGCGCCATGCATTGATTTCAGAGATCGAGGAGCTGGAAGAAGCGCTGGCTGCGGCAGACCGCCGCTTTCTCCTTTACGTGGAGAACGCGCGCCCGCTTGATACGGAACAGGCTCTGCGCACGATCAATCGCCTGACCGCCGAGTGGGAAGGGTTAAACGCTCATTTACAAGAGATTGACGAAGCTTTGCTAGAGCGCCACCTCACGACTCGTCTGAGCCGGTTTCTGGGCGGCATGGAACGCGTTTACGCGCTCAACATGGCCGTATTTCTCTCCATCATCATCGTCGTCGCCCTTACCCTTATCGAATTTATTTTCCCGCTCCCCGGCCGGGTTAATCGTTGGATCATCACCGTCGACACCGCCATCTGTCTTTTTTTGATTGCCGATTTTTTTCTCCGTCTCTTCCTCTCAGAAGATCGGAGCTGGTATCTCCGTCGCTACTGGATTGACCTCGTCGCTTCCATCCCCTTTACTCAATTCTTGCGCTTTGGTCGTCTCCTCCGCATCGGGCGCCTGATCCGTCTCTTGCGTCTGGGCCGGGCCATGCGTATGCTCTTCTTCTCCTTCCGCAGTCTGGGCAAGCTGGCCCAGACCTTCCAGATCAACCTGCTAAAACGATCGGTCCTCATTGCCATTACCCTCCTCTTCTTCGGCGCCCTCACCATCCGCGCCCTGGAAGGACCCCGGGAAGTTACCCTCCTCGCCTTCGATGAAAGCCTCTGGTGGAGCTTTACCACCGTGGTTACCGGCGGTTTCGCCGATCTCTACAATCCGGGCACCGTCGTCGGTCGTCTGCTCACCGTCGGGCTGGTCCTCCTGGGCCTGACCGTCACCGGTATCTTCACCGCTTCCCTGACTTCAGTGCTCGTGGTCGACGACTCTACTCGCATCCAGCAAAACCAGCAGGATATCGAGGAACGGTTGCGGGACCTGGGCCAGCGTCTCGATCTCCTCTCCGAAGAGACGAATGAGGGTTTGATTGCCCTGGAGACCGTGTCCCAGGCCCTTTCTAACCAGACCTCCGCGACTGGGGTTGCGCGTCATTTGGCGGACGCCATTGTTCGCGATTTCCAGGGGCTGCAGGCCTCAGTCCACTTGTTGGGAGCGGACGAACTCTCGCTTCGACGCGTGGCCCATGCTGGAGACGATACGGTGGCCCCGCCGCAGCGCCTGCACCTGGGCGAGGCCTTCCCCGGCCGGATCGTCGCCCAACTCCTGCAACAGCAACAGGTGGCCGAATCAGACCTGGAACCGGAAACCGAGTTGGTCGTCAGCGTTCAGGGGCTCGCCATGGTCTGTCCGTTGGTCGCCGGCCGGCGCGTTCTGGGTGTGCTCCACGTGGTACTGCCCGATACCCTGGCCCGCTACTATCTCTATAACCGGGTTCCCATGACCCTCGCTCACCACGCTGCCATGGCCTTCTATGCTGCTGAGCTGGCAGAACAGGCCTGAGAAGTGGCGCTCCAATAAAGGAAGCCGGCGACGCCCACCATCTCCAATCTCCGGTCGCTAATCTCCGTAGCCAGGCCACCCCAGGCTGATTCGTCCTCGCTCCGGTTCCACCTTGAGGATTGCCACCTCGACCACGTCGCCCACACTCAGGGTGACGTCCCGGGGCTTCTTGCTCCGGTGCAGGAGACCGCTCTGTTTCACCCCCACGTCGATGAAAGCCCCAAAATCCACCACGTTACGCACCGTACCCTTCAGGCGCATACCGGGGCGCAGGTCCTCCATCTTCAGGACGTCGCTCCGTAGAATCGGCGCCGGTGCGTCCTCCCGGGGATCCCGCCCCGGCCGGAGCAATTGCTCAAAGATATCCTCCAACGTCGGCACGCCCGTATTCAGCTCATTCGCCAGAGCTGCCAGCGAGACCTGCTGCCGCAGCCTGCCCAATACTTCTTCCCGTTCGGCCGGAGCTGTCTCCGCGCTTATTCCGGCTCGAGCCAACACTGCTTTCGCCACCTCGTAACTCTCGGGATGGATCGCCGTTGCGTCCAGAAGATTGTCGCCGCCCTGAATGCGCAGAAAACCCGCTGCCTGCTCAAAGGTCTTCGGTCCCACCCCGCTTACTGCCAGCAACTCGCGCCGCTCGCCGAAGGATCCCTGTTCATTCCGGCGTTCCACAATTCGCCGCGCCAGGGTCGGGCCAATCCCTGAAACGTGGGTCAGCAATGCCGGGGATGCGGTATTAACGTCGACCCCTACCCGGTTGACCACCGATTCCACTACCCAGGCCAGCGCCTCGGCCAGCGCCGTCTGGTTGACGTCGTGCTGGTATAATCCCACACCGATCGATTTTGGGTCAATCTTCACCAGCTCGGCCAGGGGATCCTGCACCCGGCGGGCGATCGAGACCGCCCCCCGCAACGAAACGTCCAGGTCCGGTAACTCTTCCCGTGCCAGCGAGCTCGCACTATAGACGCTGGCTCCCGCCTCGTCCACGATCAGATAGTGAAAGGCGTGTTCCTCGCCTCTGGGGCTCATCATCTCGATTAGCTGCGCTGCCAGCTGTTCCGTTTCCCGCGAGGCGGTACCGTTGCCGATGGCGATCAGGGTCACACTGTGGCGGTGGACCAGCATCGACAGTTGTTTAAGGCTGGCATCCCATCGCTTCTGTGGCAGGTGCGGATATATGGTTCCTGTATCCAGCACTTTCCCCGTGGGATCCACCACTGCCACCTTGCAGCCGGTGCGGTATCCGGGATCGAGGCCCAGGACCGTATGGCCGGCCAGGGGCGGTTGCAGCAGCAGGCTACGCAGGTTCGTCGCAAATACCTCAATGGCGTGGGCTTCAGCACCCTCGGTTAGCGTGCGGCGCACGTCCCGCTCGATCGCCGGCAGTAGCAGCCGCTGGGCAGCATCTTCGCTCGCTTCCTGTAACTGGTTTCCCAGGGGCGATCGGAAATGGGGATGAAAAACGTTCTCAATGGCCAGTCGCCAGTCCCGCTCGGCGATATCTACGTGCACCCGCAGGACCTTCTCCGCTTCCCCCCGGTTGATTGCAAGTACCTGGTGCGGGCGGACCCGGCCCACGTTTGCCGCAAAATCGTAATAATCCCGGTATACACCCCGGTCATCCTCCGCACTCTCAATCTTCTGGGCGACCAGCGTTCCCCATTCCAGCGCCTTTTCTCGGGTAACGCCCCGCACCTGGGGATGGTCGCTAATCATCTCTGCCACGATGTCCCGGGCACCGGCCAGCGCTTCCTCGACCGTTGTCACCTCTTCTCCCAGGAACGGCCGGGCAATCTCCGTTACGCTCTGTCGCGTCTTCGGTTGGGCGACGATCAACTCCGCCAGTGGTTCCAGCCCCTTCTCTCGGGCCATGCTGGCCCGTGTGCGCCGCTTTGGCCGGTACGGCTGGTAGAGGTCCTCTAGTGCAGTCAGCGTCTCCGCCGCCATGATCGCTTCCTGCAGAGGTTCTGTTAGCTTCCCCTGCTCCTCAATTGTGGCCAGTACCGTCTGTCGCCGCTCGTCCAGAGCACGCAGGCTGGCCAGCCGCTCGCTTACCTGTCGTAGCTGCTCTTCGTCAAGCCGGCCGGTCGCTTCCTTCCGGTAACGGGCGATGAAAGGCAGCGTATTCCCCTCATCTAACAGGTTAATCGCTGCCCCGACCTGGCCCGGCCCGAGCTTCAGTTCCTGTGCTATCTGTCGTTCGTAATTCATAACGTTTTCCACGCGTTTTCCACACGTTTTCTACGCGTTTTCTACGCGTTTACTCCGCGTTTACTACCACGGATTGGATCGGTGAAACCGGCCGATGACTTCACGTTGCTTCTGCTCAGCCAGACTGGCACCATTGTACCAGACGCTCCTGAGCAGCAAAGCACCCCCTCTCTGGAAATCACGACGGCACTATCTCTACCCGCCCGGCCGTTCCATCCACCCGCACCCGCTGCCCCGTCTTCAGGCGAGTGGTCGCCTCGTGTACGCCGGCCACTGCCGGGATCCCGTATTCGCGGGCAACCACCGAGCCGTGCGTCATCAGTCCGCCCACTTCCATCACCAGTCCGCCGGCCGGCAGGAACAGGGGGGTCCAGGCCGGGTCCGTGCCCGGGCACACCAGGATCTCGCCCGGTGCCAGTTGCACCCCGTGGGGATCGAGCACGACTCGTACCATGCCCTCTACCACGCCCGGCGACACGGCGCTGCCGACCAGCACCTCCTCTTCCACCTTTTCATCCGCTGAGGGCAACATCCCATCGTAGAAAGCGTGGCCGTCGCTCAGCAACAACCGTGGCACCTGCCGCCGCTTCTGCTCGCGCGCATACCTTTCTCGTCGTGCTGCCACCAGCGCCTGCCACGACCGCGACTCGCCGGCGGCCAGTGCCCGTAATTCGGGCAGCGTGAGGAAAAACAAATCGTCTGCCTGTGCCAGCACCCCCTCCGCTACCAGTGTCTGCCCATTTTCCAGCAGGCCGGCCCGTAGCAGCCCCAGCAGGCGGACAATCAGGAACTTCGGGCTTTCCCGCAGGCCGGCCACTTCGCGCACCCGCCGCGCGGCCGCCCTCACCAGCCTTGCCTTCAGCCACCCACCGCGGGTTCGCGCCACCGCCCGGGCCAGCGGTTCTACCGCAGCCTCGGCCGCCGCTGCGCCTCGCCGGAAGACTGCATCCGGCGCCTGCTTGGAATCGTCAATTTGCAGGTAGCTTTTCAGCGTCTGGAACACGGGTAATGGGTTTTCCCGCCAGCGCGGGCGTCCTATGTCAATCTCTGCAACCCCCCTCATGCCATATTGCGCCAGAAACGTACTGAGTGCACGCTGGGCGGTTTGCGGCAGCAACTCACCCAGGTAAGCGTCTGCCAGCGCTTCTGCCTCCATCTCTGTAATCAATCTCGCCGCGTGAACGTCTGCCCGGAGCTTTTGCGCGGTAGCCCATAATGCCAGGTCCATCTCCGTCGTCACGTTGTAGGGTAACCCTCTGGTCAACTTGAGGGCATTATGTTCCCCTGGCGCTGCTTTCGCCAGATGCGTCAGCAGGTTAAGCGAGGCCATACCCGTGGCAATTGCCGGCAAGACCCGTGAGATGAGCAGGTCGAAGCCACTTCCCAGGAGTTCCTCCAACAGCTCGACCCGCCCGGCTAACGTCAGCGTTCCCGTGCTACGTTGCCTGAAACGGTCCAGCGTCTGGGCGATATACCGCTGGATGCGTTCCCGCTCCTGCTCCGGCCGCCGCATCGTCCGCAGAAAGCGAAAGAATATCGGTAAAAAGGCGCGCGCCACGCGCCGCAGCGTCCGCAACCGCAGGCGCCCCGGCGCCAGGCGTGGGTCTTCCCCCACGCTTTCCAATGCCTGCGCCACACCCGGCTCGACCAACGGTAGCGCCTTACGCAACACCTGCCGCCCAATGGGATGCCGGACCAGGGTCGTCACGTTGATAAAAAGCCGTTCCCCGGCACGATACACTACCCGCTGGGTCTCCGCCGACAGCTCGTAGCCGAAGAGGGTGCCGGCCCCGGCAAAGGCTCCGCGCATCACGTCCTGTCCCAGGGGCGTCATCGGGTCCAGCATTCCCTGCACTGCGCCAAAAGAGAAGAGCACCTGCAGCCGTTCGCCTGCCAGCCGCGCCGGCACCGGATAGAGGGACGTGATCGGCCGGGATTGGAGCACGTATAGTTGTCCCTTTGCCCATGCCCACTCGACGTCCTGCGGTGTGCCGAATAGTCTCTCCACGCGCCGCCCATAGGCTGCCAATTCCCGGAGGACGCTGTCCGGCACGGCCGGCCGGTCGCTGGCTTCTTCCTTCGTGGTAATCGTACCGCCCCCCGACCGGCTGCGGATGCTCAGCGCCTTCGCGCCCAGCTCTCGCCGTACAATCTCGCCGCTATCCGCCTCCAGCACGTAATGGTCCGGTTCCACCTGCCCCGATACCAGGGCCTCCCCCAGCCCCAGCGTCGCATCCACTACCATCTCCATCCGCTTGCCATTGAGTGGGTTGGCTGTAAAAAGCACGCCGGCCGCATTGGCCTCAACCATCTTCTGTACGACCACCGCCAGCGCTACCTCCATCTGGGGAATCGCATTACGGGCGCGGTAACCAATGGCCCGTGCCGTCCATAGGCTGCTCCAGCACCTCAACACCGCTTCAAGTAGCGCTTCCCGGCCGGTGACATTCAGAAAAGTGTCTTGCTGGCCGGCAAACGACATCTCCGGCAGATCTTCTGCCGTGGCCGACGAGCGGACGGCGACGGGCACCGGGCTGTTGCCCTGTGCCAGGGACCGGTACCCTTCTTCGAGTGCCGCCGCCAATCCGGCCGGGATGGTCCCCGCCTCGAAATGTGCCCGGATTGTTTTCGCCGCCGTCTGTAGTACCGTCGCATCTTCCAGGTCCACGCCGGTCAGCGTTTCCCCGATCATCTCTTCCAAGCCATTGGCTTGTACGTAGTTCCGATACGCGGGCGTCGTCAGCAGAAAGCCGCCGGGAACCGGCAACCCTGCGCGCAGCAGGCAGGCCAGGTTGGCCCCTTTCCCCCCGGCCAGGGACAGGGTTGCTGCCGGGCTGTCCAGGGGAAGAATCACGCGCGGCCGGCCGTTCACTTAGTTCCCCGGTGCATATCGATTGGGTGTGATCGGCGCCCGGGCCGCCGTCTGCGGAATCGCAAAATAGTTGCCCAGCGCGTATTCGGTTAGCGGGCCGATCAGTGGCTGTGCTCGATCGGCAATGTCTCCCCAACCTTCACCCAGGTACCAGAGGGCCACCCCCTTTACCTGAGGATACTGGGCGTAGAGCCGGGATGCCCAGGCGATATCGTCGATCGCCTTCCCCACGCCTGGCACATCTTCCGCCTCCCAGCCCCACTCGGTAATCAGTACCGTCGGTCGGGGGATGCCGTGTGCGTCGGCGATCTCGAACAGCCTCTGAAAGCGCCCGACCTTGTAGGGGTATTCGTGCCCGATCGCCGGGTCCAGGCTGTACTCGTGGAGGGCAATCGCTAACCTGTCCGGATTGGCGGCCGCCAGCCTCAGAAACGCCAGCATCGACGGTGTCTGCCAATGCTCCGGCTCCGGTTCACCTGTCGCCCAGCCGAACGCTGCCCACCGAAAGCCGTTCGCCAGGGCCAATCTCGCCGTTTCCAGGGCGAATTGGCCCATCCACTCTGCCTCGCCCTTGTTCACTTCGTTCATCGTTTCCAGCCACATCAGGTCCGGATCCAGCTCTGGAGGGAACACGGCCATGTGCCTTTCCCAATGGCGGCGCGCAGCTTCGGCCGCGGGTAACGAGTAATCAGGATGGTCAAAACCCGGGCCACTACGCCGGTAAACCAATGTGTGGGGAACGTCACTATTGCGCACTATATCCTGTGCTTCCCATATCGGCCCGGCATGATCCACGCTCTTCAGGAAGAAGGGTACGCCGGCCTCGTCAAGGCGGCGCATCCAGACCCCCAGGCCCGTGGGGTTACCACCCGGTCCTACGTGCAGGCCGACCTTGACAAATGCCAGATCTTGCTGGTTCTGGCGGAGAGACTCTCGCACCGCCTGGAAATCTATAGTAGGTGTCGGGGTCGGCACCGGTGTATTAGTTGGGCTGGGAGTGCTGGTCGGTACGGGTGTAGGCGTCTCTGTCGGCGCCGCACGCTCCAACGCTGGCAGATAGACGCTCGCACTTGCTTCGCGAGTTCCCGCTACCGGCGTGGCCGCGGATGGGCTGGGACTGCCCGGTGGAACGTACGCGCTAGAGGTTCCCGTTGCCCCGGGATACGCCGGATATCCTTGCTCGTCAGGTGCCAGGCCCTCAGGTCCCGGATTGCCCGCCACCATAGTTGTAACTGGCGGATCA
>Ga0207752_1000376_pt1 | contig 21040 bp, 20 predicted proteins | sample Pon2CUnioCityCA_6_FD_187272 | JGI IMG/M metagenome (GOLD analysis project Ga0207752, IMG submission 187272) | Marine sediment microbial community from Union City, CA, USA - Pond 2C Sediment 2 (SPAdes) | ecosystem: Environmental > Aquatic > Marine > Intertidal zone > Salt pond sediment ...
ATATTTCCAAGTCATTTGATGGTAAAACAATTATTAAACCATTAACCACCACCATTATGCGTGGTGATCGTATTGGCATACTTGGGCCTAACGGTGTCGGTAAGAGTACCCTGTTAAAAATGTTGCTTGGTGAATTAGAACCCGATACAGGTTCGGTAGAGCTGGGCACAAAACTAAACGTGGCTTACTTTGACCAACAACGCGCGATTCTTGATCCAGAAAAAACCGTGGCCGATAATTTAAACTATGGCAGTGACACCATTACGATTAATGGTAAGTCGAAACACGTAATGAGTTACCTGCAGGACTTCCTGTTTCCACCAGCACGTGTACGTTCACCGGTTAAATCATTATCCGGTGGTGAACGTAACCGTTTATTACTGGCTCGCCTTTTTATTCAACCGGCAAACCTGTTAGTGCTCGATGAACCGACCAATGATCTCGATGTTGAAACATTAGAATTACTAGAAGAGTTACTTTGTAACTACGATGGTACCTTGATCCTGGTCAGTCATGATCGAACCTTCCTGGATAACGTGGTTACCAGCACACTCGCGTTTGAAGGTGATGGTATAGTGAATGAATACGTAGGTGGCTATGAAGACTGGTTAAGACAATCAAAAAAACAGGCCGCAAAAAAAGAAACCACAAAATCTCAAACCAGTGCACAGCAAGCAAGCGAAGTAAAAGCTGAAATACCAAAGCAGGAACAAAAGAAAGTTAAACTCAGTTATAAAGACCAGCGAGAACTTGATGGCTTACCAGAAAAGATAGAACAGCTCGAAGCTGAGCAGGAAGAAATTCAAACACAGGTTTCTAACCCCGAGTTTTATAAGCAGGAACAAGCAACTGTTGATAATATCTTAAAGCGCCTGGCGGAAATCGAAAAAGAACTTGAACATGCTTATGACCGCTGGGAAGAATTATCAGGATAAATTTCAAGAAGTGAATAAAATATGCCATATAAAATTGACTGGAATGATAATAACACAGTAATCACTTTTAATGGTGAAGTATCTATGGGTGAGCTAAGAAAAGTTAGTGACGCTCACTATGGAGCAGAGAGCCTGGATGAGCTTGATTATTTGATTGCAGATTTTGCGGATGCAGACCTGTCTCAGTTAAAGGTTGACCTTGCGTTAACTATCGCTTCGCTTGATAGTATTACCAGAAGCTATAAACCAGACTTTAAGATAGCTTTTATAGTAAGTGATGATTATCAAAAGATATTGTGTGAAGGTTATATTGAATATTCAAAACAGTTAAAGACTACCTGGCAATATGGAATATTCAACAATAGTCAGGATGCACATAACTGGATAGAAGAAATTACCTGTTAGATGCTTGTTGTACCAGGCAAAATAACACTTCCATAAATTTTCTGTCTAAAAGCATTTTGTCCTAAATCAGGAAAAATAAAAATACAAGTCTGGTTTTGAATTTAGCTTTTGCTAAAATCATCGAAACTAAAAATACTCAAATATCTGTTTAATTAAAGAAGTCAAAATCTCATATGAATATCGAACAAAATATCGCCAGTGAACTGGGGGTTAAACTTGCGCAAGTTGAAGCCACGATTGCCCTGATTGATGAAGGCTCAACCGTACCTTTTATTTCCCGTTATCGTAAAGAAGTCACCGGTGGGCTGGACGATACACAGCTGCGAACCCTGGAAGAGCGGTTGTATTATTTACGTGAGCTTGAAGAACGTCGCGGCACGGTTTTAAAAACCATCGAAGAACAGGGCAAGTTAACGGATGATTTAAAAAAATCGATTTTAGAAGCGGATACCAAGACGCGCCTGGAAGATCTTTACGCGCCCTATAAACCCAAGCGCAGGACCAAGGCGCAAATTGCCCGTGAAGCAGGGATTGAACCTTTACTTGATAGTTTACTTGACGATCCTTCATTGGCTCCTGAAGAAGCCGCAAATGAATACATTAATAGCGATGCCGGTTTTGCAGATAGTGAAGCAGTGCTCGATGGTGCGCGACAAATCTTTATGGAACGTGCTGCTGAAAATGCAGACCTGTTAGGTGAGTTACGTGATACCTGCTGGGACAAGGGTGAACTTACTTCTAGCGTGATTGACGGGCAACAACAAAATGGAAGCAAGTTTAAAGACTATTTTGAATTTTCTGAAAGCATTAACAAGGTCCCATCACATCGTGCGCTGGCGTTATTCCGTGGCCGTAACGAAGGTGTGTTACGGGTTAAGTTGTCGATACCTGGACAGGACGATCTGGAGTCACCGTTAGAAATGGGACTCTGTGATAGTTTAGTCGCAAAAGCATTTTCTCTTTCGCAAAAAGATCGAGCTGCGGATAAGTGGTTATTAGAAAGCGCGCGCTGGGCATGGCGAGTGAAAATTTCGATGCAACTTGAGTCTGAGCTGAACTTGCGTTTACGTGAAGCCGCGGAAGAAGAAGCGATCCGTGTATTTGGTGAAAACATGCGCGACCTGTTGTTAGCTGCGCCGGCGGGAGCACGTACTACATTGGGTTTAGATCCGGGGTTGCGTACAGGTGTTAAAGTCGTAGTGGTAAATGATACCGGTAAGCTGGTTGATACTGCTGTTATCTATCCACATGCACCGAAGAATAACTGGGATGAATCAATAGCCGTACTCGCTGCATTGGCGAAAAAACATAAAGTCGATTTAGTCAGTATTGGCAATGGTACAGCTTCGCGTGAAACGGACAAGCTGGTTAACGAGTTAATTAAAAAACATCCAGACTTACGCTTAACCAGTTTAGTGGTAAGTGAAGCCGGGGCATCAGTTTACTCCGCATCTGAATTGGCTGCTAAAGAATTTCCAGACCTTGATGTAACTTTCCGTGGTGCAGTCTCCATTGCGCGTCGTTTACAGGATCCATTAGCTGAGTTAGTAAAAATTGATCCCAAGGCTATTGGGGTAGGCCAATATCAACATGATGTTAATCAACATCGCCTGGCAAGAAAACTTGAAGCCGTGGTAGAAGATTGTGTAAACGCGGTGGGTGTTGAAGTGAACATGGCCTCCGCCCCGTTGTTAAAACAGGTTGCGGGTTTAAGTGAAAGCATTGCTGAGAATATTGTGGCTTACCGTGAATTGAATGGTGCCTTTAAAAACCGCGATGAAATTTTAAAGGTTTCACGACTTGGGCCAAAAGTTTTTGAACAGGCCGCGGGGTTCTTAAAAATATCGGATGGTGATAATCCACTTGATGCATCGTCGGTTCACCCCGAGGCCTACCCGGTGGTAAAAAATATATTAGAAAAAAATGGTAAAGAGATGAGCAAGGTGATTGGTGATAAATCATTTCTTTCATCACTTGCCGCGAATGATTATGTCATGGAAGGTTTTGGTGAGCCGACTGTAAGAGATATTATCCAGGAGCTTGAAAAACCCGGCCGCGATCCACGACCTGAATTTAAAACTGCCACCTTTAAAGACGGTATTGAAAAAGTCAGTGACTTGAAAGAAGGTATGATACTCGAAGGTGTGGTGACCAACGTCACTAACTTCGGTGCCTTTGTCGATGTTGGTGTACACCAGGATGGTCTTGTGCATATTTCGGTGATTGCCGATAAGTTTGTCAAAGATCCACGCGATGTGGTTAAGACCGGCGAAGTGGTTAAAGTTAAAGTGATGGACGTTGATGTTAAACGTAGCCGTATTGCATTATCGATGCGTTTAAATGAAGAAGTTGAGCGTACTCAGAAAGATAATAACGCGCACAGCCAGGCAGCAACGAAGCCAAAACAGGCAAACCAAAATAGAAAAAACAGGAATACTGCTGCAAGCAATGCGCCAGCCGGTGCAATGGCACAAGCGTTCGCTAACCTTAAAAAATAAACCTTACTAAAATACTGGGACAAATTTTTTAAATGTACCTTTGCGTGTGTATAGGTACATTTTTATTTTCCCTTGTATAACTAGACTTATTCTATTATAAAGTACTTGGTTTTTAGATTTTATAATAATTAGAATGTGTCTAAAATTGTATCGATTATCTTTTGAGGAATCTCATGGCAGACGCCCCTATTGCCGAAAATTCATTATTGAAACTTCTATTTGAAAAAAGTCTCACTCCAATCGCCTATATGGATTTAAATTATAACTTTATCCATGTAAATCAAGCTTATGCTGCTGCCGGTGACAGAACAGTTGATTATTTCGTGGGTAAAAATCACTTCGAACTTTATCCAAACGAAGAAAATAAAAAAATATTCGATAACGTAGTTGCTAGCGGGCTGGCATATGAGCAAAAGGCTCGTGCTTTTGAATATGTCGATGCACCTGATAAAGGTGTTACCTACTGGGACTGGAGTTTAACTGTAGTTAAAGATAATGATGACAAGGATTCAGGATTATTATTACAACTTATTGATGTGACATGGCAAATCGAGGTTGAACAGAAATTACACAATAAAGTAAAAGAAGAACTGGCCTGTTATGATCAAGAGCTTGAGGCAATTATTGAGTCGAGAACTCATCAGCTACAGGATGCAATACGTTCACTTGAGAATGAAAATGCAGAGCGAGTTAAAGCTGAAAGTTTACTGCGAAAAGCCAAGGAAGAAGCAGAAAAAGCCAATCTCAGTAAATCACAATTTTTAAGCCGGATGAGTCATGAGCTGCGCACGCCGATGAACGCGATCCTGGGTTTTTCTCAACTTCTACAACTCAATGACCTCAATGAATTACAGGCATCTTATAACGAAGAGATTTTATTAGCCGGTAATCATCTGTTGTCGATGATTTCAGATGTTCTGGACCTGTCCCGGATTGAAGAAGGAAGTTTATCCATATCCATTACCAATGTTGCATTAAGCAATTTGATTAATGAAAGTGTTTCACTAGTTAAACATAAGCTGGATTTCAGAAATATTACGATCCATAAATTGATCGATGATGATGACACTACGACATTAAAAGTAGATGAGACCCGCTTGAAAGAAGTTATCGTTAACCTGTTAACCAACGCGGTGAAATACAATAGTGATGATGGGCTTGTTTCTATCGGCTATAAAACAAAAACAAATGGTTATATCCAACTTTATGTTTCTGATACAGGTAAGGGTTTAAACCAGGAAGAGCAGGAAAAAATATTTGAACCCTTTAATCGCCTTGGTGCGGAATACACTGATATTGAAGGTGTTGGCATTGGTCTTGCCATTTCCAAGAAGTTAATGGAAATGATGGATGGCGCCATCATGGTTGAAAGTGAAAAAGGGAAAGGCTCAACCTTTTATATCGACTGTCCCGTTGGTAAGCAGAATACAAAAATTAAAAGTGATAGCATTGAGATCAACCTGGAAAATGTTGATGCTGTTTATAATGTTTTGTATGTTGAAGATAATCTTTCAAATCAGCAGGTGATTGAAAATTTGTTTGATACATTTCCCAACGTAAATTTAACAATTAAACCCAGCGCTGAAGAAGGCCTGCAAGATATTACCCGGCATAATTATGATTTAATCCTGATGGATATCAATTTACCCGGTATGGATGGTTACGATGCACTGGAACAGCTTAAGCTGGATGCAGAAACAAAAAATATTCCTGTAATCGCTATCAGTGCTTCAGCTGGTCTGAATGAAATAAAGAAAGGTATAGAAGCTGGTTTTAAACAATATATTACCAAGCCGGTTATGATACCCGAGTTAATTTCTGTTATTAATGAAGAGTTAAACCGGGTAGAAAAACACTAGCATCTACCGCATTTACCCCCCCACCAAAAAAAAATCCTGACAAAATAAATCTCACCTTACCAACTATGCTGAATACCGATACAGGTTAAGCTTATTGAGTGGTTAATTCTTTTTGTTAAGGCTAAACTCGACTTATGGAAATTACTGATACCCATTGTCATCTTGATGTCGACGCTTTTGATTCTGATCGTGACGCAGTACTTACGCGTTGTCGCCAAAAGAATATCTCTAAGATTATCGTGCCAGCTATACAGGCGAATGGCTGGAGTAAGCTCATTGATTTATGTGAAAGAGAAAACGTCCTTTATCCTGCACTCGGTTTGCATCCTGTCTTTATTCAGCAACACCATGATAATGACATTGAGGAATTAGAAACGTTGATACAATCATCACGTCCTGCTGCAATCGGTGAGATTGGCCTGGATTATTACATGAAAGATCTGGACCTGGCGTTACAAACTCATTTTTTTGAAGCGCAATTAAAACTCGCGGTAAAGTATGAGCTGCCTGTGATCCTGCACGTGCGCAAAGCGCATGACCCGGTATTGCAGTTATTGAAAAAATATAAAGTCAAAGGGGGCTTTAGTCATGCCTTTAACGGCAGCTTGCAACAGGCACAGCAATATATCGATTTAGGTTTTAAACTGGGATTTGGTGGCACCTTAACCTATAAAAATTCAAGCAAGATACACCAGCTTGCTAAATCATTACCGTTAGAATCTATCGTCCTGGAAACAGATGCCCCGGATATGGTGGTAGAATCTCACCGTGGCGAACGCAATAGTCCGGAATATATTGTCGAAGCGTTGACTGCGCTGGCAGAAATTCGTAATGAGGACATTAATGTTATTGCTGAGAAAACATCTTTGAATGCAAACGAGATTATAAATTTTTCCGATTATGAACAACAGCACTGATGTGAATACAGAAGATGCCTTCGCTGGTATCGCGCGCCTATACGGTAAAGAGGCTTATGCGGAAATTTGTGCGATGCATGTCTGCGTGGTCGGTATTGGTGGTGTCGGTTCATGGGTGGTTGAAGCCCTTGCCCGATCTGCGGTGGGTAAGATCACCATGATAGATTATGACACCATTGCAGAATCAAATATTAATCGACAAATTCATACCCTGGGCAGCACGATAGAACAAAAAAAATGCAGCGCGATGCAGCAACGGGTTAAAGAAATAAATCCTGACTGTGAAGTCAGTGTGATTGATGATTTTATTACGCTCGATAATATGCCCGAATATATTTCAACTAAGTATGATTATGTTGTCGATGCCATTGACAGTATAAAATTCAAGGCGGGTTTAATTTATCATTGTAAACGGAACAAGATCCCGGTTATCACCACCGGTGGTGCAGGTGGCTTAACCGATCCGTCTGTGATTAAAGTGGTTGATTTAACTAAAACCTATAATGATGCACTGGCCGCAAAAGTGCGTTCGACATTGCGTGATCAATATAACTTTAGTAAGAATCCGAAAAGACGTTTTGCAGTGGATTGTGTTTTTTCCAGCCAACAACAGCTTTATCCAAAAGAAGATGGTAGTGTCAGTCATCAAAAGCCAGGTATACATGGTGTTTCTTTAGATTGTCGTTTTGGTTACGGTGCCGCCTCATTTGTGACCGGCAGCTTTGGTTTTATCGCGGTATCCCATCTGCTAAAAAAACACCTGGCAAAAAAATTAAAACATGTCAGCTAGGATAATAAAGGTCTTTGTCTCAGGCTTAACCACTGTTATTGCTTTCATCTTATTTATTAATGTTTTTATATACTTTTCCCAGCCGGGGATGATCTTTTTTCCTTTAAAAGACGTTAACTCAACGCCTAATGACTGGGGGCTCTCTTTTGAACCAGTCAGCCTAAGATTAAAAGACAATACGAAAGTATCGGCCTGGTATATTCCTCACCCGCAAGCACGTAAAACCGTTTTATTTTTTCATGGCAATGGCGGCAATATGTCACACCGTGCAAGCTCAGTTTCAGTTTTTCATCAACTTAAATTAAACGTGTTAATCATAGATTACCCGGGCTACGGTGAAAGTGAGGGTGTACCCACTGAGTCAGGTTTATACCAGTCAGCTGATGCGGCATGGCACTATTTAATTAACGCTAAAAAATTTAAAACCGAGAATATTATTATTTTTGGCCGCTCACTAGGTGGTGCCGTGGCAGTGGATTTAGCCTCGAGAGTTAACGCGGCTGCCGTTATTGTTGAGTCAACCTTTACGTCGGCTCATGATATGGCAGATATTATCTTCCCCGTGTTATCGCGTTTTTTAGTTTTACGTTATTCCTTTGACTCCATGAGTAAAATAAAAAATATTTCCTCTCCTTTACTTGTTATTCATAGTCCTGATGATGAAATGATTCCTTTTACCCTGGGGGAAAAATTATTTACTCATGCAAACGCCAATAAACAATTCTTAAAAATTGCGGGCGGACATAATGATGGTTTTATAAAAAGTATGTCTTCTTATCAAAAAACACTAAAGCAATTCATACAAAACCCTTAACTAAGTGTGCAAATTGCCACACTTGCTCAGCTCTTCTACTCATCTTGCTCACATTCACTTGAAATAAGTATTTTTCAGGAGTACTTTTTATTCTAGAAGTAATGCTTTTCCTGATAATAATAAAAACAAATAACAATAATAAAAACTCTATTAAAGAGTTTACTTATATAAGTTTTATATAGATGTTTTATATAAATTTAATATGGAGAACGGTATGTCGACGATTGATGAAAAAATCAATGTTAAAGAATTGCCTTTTGTTGCCCCCTGTAAAACACTTAAACTGAGCGCTCCTTTTAACTGGCTAAGACTTGGCTGGGAAGATATTAAAAAAGCGCCACGGCAAAGTATTACCTATGGCGCGGCGATTGTTATATTGAGTTGTGTTGTTAGTTTTGCAGTTTGGTTGTACGGCGGAATTGGCTTGTTAGTGAGTTTGCTTTCGGGGTTTTTATTTCTTGGCCCGGTACTGGCGCTTGGGCTGTATTCTATAAGTTGCCAAATCCAGGCCGGCATGACGCCTCGGCTCGGCTATTGTTTAAAAGAAGGCAAACGGCACTTTGGTAACGAGATGGTTTTTGCGGTTATTTTGTCGGTTATTTTCCTGGTGTGGGCTCGCGCGGCAACGATGACACATATTCTCTATCCCGAAACAGCCAATGCCGTGTGGACGAAATTTATTCCTTTTTATACCGTGGGTACGGTCGAAGGAATTATTTTTTCCGCGATTATTTTCTGTTTCAGCGCCTTCTCTTTACCGATGATTATGGACCGAAAGGTCGACGTGGTGACGGCCATTATCACCAGTATTAACGCGGTATTACGAAATAAAGCGGTTTCGCTTATCTGGGCGTTGATTATCGCGCTAATTGTGGCGATCGGATTTGCCACGGCATTTCTCGGGTTCTTTATTTTAATGCCACTGGTTGGTCATGCGACCTGGCATGCTTACAAGGAAACCATTATTTCCGATGACTGGCCGCACCATACCAGGATTGAAGAACTGTAATTCCTGCTAATGGTTAGCTGGTAGTACTGACTTACCGCGGTTCACGCTACTCCCCAATACTGGCATAGTGTAAACTTGCACTATGCCAGCAAATCAGAATGTTATTCAGCCAATATCACCCGAGTTACAGCAGCAGGTGATCAACCAGACCAACTACTTGATTAAAAGTGCCGCGGAGCATTACCAGCAAGCTTTAAATGAAATTCCGGTGTTGTTTGATTTGAGTGGCAAGGCCGCCGGCATGTACCGGGTTAAGGCCGGGCAGAGGGTCATTCGTTACAACCCCTATATTTTTGCAAAATATTTTGATGATAATTTCAATGAAACTATCCCGCATGAAGTCGCGCATTACGTGAGCGATGTTTTATACGGGCTGCGAAATATCCGGCCGCACGGCAATGAATGGAAATCAGTGATGCAGGTATTCGGAGTCGCCGCGAACAGAACGGCAAGTTATGATTTAAGTGGATTACCGCAAAGAAGTTTTCAAAAATACATGTATCACTGTGGCTGCCAGAATTATGAATTAACCAGTCGTCGTCATAACAAGGTTGTGCGCGGCAAGGGCCATTACCTGTGTAAAGATTGTGGCGGTAAACTCGTTTTTGTAAAAAATATGGATAAGGTGGAGTAATTATATGCGAGGTTTTGTTCCCCCTGATCCCTATACCAAGGTGTCCGAAGAGCAGTTTGCGGTGGTTTATGTACCCAAGCGCAGCCGTAACCGGTTTCCAAAAGGTTGTGTTGAGATCATGGCATCAAAAGACGAAGCGCTTGAGAAAGCAAACCCGGATAACAAGCAGTATCCTGCCCGCGTACTAGGTCCATCTAAGTCGTCTGAAGGGCAATATATTTATTACCTGGTGGAGTGGCTTGACCTTTAAGCTGGCTATAACGGTTATGAGTGAATTAACAGTACAACAAATAGAACAATTTAAACTGGCCCTGTTGAAAGAACGCGCGCTACTAACACGCACGGTTGAAGCAGAGAGTGAATCCGCAAAAACGGTTGAACTGGATCAAAGTAAAGTGGGTCGATTGTCGCGTATGGATGCCTTGCAGGGGCAGGCGATGAGCCAGGAAACAAAGCAACGTCATGAAACCGGGTTAAGAAATATTACTGCCGCGCTGTCGCGGATTGAATCCGGTGATTATGGTTATTGCAGCCGCTGTGATGAGGTGATCTCAACAGGACGACTTGAAGTCGATCCCGCGGCATCACTGTGTATTAACTGTGCCAACCAGGCCGAACGAGTTTAAAACATATGTCTGATAAATTCTGGGAAGAAAAATCATTATCCGAAATGACACAGCAAGAATGGGAATCACTCTGTGATGGTTGCGGACGTTGTTGTTTAAATAAACTTGAAGATGAAGATACCGGTGAAATTTATTTTACCAATGTCTCATGCCGCTTACTCGATATTGAAAAATGCCGTTGTGTTGATTATGAAAACCGAAAAGCAATGATGCCAGACTGCATGATACTGAGTGTTGATAACGAAGAAGCGTTAGAAGTAATGCCATCGACCTGTGCTTATCGTTTATTACAACAAAACAAACCCTTGCCTGAATGGCACCCGCTTATTTCGGGCAGGAAAGAAAGTGTTGCCGAGGCTAATATTTCTGTAGCCGGAAAAATTGTTTCAGAAGAACATATTCACTATGAACAGCTGCCCGAACATTTAATAAACTGGATTGTAGTTAAGTAAGTTAAGCTTAAATAAATTAAGCTTAAGTAAATTAGGCAAAAATAATAAAGACTAAAGTAAGAAGGTAAAGAAACAATGGCTAATGATGTATCCCAGATGTCGGATGAAGAACTACGTACACACTTACACGGTGAGACCGCCAAGTTACCGTGGGTAGATTTACAAAAGCACTTTGCCCGTGGCGTGGTATTTAAAGTCGCGCAAGGTACGGATATTTTGGATGTCGCCATCGTTATGAGTCGTGATGACAAGGATACACTGAAAAAATTGATTGATGCAGGTAAGGTAAGTGGCGCTGAAATTGAAGATGCCAAGAAATGGTTTGATACCGATGCCAGCCTGTGGACCGTGGTTATCGCCCCCTGGGTACTGGTTCAGGAATTTGAACAAAAGCTGGACTCATAACAATGAAGTTTGATCCGCGTTTATTACATGACTGTGAAGTGATTGGTAAATTTAAATTGTGCCACGTTTTATTAATGCGTGATGCTAATTATCCCTGGTGTGTGCTGGTACCGGATCGTGAAGGCATGACAGAGGTTTTTGATTTACCTGCTGAGGATCAAAAACAACTTAACCTTGAATCAACTATATTATTAGAATATCTAAAAAAAGAATTTAATGCAGATAAAATGAATGTAGCGGCGCTGGGTAATGTTGTTTCGCAATTACATATTCACCATATCGTGCGTTACCAGGATGATATTGCCTGGCCAGCACCGGTGTGGGGGGCTCATCCTGCAAAAGAATATAATGAGGAAGAATTAGCCGAGCGTATCAAGCGTTTAGTTAAGGGCTTCGCAGAATTAAACCTTGGTTTCCAGCAACCTTGAAATCCAGCCATGTAAAAAAGCCAAGTGACAGATAAAAAAAATAATAAAAACTGGGTGGTCTATATATTAGAGTGCAAGGATAAAACACTCTATACCGGTATTACCAACAACCTTGAAAATCGATTAGAACAACATAACACGGGGAGTGAAGGGGCAAAGTATACCCGAGCCCGGCGCCCGGTTAAATGTGTATATCAAGAAGAACAGCAAAATCGTAGTGAGGCAACCAAACGTGAAATGGAGATCAAGAAGTTAAGCCGGGGCGAAAAGTTACAATTAATCACCTCAAAGTAAATATCCTGCTTAGCGTTATCTACTAAAGGGAGACAACTGTGAGAATAAAATATTTTGGTTAAAACCCGTTTCTTATTGAGCATAATGATTTCAAATTAGCGATTGATCCAGGTAAGGATTTATGGATTTTCAAGCTTAATAGCGAGTTACCTCGCAACGACTGGAAAGACATTACCCATATTTTTACACTTATAAGGCTGAAGTGAAAAGCCTGGTGTAGCTTGTCATATCATGAAAGCTGCAGATGTAATTAATATTTATTAAATAAAAATTATCTTGGTTACTTAATATATTCTTTCCATACCGGGTGATTTTTTATTAGCTGTAAAGCATCCTGTAATAATGATTTGCCTGGTTCGGTAATATGCCAGGTTGATGCACCGGAAGGGTGGGGCAAAGGGATCATATCAAGCTGGATACCATGGAGTTCAACCTGGTGTACCTGGCCAATCACATCGGTGAGTTTTTTTACCGTTAGATACTGACTAATTGCCAGCTTACCAACCGGGATAAGCAGTTTAGGTTGCAGTAAGTCGATCTCGTTATTTAACCAGTGAGAGCAGGTTTTAATCTCGGTAAGGTTAGGTACCCGATCACCACCGCGTGGTTTTTTGCCTGGGAAGCAGCGACAAACCGCGGTCATATAGACCTGGTTACGAAAGGCTTCTTCATCCACGCCAAGTTGGTTAAACCATTTGAACAGGGTTTTCCCTGCTGTCCATGCAAACGGTTTGGGAATAATGATTTCTTTATCGCCGGGGGCCTGGCCAATAAGCATGATTGGCGAGGTGACAGGATTACCGGCAACAGCAGGGCCAGTCATGTCCGGGCACTGGGTACATTTTCTCAGTTTTGCCTGGTGTTGTTTTAATTTTGAAATTAATGTCATTTTTTTATTATATCGAAAAATTTTCACCGTATACTATGGTTTTATTTTAATCAAAGCTGCACTCAAACATGGCGATAAAACAAGATCAGAATTTCGATAATTTATCTTCACGTTTTCGAAAAAACATCTATAACACGGCTAAGGGGCAGATCAGGCTGAATATTTTATGGCGTGATTTACTCGAAACGATTCCCGCGATTGAAGAAGGCGGGTTGTCGATTCTTGATGCCGGTGCAGGGCAGGGGAATTTTTCATTGCAGCTTGCACAGAATAATCATCAACTGACTTTATCTGATCTGTCGAGCAATATGTTAGATGATGCCCGTGCCTTGTATAAAGATAAACAGCTTGAGCAAGAGGTACGTTTTATTCACTGTGCCGTGCAGGATTTATCGGAGCATATCAGTGAACAATATGACGTGGTCCTGTTTCATGCAGTATTAGAATGGTTAGCCGAACCCGAACAAACATTAAAACAGCTTCTTGATTTTATAAAGCCCGGTGGCTACTTATCACTGATGTTCTATAGCCGAACAGGGTTAATTTATCAGAACCTGGTGATGGGTAACTTTGATAATATTAATAATCAATCGCTGGCCGGTGAAGGCAAGACATTAACACCAACCAACCCGCAGGAGCCGGAAGACGTTTACCAATGGCTGGATGATTTCGGATTAAAAACCTTGTGTAAAAGTGGTGTACGGGTATTTTATGATGGTATTAGTCGAGAACGGCGTAAACAAATATCACACGAAGAGCTGTATGAGTTAGAAAAGCAGTTTTCCCGCAAAGAACCCTATTGTTCTTTAGCCCGGTATATTCACGTGGTCTGTCAAAAGCCAGCTTAAAAACGACTACTTTGTTTAACTAATCAGTTTTTTAACTTCCTGCCATTGTTTTTGCAGGCGTTTTTCTGAAACCGGCATATTAGTTTTAAGTCCCTGTGCAAACAGTGAAACCCGGTACTCTTCAAGCATCCAGCGGTAAAGTGAGAAGACGGGATGTTCATAATATTCATCATTTAGCTCAACAAAGTGTTGCCAGTAGGGTTCAAGCATATTGGTATACTGGCGATCACGATCAGCGCTGTGCTGCAGCTTGTCCAGGCGTTGCTGAATGGCTTGCAGGTAACGTGGATAACTTGAAAGATATTCAATCGGCGTGAAGTAAACAAAGTCTTCATAAATTAAATGGTCTAACTGTGACTGAATATCAGCTAAACTCACTAACCAGTTAGGCTTGCTCATCTTCTTCAGTTGCTTACGGATAGCCGAGTAATCACTAAAGACCTGGGATAATATTTCACAGATTTCATTGGCATTATTAACTAACTCGCCGCTGCCCTGTTGTACATTTTCATCAAATGCGGCTTTGTCACGAATAACTTTATTTGTAGCAAAGAAACTTTTTTCAATACTGGCATTAATAATGGCAAGTTTTAAGTCATTACAACTGCCGATGGTGGAATAAGCCATGCAGATTTTTTGAATGTCGGGCAGGTTTTTATTGAGGTACTTTACCTGCTGTTTTAATGCCAGGTTATAGAGGCGTTTCAATCCGTCATGATGAATGGCGCTGGCTAATTCTTGCGTATCAACCACGACTATGGAAACACTTTCATCATCGTCCTGAAGTGCTGGGTAGCCCTTGATATTTAACTTGTTGATGGTTTTATTAATAACTTCTGGCAGTTCTTCAAAAGACCAGCTGGTTAAGCCACTTTGTTCAATATCCCACTTAATCGCATTACTGAATTGTTCAGACACTTCGGCACTGAGTGATTGTTGTAAGGCGATTAGATCACGACCCTGTGCAATACGCTTGTTATTTTGATCCCGCACATCAAAGCGCATAAAAAAATGTGGGTCCAGGCTATCAAGCTGCCAGGCATCATCCGGAATCATAATGCCGGTTGTGCGAGTGAGTTGTTCACTGATGGTAGGCAGCAGTGGCTGTGACTTGTCAGTAATGGCATCAATACAGACCTGGGTATACTGCGGTACCGGGACAAAGTTCTTACGTAATGACTTCGGTAAGGTCTTAATCAGCTGCGTGATTTTTTCAGGTAATAGTGCCGGTATTAACCACTCAAACTGAACCGGGTCAAGCGTGTTTAACATCGCGGCGGGTACCGTTAAGCTCACCCCGTCTCTCTCGCTACCGGGTTCAAAATGATAGTTCAGTGGCAACGCGGTGTTATTGATAACAAGTTGTTTGGGATATTGCTCCTCGGTGATATCCCCTGCGCTATGCTGCATAAGATAATCACGGTTAAGAAATAAAAGTTCAGGCTTTTCCTTTTCTGCCTGCTTGCGCCAGGTGTCAAACTTTTTACTGTTATAGATACCTTGCGGGATACGTTCATCATAAAAATGGAACACCACTTCATCATCAACCAGTACATCCTGCCGGCGTGACTGGTGTTCGAGACTTTCAATATCAGCAAAGAGTTTCTGGTTATGTTTAAAAAATTTGGCGTGACCAAAGTATTCCCTTTCAACAAAAGCACCACGAATAAAAAGCTCACGTGATAACGCGGGATCAATCGGGCCATAGTTAATTTTTTTACGCGGGTTAATTACCAGGCCATATAAGGTTGATTTTTCAAAGGCTGCAATTTGTTGTGGGCGCTTTTCCCAGTGTGCTTCGGAATAGGATTTCTTGATCAGGTGTGCGGCCTGCTTTTCCAGCCAGGCAGGATCGATCTGGGCCACGGTTAAGGCATAGTGGCGTTGCGTTTCTAACATCTCAGCAGCCATGAGCCACTGTGGTCGTTTTCGTCTTAAGCTTGAGCCGGGGAAGATGGCAAACTGGGTATTGCGTGCACCCTGGTATTCACCTTCCTCATTTTTTAAACCGGTATGACTGAGTAAGCCGCTTAATATGGCCTGGTGAATGGCATCATAACCGGCGACAGTGGTATTAACTTTATATTTAACCTCGTTACACTGATTAAGAAGTTGGCTATGAATATCGCGCCATTCCATCATCCTCGTGTAAGAGATGAATGTTTTTTTACATAGCTTGCGTAACTTGTTTTGCGACAAGTGCTTGCGCTGTTCCTGGAAGAAATTCCATAAGTTTAAGTAGGCAATAAAGTCTGATTTTTCATCTTTAAACTGGGCATGGGCCTGGTCAGCTTGTTGCTGTTTGTCGAGTGGACGTTCACGTGGTTCGGCAATGCTCAGTGCACTGATAATAATCAGTACCTCGTTTAAACTCGAATACTCATTTGCCGCAATGATCATGCGGGCATAACGCGGATCAATCGGGAAGCGGGATAGTAATTTACCAACCGGGGTGATGGACTGCTTGTTCATTGCCTGCAGTTCATCAAGCAACTGGTAACCGTCTTTAATTAAACGTGAATCTGGCCGGTCGATAAAGGGGAATTTTTCAATATTACCCAACCGTATGCTGTGCATTTGCAAAATAACACTGGCGAGGTTGGTACGCAGGATCTCTGCATCGGTAAAGACCGGCCGGTTTTCAAAATCTTCTTCTGAATAAAGCCGGATACAAATACCATCGCTGGTTCGGCCACAACGTCCCTTGCGTTGGTTGGCGCTGGCCTGCGATACTTTTTCAATCGGCAAACGTTGTACCTTGGTACGATAACTGTAACGACTAATCCGCGCATAACCGGTATCAATGACGTATTGAATACCCGGAATGGTTAGTGATGTTTCTGCTACATTTGTTGCCAATATTATTCTTCGATGAGTATGGCCTTTAAAAACTTTTTGTTGCTCGGCATTACTCAATCGTGAGAACAGCGGAATGATTTCAGTTTTATCGGGATGATGTTTACGCAAGGCTTCCGCAGCATCGCGTATCTGGCGTTCACCGCTGAGAAAAACAAGAATATCGCCGCTTGATTTATCACTACTGGCCTCATGACTTAATTCATCAACCGCATTTAATATCGCCTGTTGTTGATCTTTTTGTGTCTCGGCTTTCTCTTCTTCTGCTTGTTCAACATTCAATGGGCGGTAACGGACTTCAACAGGATAAGTGCGGCCAGAGACCTCAATCACCGGTGCGTCATTGAAATGCTTGGCAAAGCGTTCAGGATCGATAGTTGCCGAAGTAATAATAATTTTTAAGTCAGGGCGTTTTGGTAAGAGTTGTTTTAAGTAGCCGAGGATAAAATCGATATTGAGGCTACGCTCGTGTGCTTCATCAATAATCAGGGTGTCATAGTTTTGTAAGAACGGGTCGTTCTGAATTTCGGCTAATAAAATACCATCCGTCATGACTTTAATATGACTTTGCTGGCTTAACTTATCGGCAAAACGAATTTTGTAACCAACACTTTGCCCCAGCTCGGTTTTTAATTCTTCGGCAATACGACTAGCAACACTGCGTGCCGCGATACGGCGCGGCTGGGTATGACCAATCATGCCGTAGGTACCGCGCCCCAGCTTTAAACACAGTTTAGGTAACTGGGTTGTTTTACCCGAGCCTGTTTCACCACATAGAATAATGACCTGGTTTTCCTCGATCGCTTTACAAATTTCTTCCTGCCGTTGATTAATGGGCAGGTTTGCCGGGAAGCTGGGTACGGGTTTAGTGGTGTGGCGTGAATTTGCCCGCTGCATCGACGAGGCAATTTGATTTTTTAAATTTTCTAATTTTTTTGCAGCAGTTTTATCACGTGACAGCATTTTGAGTTTTTTGGTAAAGCGGAAACGATCAAACAACATGCATTGTTCAATTAAGAGTTTGAGTTGTTTGGTCGTGTCATTCATTAATTGAATATCAATGCGTAGAAAAAATAATTATCGTAGTAGCGTAACTGTTTCTGTCTGAAACAGGCACAGCAGGGAAGGGGGATTATACGTTAGCTTGAGAGATTGTAGTATGAAAAGAGACGTTTAAATATTAAGGCTCTTCGCTGTGATTATGTTCTTCAGCTTAATCAGGGTTCTTCGCCGTAGTCAATCGTAATTTCCTGGTGAGGTTCAATATCTGCAGCGGCGTAGAGTTCAAAGCCATCGAATTCGGCACAGGGATTGCGGTCATGATTGAGATAACGCAGTGCATTCTGGCCATCTCGTCCTATCCATTCTCCATCTTCTTCTTCAATCCACAATACATGCATACCATTATCGGTGGTTTCTGGTCCTTCATAATCACCGAGATAGGTGCCAGCCTTGATAGTGGTTTTTGCAAAGAGTCCTTTACCGTGGATATCAGATTCTTCTACGTAAAAATACAATGCTTCAGAGTCAGTCAGTTTGATAGTCATAATTGAATTTTATTTTTAGTTAAGATGGAAACGTATCGAAAATCCTATCCTAGTAGAGATAAAGTGATGTTTCAATAATATTAGGCCAATCGAAAATTGCACGCATTTACCGGCTGCATTTAGCAACACGCTTTATATATGGTCGAAGTGTGTGAAAAAAAAGGATATTCCAGTTTTTTTACATGAATACCTGAGTAAATCGTTAAGACTAATTTTACTTAAGTCAGCTTTATTTTTGCCGATAACAAAATTTGTAACCTTTCATAACTTTAACCATTAACAGAATCATGTCCGCCGAAAACCCGCTCACACAAGAAAATATTGAAGCCATTTTAAAAGGAATTACTATTCCTTCGCCTCCGCAGGTGGTTGCAGATTTGCAAATGGAAATGGCGATGCCGAATCCTGATTTGAACGAAATGGCGGATATGATCAGTAAAGATCCCGGTCTTGCAGGTGGCGTGTTAAAAATATTGAACTCGCCTTTTTATGGTAACAGGGATATTGCTTCGATATCACAGGCGGTGATGATGTTAGGTATGAACACTGTTGCCAATATCGTAAACACTCTTTATTTACGTGATTCAATGTCACTACAAGATGACATTGATGATGTTTACAAAGCCATGATACGGTTCTGGGATTCAGCCACCGACGTGGCCCGTGCATGTCAGCTGGTAGCACAGCGGTTGCGTTACCAGAATCCGGATGCGGCTTATATGCTAGGCCTGTTTCATAACACGGGTATTCCATTACTCATGCAACGTTTCCCGGACTATCCACAGGTTATTGCCGAATCTTATTTACATAAAGAGCATCGAATCGTTGACTGCGAAAACAGGCACTATAAAACAAACCACGCGGTGGTAAGTTTTTACGCGGCACGCTCATGGAAGTTACCTGAACAAATATGCAAGGTGATTGCAGCCCATCATAGTGCGGTCGATATTTTTACCGATAAAGATAAAACCGATGCGGATGAAAAATATTTACATGCCATACTTAAAATGGGCGAGCATCTTACTGGCCTGTACAGAACACTCGGTAACCATGAAGAGGATCTTGAATGGCAAAAAATCGAAGAGAACGTGCTGGATTACCTGGGATTGAGCCAGTTTGATTATGATGATCTCGTAGCTTATGCAGCTGACAATGGCATTGGTGGCCAGACCTACTTTATGTAGTGAGCAGTTCTTAAATCCATAAAAAAGGGAGCATCGGCTCCCTTTTTTATCTTTGTAAACTTTTTACTGCTAAAGCTTAATGATCATGATGATGACCATCAGGACCATGGGCATGCCCATGCTCAAGTTCTTCAGCCGTTGCTTCGCGGATGGCTTCAACCTTGATATCAAAATTCAATGCCACACCTGCAAGTGGATGATTGCCATCGACAGTAACCTCATCACCATCAACCTTTGTCACGGTGACCGTTAACATATGACCATCCGGGCTTTGCGCATGAAACTGGACACCTTCTTCTACCGGGTGACCTTCTTCAAACATATCACGTGGTACAACCTGGACCATGGAGTCATCGCGCTCACCGTAACCTTCTTCGGGTTCAATGTGTGCGCTGAAAGCGTCACCGATTGATTTACCTTCTAACTGGCTTTCCAGGCCGGGAATAATACCGCCTGCACCATGCATATAAAGAAAACTGCCATCTTGAGATTCATCGAGTGTTTCGCCCTGGTCATTTTTCAGGGTGTAATTAAGCGTAACCACGCTATTTTTGCTAATTTGCATGTGAAGACCTTTAAATATTGAGTGAAATAGGGAGATTTGTTGATAAACAGACTATATCAGATTCGAAATGCCTGAAAAACAGCAAATAATTTCTTTTTCACTGTTCAGAGATTCACAAATTAATCCGATATTAAGAATATAGATCCAACATAATTGCGATGAAGGTACCCCCACAATGTTTAAGTTTACTCAGAAATTACGATTAGCCACTAAATTTGCCGCTTCATTAGCAACGATACTGACCGTTATATTTGCCATTTGTGCCTTTGTCATACTCAGCCAGAGCGGCAGCGTAAGGGATGATTTAAATGATAAGTTGAACGCAATTGCCGAGAAACATTCGGTCACGAATCAACAACCTGTCATGCAGGACGTAAAAGTCGTGTTAGAAAACACCTTTGATGAAGTCGCTATCAAGGTAGTAGGACTTATGTTTGCGGCATCAGCAGGTGTCGTAATTATCGTTTATTACCTGTTTCTTTATATGATCAGGCGCCGCCTTGCCGATCTCGCGGTGAAATTCAAAGATGTTTCTTCCGGTGATGGTGATTTAAGTCGCCGTATCAATGTCACAGGCAATGATGGTATTGATGATCTTGGACGGATCTTTAATGGCTTTATTGAAAAGCTGCAGGGAATTATTAGACAGGTTATGGATGACTCTACAAACCTCGTAGGCGTGGCTTCGCACCTTAACTCCATCTCGGCTTCAAGCAGTAACAGTGCCCTGCAACAACAGAGTCAAATTGAACAGGTTGCGACAGCCATGAATGAAATGACAGCCACGGTAACCGAAGTTGCCGGCAATGCACGTAATGCTGCGGATGCTGCACAGGCTGCAGATGGTGATGTTAATTCAGGTATGGAAATTGTAAGCCAAACGGTACAAAGCATTAATTCACTTGCTGCTGAAGTTGAACGTGCAAATGATGTTATTCGTACCCTGCAGTCGGATAGCGAAGAAATTGGCTCGGTACTGGACGTGATTCGTGGTATTGCAGAGCAAACCAATTTACTGGCATTGAACGCGGCGATCGAAGCAGCCCGTGCCGGTGAACAGGGCCGGGGTTTCGCTGTTGTGGCGG
>Ga0207752_1000377_pt1 | contig 21022 bp, 17 predicted proteins | sample Pon2CUnioCityCA_6_FD_187272 | JGI IMG/M metagenome (GOLD analysis project Ga0207752, IMG submission 187272) | Marine sediment microbial community from Union City, CA, USA - Pond 2C Sediment 2 (SPAdes) | ecosystem: Environmental > Aquatic > Marine > Intertidal zone > Salt pond sediment ...
CCAGGGGGCCTACACGGCCTATGCCCAGATGACTGCCGAGAGGCTGGGAATAGATCTGGAGCAGGTCGAGATAATCGGCGCCGATACCGGCGTGACCCCCGATTCGGGTACCACCACGGCATCCAGGACTACCTACGCGGTGGGCAACGCAATCCTGATGACCGTCGACAAGCTGGAAAAAAGGCTGGCCGAGCGCGCCGGCGCGCGCCGGCTGGTTTACGCCAACCCGCCGCGCACCGGGCTGGAGCCGCAGGTCAGCGAGTGGCTGGTGGCGCGCTGCCGGCCCGAGCGGCTGGCGATGCTCAGTTGCAGTGCGGGCACGCTGGCGCGGGATCTGGCGACGCTGGAGGCGGGCGGGTATCGGATCGAGCGGCTGCTGCCGTATGATTTTTTCCCGCGCACGCTGCATGTAGAGGTGCTGGCGCTGCTGCGGCGTTGAGCGCGATAAGTGGAGCGCGTGGCGCCGCCTGTCGTCAGGCTGGCGGCGCCCGGCAAATCAACGATGCAGGGCTTTCTTTGCTGCGCTGCGCTTTGTTTATCGCGCCCGCTTACTGTGCCTTGCGGCTGGGCTCTCGGTGCAGCTCGCCTGCAAACAGCCAGTCGCGGCCGCAGAGATAGTGCTCCAGCAGCTCGGCTTCGGCCGTGCCGGGCTCGGGATGGTAGTCGTAGCGCCATTTCACCAGCGGCGGCAGTGACATCAGAATCGACTCGGTGCGCCCGCCGGATTGCAGGCCGAACAGCGTGCCGCGGTCGTAGACCAGGTTGAATTCCACGTAGCGGCCGCGGCGGTAGAGCTGCCAGTCGCGCTCGCGCTCGCCGTAGGCATCGTTTTTGTGGCGTTCGACGATCGGCGCGTAGGCCGGCAGATAATGCTCGCCAATGCTGCGGGTCAGGCTGAAGCAGTGGTCGAAACCGCCTTCGTTGAGGTCGTCGAAAAACAGCCCGCCAATGCCGCGCGGCTCGTTGCGATGCTTGAGGAAGAAATACTCGTCGCACCAGCTCTTGTATTTGGGGTAGATCTCGTCGCCGAAGGGCGCGCAGGCGTCGTGGGCGACCTGGTGCCAGTGGATGCAGTCTTCTTCGTCGCCGTAATAGGGGGTCAGGTCGAAGCCGCCGCCGAACCACCAGACCGGCGTTTCGCCGTCTTTTTCGGCGACGAAAAAGCGCACGTTGGCATGCGAGGTGGGCGCGTAGGGATTGCGCGGGTGGATGACCAGCGATACCCCCATCGCCTCGAAGCTGCGCCCGGCCAGCTCCGGCCGGTGCGCGGTGGCGCTGGGCGGCAGCGACGCGCCCATCACGTGCGAAAAGTTGACGCCGGCCTGCTCGAATACCGCGCCCTCGGCGAGCACGCGGGTGCGACCGCCACCGCCGCCGCCGAGCCGGCTCTCGCCGCTGCGCCGCCAGGCGTCTTCGATGAATGTCGCCCCGCCGTCGAGCTTTTCGATGCCGGCGCAGATGTCGTCTTGCAGCTGCATCAGCCACTGCTTGACGAGGCTGCTATCGACTTTGTCGTCCATTGGATTGTTCCCGTGTATCGCGCGCGCCGCGGCGCGCTGGTCATCGACGGAGTAATCTATCTCAGCACCCGGCCACTGCGCAGATCACGGATTCTCGTTGGGCATTGCAGTCCGCCCACCTTTCCGTCCAGTACTGCTTCGAGTCGCTCGCCGAACAGTCGTTCCACCTCGGCCGCGCAGCGCAGCGGCGGCTGGCCGCTGGGGTTGGCGCTGGTCGAGGTCAGCGGCCCGCAGGCGCGGCACAGCGCGGCGGCCTGCGGATGGGCGGTGACGCGCACGGCGATGCTGTCGCGGCCACCGGTCAACAGCGGCGACAGCCCTGCGGCTGCGGGCAGCACCCAGGTCTCCGGGCCGGGCCAGTCGGCGCGCAGGGCCTGTTCGTCTGTGGCGCTGAGCGGGGCGATGAAGTCGCGCAACTGGTCGAGATCGGCGGCGATCAGGATCATGCCCTTGCCGGCGTCGCGATGCTTGATGTCGATCAGGCGGGCGAGGGCCGATTCGTTGCGCGGATCGCAGCCGAGGCCGAAGACCGCCTCAGTAGCGTAGGCGATAACGCCGCCGCTGCGCACCGCGGCGACGCACTGGGCCAGATCGGCGGGCATTGTTGTGACTCAGTCTTCCCAGGGGGCCGGCTCGGTGGAATCGGTGCCGGAGCTATCGCCGCCCGAAGTCTTGCTGGCGGCGGTCTTTTTCGCAGCGGCCTTTTTGGTCGTCGCCTTTTTCTTGCTGGCGGTCTTCTTTGCCGCCGTTTTCTTTGCTGAGGCTTTTTTTGCGGCGGTTTTCTTGGCTGCGGTCTTCTTTGCCGCAGTCTTTTTACCACGCCCTTTTTTCTCCGGCGCTTCTTCGATGAGTTTCATCGCTGTGGCCAGATCGATGTCCCCGGGGTTTTCCTTCAGCTCCTTGGGCAGTTTGGCATTCTTGTTGCCATCGGAGAGATACGGCCCCCAGCGGCCGTTGAGCACCTGGATATCCGAGCCGTCGAAGGTCTTGATGATGCGGTTGGCGTCGGCGAGTTTTTTCTCGGCGACGATTTCCAGCGCGCGTTCAAGCGTGATGGTGTAGGGGTCGTCGTGCTTGATCGAGGCGAATTTGCTGTCGTATTTCACATAGGGCCCGAAGCGCCCGATATTCACCGAAATCTTTTCGCCCTCCGGCGATTCGCCCAGATTGCGCGGCAGTTTGAACAGCTCCAGCGCTTCCTCCAGCGTGATGGTGTCCATTTTCTGTCCGGGCCGCAGTCCGGCAAACCTGGGTTTGTCCTCGTCGTCGCGGGTGCCGATCTGGACAAAGGGGCCGTAGCGGCCGATGCGCACGCTGATCGGCTTGCCGCTGGCCGGGTCGCTGCCCAGCTCGCGCGATTGCACGGCCTCGTCGCGGGAGACGCTCTGCTCCTTGTCATCGACGAGATTTTTAAAGGGCTGCCAGAACTTGCCCATCAGCGGCACCCAGTCTTCCTCGCCGCGCGAGACGGCGTCCAGCTCGTCCTCGAGTTTGGCGGTGAAGTCGTAGTCGACGTACTGGGTGAAGTGATTGGACAGGAAGCGGTTGACCACCCGACCGACATCGGTGGGGATGAAGCGGCGGCCGTCCATCTCGACGTATTCGCGGCTCTGCAGGGTGGAGATGATCGAGGCGTAGGTCGAGGGGCGGCCGATGCCGTATTCCTCCAGCGCCTTGACCAGCGTGGCCTCGGTGAAGCGCGGCGGCGGCTCGGTGAAGTGCTGGTCGAGCTTGATTTCCTGCAGATTCAACACGTCGCCCTTTTCCAGCGGCGGCAGGCGGCGCTCGTCGTCGTCGCCGGCTTTTTTGTCGTCGATGCCTTCCGAATACACCGCGATGAAACCGGGGTGGCGGATGGTGCTGCCGGTGGCGCGGAAGGCGTTGTCGGCGCCGGCGTCAAAGTCGATAGAGACCTGATCCATGGTCGCGTGGATCATCTGGCAGGCCACGGTGCGCTTCCAGATCAGGTCGTAGAGCTTGGCCTGATCGGGCGTCAGGTGGCGGCGCATTTCATCCGGCGCGCGCTGTGCGGAGGTCGGCCGCACGGCTTCGTGGGCTTCCTGCGCGTTTTTCGATTTGGTGCGGTAGAAGTTCGGTTTTTCCGGCAGATTGTCCTCGCCGTAGCGCTGTGCGATCAGGCTGCGCAGATCGGCCAGCGCATCCTGCGAGAGGGTCACCGAGTCGGTGCGCATGTAGGTGATCAGGCCGACGGTTTCGCCGCCGAGATCGACCCCTTCGTAGAGCTGCTGCGCGGTGCGCATGGTGCGCTGCGCGGAGAAGCCCAGCTTGCGCACCGCCTCCTGCTGCAGGGTGGAGGTGGTGAACGGCGGCGATGGATTGCGCTTGCGCTGCTTTTTGACCACCTCGGCGACGGTCACCCGGCCCTGGGCGGAGGCGTCGATCGCGGCCTTTGCGGCGTCCGCCTGTGCGGCGCTGGTGATGGTGAATTGCTTGACCTTTTCGCCGCCCAGCTGCGACAGCTTGGCGGTGATCTGGGTGCCGGTCTTGTCCAGCAGGCCGTCGACAGTCCAGTATTCGCGCGGCTCGAACTTTTCGATTTCCGCCTCGCGCTCACAGATCATGCGCAGCGCCGGGCTCTGCACGCGCCCGGCGGACAGCCCGCGGCGGATCTTCTTCCACAGCAGCGGTGACAGATTGAAACCGACCAGGTAATCCAGCGCGCGCCGCGCCTGCTGGGCGTTGACCAGATCCATCGCCAGCTCGCGCGGGTGATCGACGGCATCCTGAATCGCGCGCTTGGTGATCTCGTGGAAGACCACCCGCTGCACCGGCTTGTCGTCCAGCTGGCCGGCATCGCGCAGCAGCTCGACCAGATGCCAGGAGATGGCTTCGCCCTCGCGATCCGGGTCAGTCGCCAGCAGCAGGCGGTCGGCTTTTTTCAGCGCCCGCTTGATCGCATCGACGTGTTTTTTGTTGCGGTCGATGACCTCGTAGCGCATCGCGAAACCGTGCTCCGGGTCGACCGCACCCTCCTTTGGCACCAGATCGCGCACGTGGCCGTAGGAAGCCATCACCTCGTAATCCTTGCCGAGGTATTTCTTGATGGTTTTACCCTTGGCGGGCGATTCGACGATGATCAGGTTCTTGCTCATGGAAAAATGGACACCGACCGCGCGCTGCGGCGCGGGATTCTTAAAGACGGAATCGCCGCTGACGCGAGGCGTCGAGCGGCGAAGGAAGGGGCGAATATACCGACGCAGCCGGGCGAACACAAAACGCGCAGTTCACTCTCCGCTGATCGCCGTGCGCTGGTAGCGGCCGCCGCCGACGGCGCGCACCAGTCCGCGCAGCTCCAGCATCAGCAGCATCGATGCGACCTCCTGGGCGGGCAGCTCGCTGCGCGCGACGAACACATCCAGCGGCTGCGGGTCGTGGTCGATGCAGGCCAGCAGCCGCGCGTAGGCCGGGTCGAGCGGTTCATCCGCTGCAGCTGCAGCAGCGCTGTCACCCGGGCCGGGGGCGGTCGGCTGCCCAGGCAGGGCCAGCGTGGGCGAGCCATCGAGCAGCGGCGCCAGCTCTTCGAGCACATCGTCGGCGGTTTCCACCAGCTTGGCGCCGTCGCGGATCAGGCGGTGGCAGCCGCGCGCCAGCGGGTTGTGGATCGAGCCGGGAATGGCGAACACCTCGCGGCCCTGCTCCATCGCCTGGCGCGCGGTCAGCAGCGAGCCGGAGCGCAGCGCCGCCTCGACCACCAGCACGCCCAGTGACAGCCCGGCGATGATGCGGTTGCGCCGCGGGAAGTTCTCCGCCCGCGGCGGGCTGCCGGTGGGCAGCTCGGAGATCAGCGCGCCCTCGGCGGCGATCTGTCGCGCCAGATCGCGGTGTCGCGCCGGGTAGACTCGATCCAGCCCGGTGCCCGCCACCGCCACGCTCAAGCCGTCGCCGGCCAGCGCGCCGCGGTGCGCGGCGCCGTCGATGCCCAGCGCCAATCCGCTGGTGATGCTCAGGCCGCGGCTGGCCAGATGCGCGGCGAACTGCTCGGCGGTCTCGGCGCCGCTGGGGCTGGGGTTGCGGGTGCCGACCATCGCCAGCTGCGGCGTCGCCAGCACTTCCGGATCGCCGATCAGATACAGCAATAGCGGCGCGTCGCGCAGCTGCCGCAGACGCGCCGGATAGGCCGGGTGGTCGAGGGGTAGCAGCTGGCAGTGTTCGCCGCCGGCCCAGTCGAGATCGCGCTGCAGGCCGTCGGCCCGCGCGGCCGCGGCCAGCGCTTCGATCAGCTTGTCGCTGAGGCCGGCGCCGCGCAGCGCCGCCGGAGCTGCGGCCACGGCCGTCGCGGCATCGCCGAAGTGTTCCACCAGTGTGCGCCCGCGCAGCGGGCCGATGCCGCGCGCGTGCACCAGCTGCAGCCAGGCACGCGCGTCGCTCACTGGTGGCCCGGACATGTGCCGCTCGGGCTCGGCCGGATCAGAGGTTGGTTACCGCATCGTGCAGATGGGTGGTTCGGGTGGACTCCATGATCAGCCCGTAGCTGACCCGGTCGAAGACGCGGAATACCATCAGCACACCGATGCGCGTGTCGGGCAGCTTGACGACGTCATTCTCGACGCCGCTGTAGCGGTCGACGATGGTGCCGCCGCGGCGCTTGATGGCCAGCACATCGCCCACTGCAACGCCTTCGCGCTGGCCGAGGTTGATCACCACCACCTGATTCTGGCCGACGTGGCTGATGGCGTCGAACAGCGAGATGATGGTGCCGTCGAATGGCAGCTCCGGCTGGCGGGGCGCGAAGTTGTACGGCAGATCATCGCGATCCAGCGGTAACAGGCGATCGCCGGCGAGGGTTTCACGGTTGTTGTCAGTGATCAGCAGGGTCGCCGGATCGCCGAATTCCAGTACCCTGCTGTCGGCCACGTAGACCGCTTCGTAGCCGAGGATCTCCTCGCTTTTGGGGTCGATCAGCGGCTTGCCGGGGCGGAAGATGCTGTATTGGCGCTCTTCGGTATCTGGCAGGCCGCGCACGTAGACCTGATGACCGGTAGCGCTGATCAGACGGCCGTCGTAATTGCCGATGACGTAGGGCGCGGCTTCCAGTTGCTCCTTGGTGACCACGCGCGGCTTGACGGTGAATTGGCGAATGGCGGCGTCGGAGAACAGCGGGATGGCATCGTCGAGCGCTTCGGCGCGCACCCGTGGCGACCAGCGCTCAACGCCGCCGATGCGGCCGGTAATCACTTGGTCGCCGCGCTGGACCTGCAGGCGCGGGCGGCCGTCGACCCAGTACAGGCTGATGATGTCGCCGGGGTAGATCAGGTGTGGATTGCCGATCTGCGGATTGACGTCCCAGATTTCCGGCCACAGCCAGGGGTCGCGCAGAAAGCGCGCCGAGATATCCCACAGGGTATCGCCGCGAACCACCGTGTAGCGCTCGGGCGCCTCGTTGCGCACCACCACTGCGGCCGGGCGGGTCGGCTGCGGGGCGGCCAGCGGCTCGATGGCCGTGACCGGCTCGTCGGTTGGCTGGTCAGGTGCAGCCTGCGGTGCCGGCTCGGGGCGCGTTGGTTCACGGGCGCAGCCGGCGGTGGCCAGCAGCGCCGCTGTCAGGCTGGCCAGCAGTGCGCTGCGAAGAGGGCTGCGCGCAGCAATCGAAGCCGTGTAGGGGCTTGCAATCCGCGCGTCGCGGCAGCATTTATTGGCCAAGACGTGGAAAAGAGATGTCAAGTTCCTGCTCCGCGCGGTGAATTTTCAACCGAGTTTAGTCAAAATACACCCTTGGACAAGCGATCCCGGTCGCGTCGCCGCCGGATTTCCAGCGTGGCGGAGCGCATTTTCCGGGCAATCCTCCCAGTCTCACTCAATAACGGGCTGTATCTCGATGGCATTACTGGACATTCTGGTCTTCCCGGATCCGCGTCTGCGCACCGTGGCGACTCCGGTGAAGCAGGTCGATGACGATCTGCGTCAATTGATCGATGACATGTTCGAGACCATGTACGCCGCGCCCGGCATCGGCCTGGCGGCGACCCAGGTCAACGTGCACCGGCGCCTGCTGGTGATCGACGTCTCCGAGGACAAATCCGAACAGCGGGTGTTCATCAATCCGGAGATCCTCGATAGCCAGGGCGAAGACGAGATGCAGGAGGGCTGTCTCTCGGTGCCCGGCTACTACGAGACGGTGCGTCGTCCGGAGCGGGTGCGGGTGCGCGCCCTCGGTCGCGACGGCGAACCCTTCGAGCTGGAGGCCGAGGGCCTGCTCGCGGTGTGCATCCAGCACGAGATCGACCACCTCGACGGCAAGGTCTTCGTCGATTACCTGTCGCCGCTCAAGCGCAACCGCATCCGCCACAAGCTGGAAAAGCAGCAGCGCCAGAAAAGCGCCTGATTCGTCCGCCCATCATCCCGAGCGCCGCCGCGGTGGCTGCCGGACCCGCTGCCGCCGGCCGCCGGCGGCGCAGCCCTCCCGGAAAAACGCAAACCCCATGAGTCGACCGCTACGCATCATCTACGCGGGCACGCCGCAGTTTGCCGTGCCGCCGCTGGCCGCGCTGCTCGACAGCCAACACCAGCTGATCGCCGCCTACACCCAGCCGGACCGCCGCGCCGGCCGCGGTCGCAAGCTCGCCGCCAGCCCGGTCAAGCAGCTGGCCGCGACCAGCGATCTGCCGGTGCATCAGCCGGTGAGTCTGCGCGATCCGGCCGAGCAGGCCACCCTGGCCGCGCTGGGCGCCGATCTGATGGTGGTCGCCGCCTACGGCCTGCTGTTGCCGCAAGCGGTGCTCGACGCACCGCGCCTGGGCTGCATCAACATCCACGCCTCGCTGCTGCCGCGCTGGCGCGGCGCCGCACCGATCCAGCGCGCGCTGCTCGCCGGCGACGCCGAAACCGGCATCACCATCATGCGGATGGCCGCCGGCCTCGACACCGGCGACATGCTGCTCAAGCGGCGCATCGCCATCGGCGCCGATGAGAGCGCCAGCCAGCTGCACGACCGCCTCGCCGCGCTCGGTGCCGAGGCGCTGCTGGCCGCCCTGCCGGGGATCGCCGACGGCAGCCTGCGCGGCGAGCCGCAGGATGAGTCGCAAGCCTGCTACGCCGCCAAGCTGGAAAAGTCCGAGGCGCAGATCGACTGGACCCGGCCGGCGCGGCAGATCGCCCGCGCGGTGCGCGCCTTCAATGCCTGGCCGGTGGCCGAGAGCCGCTTCGACGGCCAGCGACTGCGCATCTGGCAGGCGCACGCCGTCGCCGGCAGCGGCCCCCCGGGGCGGGTGATGGCCGCCGCCCGCGAGGGCATCGACGTGGCCACCGGCGAGGGCTTGCTGCGCATCACCCGCCTGCAACTGCCGGGTAAAAAACCGCTCGCCGCCGCAGAGTTTCTCAACGGCCGCGATCCGCTCGGCGCACAGCTCGGCGCGACGGCTGGCAGCCAGCCGCAGCCCGGCGAATGAGCGCGCAGCGCAAATCGCCACAGGGCGGCCAGCGCGACCCGCTGCGCCTGGCCGCGGTGCAGCTGCTGCACCGCGCCGAGGCGGGCGAATCGCTGGCCGAATTGCTGCCCGAGTTGCAGGACAGCCTGCCCGCACAGCAGCGCCCGCGGCTGGCCGAGTACGCCTACGGCGCGCTGCGCTGGCTGCCGCGGCTGGACGCGGTGCTCGCCGAACTGCTCGACCGCCCGCTGCCACCGCGCGAACGCGAGCTGCGCGCCCTGCTGCGCGCCGCGCTCTACGAGCTGCTGTACATGCGCACCCCGGAGCACGCCGCGGTCAGCGCCTGGGTGGAGGCGGTGCGCGGTCTGCGGCGCGTCGGTTCCGGCGCGGCGCGCGCCGGCGGGCTGGTCAACGCGCTGCTGCGCCGCCTGCTGCGCGAGCGCGAACAGATCGAGCAGCGCGCCGATGCCTCCGCGGTGGCGCGGCTGGCCCATCCGCAGTGGCTGATCGAGGATCTGCGCCGCGACTGGCCGCAGCATTGGCAGCAGATCTGCGCCGCCAACAACCGCCGCGCACCGATGACGCTGCGCGCCAATCTGGCCCGCGGCAGCCGCGCGCAGCGCCTCGCCGAGCTGGCCGCAGCGGGTATCGAAGCCGCTGCCGATCCGCTCTGCGACAGCGCCATTCGCCTCGCCCGGCCGCAGCCGGTGGAGGCGCTGCCGGGCTTCGCCGACGGCTTGCTCTCGGTGCAGGACGCCGCCGCGCAACGCGCCGCCGCGCTGCTCGACCCGCGCCCCGGCGAGCGCCTGCTCGACGCCTGCGCCGCGCCCGGCGGCAAGACCGGTCACCTGCTGGAGCGCCAGCCGCAGCTGGGGGCGCTGCTGGCGCTGGATGTCGATGCGGCGCGCCTGGCGCTGGTCGACGACAATCTGGCGCGGATCGCCGACGGCAGGCTGTCGGCAGCGTGTGTGCAGACCCGCGCCGCCGATGCCGCGCGCCCGTCCGACTGGTGGGACGGCCGGCCCTTCGACGCGATCCTCGTCGATGCCCCCTGCTCGGGGCTGGGGGTGCTGCGCCGCCACCCGGACATCAAGTTGCTGCGCCGCCGCGGTGACATCGCCGCACTGGCGGCGCGCCAGGCTGAGTTGCTCGATGCGCTGTGGCCAGCGCTGGCGGTGGGTGGGCGCCTGCTGTATGCCACCTGTTCGACGATGTCGGCGGAGAACGAGCAGTGCATCGCCGCTTTTCTCAGCCGTCGCGCCGCCGCCGGCGGCGACGCATGCGAGCTGCCGATCGCCGCCGACTGGGGGTTGGCGCGCCGCCACGGGCGGCAGATCCTGCCGGGCGAGGCGGATATGGATGGCTTCTATTACGCGCTGTTGCAAAAAAACGACAATTGTGGATAGTTGGCGCTGAGCGCCGCATCGCGTGCCGGCCACCCGCGCCGGCCATCCCTGCCGGCGGCGCTCGCCCCGGCAAACCACTGCGCACAGGCCAGCCCGCTGAACAGAGCCCTGCCAACACCGCACCCGCCGCCGCGCGCGTGCGCGCCCCGGTCGTCCGCCCGAGCGCAGCCGATCGCGCCGCGCTTGCCGGCGCGGCCGCGCCGCTGGGCGCTGCCGGGGTTGCTGCTGGCGCTGCTGGCCTGGGTCGCGTCGCCGGTGGCGGCGGACGATGAGCTGCGCGTCGAACACGCCGACAGCTATCTGCGCGATGGCGTCTACCTGGTCAATGCGGCGGTGAAGATCGAGCTGCCGCGCAAGCCGCGCGCGGCGCTGGCCAACGGTGTGCCACTGGTGTTCAGCCTCGATATCGAAGTGCTGCTGCCGCGCGATTGGTGGCCCGATGACAGTGTGGCGCGCGTCGAGCAGCGCTACCGGCTGAGCTTCCACGGCCTGTCGCGCAGCTACCGCGTGGAGAATCTCAACAGCGGCGTCAACAACAGCTTCCGCAGCCTCGATTCGGCGCTCTGGCACATCGGCTCGCTGCGCAACTTCCCGCTGCTCGACGCCCTGCTGCTGGAGGATAAAGAGGAGTATCTGGCCACCCTGCAGTGCCAGCTGGATATCGGCGAGCTGCCACTGCCGCTGCGCCCGCAGGCTTATCTATCCAGCCAGTGGCGGCTGAAGAGCGAGTTGTTCACTTGGTCGCTCAGATAATCCAGCGGCTGACCGGCGCACTGTGGCCGATGGTCACGCTGTTTCTGCTCCTGCTGGCGGCTCTGTACATGCTCGGCGACAGCGCCGAGAACATGGAGCGCTTCGGCGAGATCTACATCTGGCTGCTGCTGCTCAATGGTCTGGGGCTGTTGGTCATCGCGGTGCTGATCGGCGCCAACGCGCTGCAGCTGGTGCGCCAGTTCCGCGCCCGCGCCGCCGGCTCGCGGCTGACCGCCAAGCTGGTCGGCAGTTTTGTGCTGATCGCCCTGGTGCCGGTGCTGATCGTCTATTCCTTCTCGGTGCGCTATCTGTCCAGCGGCATCGACAGCTGGTTCGACGTGCGCGTCGAGCAGGCGCTGACCGATGCGCTGGACCTGTCCAGCGACGCCCTCGGCCAGCAGATGCGCCTGCTGCAGCGGATTACACTGAACATCTCCGACGAACTGGTCGGGGTCTCGGCGATCGCCGCGGTGGTGCTGATGGATCGCCTCTCCAGCGAGGTCGGCGCCCAGGAGCTGACCCTGCTCACCCCGGGTAATCAGGTGATCGCCTCCAGCGCCGCGGCGGTGGACATCCGCGTCGTGCCGAGCCGCCCGGCGGACGATATCGCCGCGCAGGTGCGCCGCGGCGTGCCCTACATCGGCCTCGACCCGCTGGGCGATTCCGAGCTGGTGATCCGCGTGGTGGTGCCGGTGTTGACCGATGACCCGTTCGGCGACAACCGCCTGCTGCAGGCGCTGTACCCGGTCAGCGAGCGCAGCGGCGCGCTCGCCGAGCGCGTCGAGGACGCCTTTCAGCAGTACCGCCAACTGCTCTATCTGCGCGAACCGCTGAAGCTCAGCTACATCCTGACCCTGTCGCTGGTGCTGCTGCTGTCGGCGCTGATGGCGGTGTGGGTGGCGTTTTATTCGGCGCGCCGACTGATGCAGCCGATCCACCATCTCGCCGAGGGCACCCGCGCGGTGGCGGCCGGCGACTACTCCACCCGCCTGCCCGCACAGGGCCGCGACGAGATGGCATTTCTGGTCAATTCCTTCAACGAGATGACCGCGCGCATCGCCCAGGCGCGCGACGCGGCCAGCGCCAGCCAGATCGAGGCCGAGCGCCAGCGCGCCTATCTGGAGGCCGTGCTGGCGCGGCTGTCCACCGGGGTGATCACGCTCGACACCGCCGGGCGCCTGCGCACCGCCAACCAGGCGGCGGCGGCGATCCTCGGCGACGACATGCTCCACGCCGGGGCGCGACTCGGACTGCCATCGGGCAGCGTCGAAACGGCGGATGCGGCGGCCGGCGAGCAGGACGGCGAGCGCGGCCCGGTGCAGCAGTTCTGGGCGGTGGTGGCGCCGCACGTCGCCGAGGCCGAGGAGGACTGGAGCAGCCAGTTCGAGCTGTTCGACGGCGGCGGTCGCAAGCACATCGTCTGTCGCGGCGCGCGGCTGCCCGGCCAGCCCGGTGGCGAGGCCGGCTACGTGCTGGTGTTCGATGACCTCACCGCGGTGGTGCGCGCCCAGCGCGACGCCGCCTGGGCCGAGGTGGCGCGGCGCTGGGCGCACGAGATCAAAAACCCGCTGACGCCGATCCAGCTCTCCGCCGAGCGCCTGCGGCGCAAGTATCTGGCGCAGATGGCCGAGGAGGACGCGCGCGTGCTCGATCGCGCCACGCACACCATCGTGCAGCAGGTGGAGTCGATGAAATCGATGGTCAAAGCCTTCGCCGAGTACGCCAACACGCCGCCGGCGAGCTTTGCCGAGGTCGATGTCAACACCCTGGTGGCGGATGTCGCCGAGCTGTATCGCGGCGGTGAGCGACCGCTGCGGATGATGCTCGATCTGGGCAGTGACCTGCCGCGGGTCTCCGCCGACAGCTCGCGCCTGCGCCAGGTGCTGCACAACCTGATCAAAAACGCGCTGGAAGCGCAGGCCGATGCCGAGCGACCGGCGCTGACCCTGCGCACCCGCGCGGTGCACGGCGAGCGCGGTCATTATCTGGAGTTGTGCGCGGAGGACGGCGGGCCGGGGTTTCCGGTGGATGTGCTCGACCGCGTCTTTGAACCCTATGTCACCTCCAAGCCGCGTGGCACCGGGCTGGGGCTGGCGATCGTGAAAAAAATTGTCGAGGAGCACGGTGGCACGGTGCGCGCCGCCAACCTTGAGGGCGGCGGCGGGGCGATAACCCTGAGCCTGCCACTCGGCGGATTGCGCCGCGACGCGACCGGAGACAAGCAGTGAGCCAAGCGTACATTCTGGTGGTCGATGACGAGCCGGACATCCGCAGTCTGGTGCAGGAGATCCTCGAAGATGAGGGTTACCAGGTGAGCAGTGCCGAGCACGCCGAAGCGGCCCGCGCCGCGCTGGAGGAGCGCCGCCCGGATCTCGCCCTGCTGGATATCTGGATGCCCGGCGAGGACGGCATCAGCCTGCTCAAGCACTGGCGCGAGAGCGGTCAGCTGGATTTTCCGGTGGTGATGATCTCCGGTCACGGCACGGTCGAGACAGCGGTCGAGGCGACCCGCATGGGCGCGGTGGATTTCGTCGAGAAGCCGCTGTCGCTGGCCAAGCTGCTGCTGGTGGTGGAAAAGGCGCTGCGCGCGCCGCTGCCGGGGAGCACCGGGGCGGGCGCCGCTAGCGGTGGCGAGCCACCGCCGCCGCCGCCGGAGCTGGTCGGCGGCAGCGCCTATATCAAATCGCTGCGCGAGCAGGCGGCGCGCAGCGCGGAGAACGACGCGACGGTGCTGATCAGCGGCGAGCCCGGCTCCGGCAAAAGCGTGCTGGCGCGCCAGATCCACGCCCTCTCCGCGCAGCGCGACGGCCCTTTCGTCGCCCTGCGCGGCGACAGCCTGACCGATAACAATGCCGCCAGTGAGCTGTTCGGCAGCGAGTACGCCGGGGTGGTCAATCCGGGCCTGTTCGATCAGGCGCGCGGCGGCACGCTGTTCATCAGTGATGTGGGCGGTCTGCCCGAGCAGGCGCAGACCCTGCTGCTGGCGGCGCTGGAGGCGCGTCAGTACAGCCGCGTCGGCGGCCAGCAGTCGCTGCCGCTGGAGCTGCGGCTGATCGCCGCCAGCCGCGACAAGCTGCGCGATCGGGTCGCCGCCGGGCAGTTTCGCGAGGATCTCTACTACCGCATCGACGTGGTGCCGCTGGCCACCCGCGGCCTGCGCGAGCACAAGGAGGACATCCCGGCGCTGCTCGAATACCACGCCAACTGGTTCGTCGAGCACGAGAAGCTGCCCTATCGGCATTTCAACGTCGCCGCGCAGAACCGCCTGCGCAACCACGACTGGCCGGGCAATATCCGCGAGCTGAAAAACCTGGTACAGCGGTTGATGATTCTCGGCTCGGGGGTCGAAGTGGGGGTCGATGAAGTCGAGCAGGCGCTGTCCAGCGGTGAGGGGGCGATCAGCGCCAGCGCCTCCGGCGGGCTGATGCCGGTGCCGCTGGAGCTGCCGCTGCGCCAGGCGCGCGCCGAGTTCGAGCGCTGCTATCTGCTGGCCCAGCTGAAAGCGGTCGATGGCTCGATCGTCGAGCTGGCCAAGCGCGTCGGCATGGAGCGCACCCATCTGTACCGCAAGCTGCGCTCGCTGGGCGTGGATGTCGGTCGCGCGCGCGGTTGATCATCACGCGCTTGCCGCCGCATCGCGCCGGCAGTGTAGAATGCTCTGTTCCTGCTCCGCGGCCGACTTCAGCTCGGCCGCGCTGGCTGCCCCCTGAACAATAACAACGGAAACGGCGATGAAGATCATCGTGCTCGGCGCCGGTCAGGTCGGCTCGACGGTGGCCCAGAATCTGGCCCGCGAGAACAACGACGTGACCGTGGTCGATACCGACATCAGTGCGCTGCAGGAACTGCAGGAGCGCATCGACCTGCGCACCGTGCTGGGCATGGCCTCGCACCCGCCGGTGCTGCGTCGCGCCGGCGCCGAGGACGCGGACATGCTGATCGCCGCGACCAACGACGACGAGATCAACATCGTCGCCTGCCAGGTCGCCTTCACCATCTTCCGCACGCCGACCAAGATCGCCCGCATCCGCGCGCCCGAGTACCTCGGCGAGGGCAAGCTGTTCTGCCAGGAAGCGATGCCGGTGGATGTGATCATCAGCCCCGAGCGGCTGGTGCGCGATCACATCCGGCGGATCATCGAGCACCCCGGTGCGCTGCAGGTGCTCAGCTTTGCCGACGGTCGCGCGCGCCTGGTGGCGCTGACTGCGCGCTACGGCGGGCCGCTGGTGGGTCACCAGCTGCGCGATCTGGCCCAGCACCTGCCGGGCATCGAGACCCGCGTCACCGCGATCTACCGCCCCGGCCGGGAGCAGGCGATCATCCCCAGCGGCGACACGGTGATCGAGGCCGATGACGAGGTGTTTTTCATCGCCGCGCAGCGCGACACCGCGGCGGTGATGAGCGAGATGCGCCAGCTGGAGCGACCGACGCGGCGGCTGATGATCGCCGGCGGTGGCAACATCGGCCGCAACCTCGCCGATGCTCTGGAGAGTGACCACAAGGTCAAGCTGATCGAGGCCAACCCGGAGCGCGCCGACTACCTGGCCGCAGACCTCGACCGCACCCTGGTGATCGGTGGCGATGCCGCCAATCAGGAGCTGCTGATCGAGGAAAATATCGACGAGATGGACATGTTCTGCGCGCTGACCAACGACGACGAGGCCAACATCCTCTCGGCGATGCTGGCCAAGCGCCTCGGTGCCAAAAAGGTGATGGCGCTGATCAACCGCCCGGCCTACGTCGATCTGGTCGAGTCGGGCATCATCGACATCGCCATCAGCCCGCAGTTGATCACCATCGGTGCGCTGTTGACCCACATCCGCCGCGGTGACGTGGTCGCCGTGCATTCGCTGCGCCGCGGCGCGGCCGAGGCCATGGAGGCCATCGCCCACGGCGACGAGAAGAGTTCCAAGGTGGTCGGCCGGCGCATCGAGCAGCTGGCCCTGCCGCCGCAGACCACCATCGCCGCGCTGGTGCGCGGCGAAGAGGTGCTGGTGGCGCACCACGATACGGTGATCGAATCCGAGGATCACGTGATCCTGTTTCTTACCGACAAGAACCGCATCCCGCAGGTGGAGAAGCTGTTCCAGGTCGCGGTGACTTTCGTCTGATGCAGTACGCGGTCATCCAGCGGGTACTGGGCATTCTGCTCAGTCTGTTTTCCACGACCATGCTGGCGCCGATGCTGGTCTCCTTTCTCTACGACGATGGTGCCTGGTCGGCCTTTTTCGACGCTTTTCTGCTGATCCTGTGCACCGGTTTGCTGTGCCTTTTGCCGGTGTGGCGGGTGCGCAAGCAGCTGCGCCTGCGCGACGGTTTCATGGTTGTGGTGCTGTTCTGGGGCGCGCTGGGCGTGGTCGGTGGGCTGCCGCTGTACCTGGCCGAGGCGCTCGATCTGAGCGCCTCGCAGGCGATTTTTGAATCCCTGTCCGGGCTGACCACCACCGGCGCGACGGTGATCATCGGTCTCGACTGGTTGCCCGAGTCGGTGCTCTTCTACCGCCAGATGCTGCAATGGCTGGGCGGCATGGGCATCATCGTGCTGGCGGTGGCGATCCTGCCGATGCTCGGCATCGGCGGCATGCAGCTGTACCGCGCCGAGACTCCCGGCCCGCACAAGGACGCCAAGATGACGCCGCGCATCGCCGAGACGGCGAAGGCGCTGTGGTACATCTACTTCGGCCTGACCATCGCCTGTGCGCTGGCTTACTGGGCGGCGGGGATGACGCCCTTCGATGCCGTCGGCCACAGCTTCTCCACCGTGGCCATCGGTGGCTTCTCCACCCACGACGCCAGCCTGGGCTATTTCGACAGCACCGCCATCGAGATGATCGCGGTGGTCTTCATGCTGGTCTCCGGGGTCAACTTTGCCCTGCACTTCATGGCGGTGCGCAGCCTGTCGCTGCGCCCCTACCGCCAGGATTCCGAATTCCACGCCTACGCGCTGCTGATGTTTGGCGTCGGCGTGCTGACCATCGGCTATCTGCTGCTGACCCACACTTTCGGCTTTAGCGAAGCCTTCACCAAGGGGCTGTTTCACGTCGTCTCCATCGGCACCACCACCGGCTTCACCACCTCCGAGTATTTCAACTGGCCCGGTTTTCTGCCGGTGCTGCTGCTGTTTGCCAGCTTCGTTGGCGGTTGCGCCGGCTCCACCGGCGGTGGCATGAAAGTGATTCGCTTTCTGCTTCTGGCCAAACAGGGTGTGCGCGAACTCAAGCGCCTGTTGCACCCCAGCGCTCGGGTTTTCGTCAAGGTCGGTCGCAACCCGCTGCCGGACAAGATCATCGACGCCGTGTGGGGCTTCTTCGCCACTTACGTCGCGGTGTTCAGCGTCATGCTGCTGGTTTTGATGGCCGCCGGGCTGGATCAGGTCACCGCCTTTTCCGCGGTCGCCGCGTGCATGAACAACCTCGGCCCGGGGCTTGGCGACGTGGGCTCCAACTACTCCGGCCTGTCGGATTTCCCGCTGTGGGTGCTGAGCTTCGCGATGCTTCTCGGCCGGCTGGAGATCTTCACCCTGCTGGTGTTGTTCACGCCGATGTTCTGGGAAAAGTGACCCGCCGCCAGAGATGAGTTGCGATGAGCGACAGGCGCGCTGGGAACAGCGCTACCGCGACCCCACCGGCAGCACCGCTGCGGCGCCGGCGGCGGTGCTCAGCGCCAATCGCCACCTGCTGCCGGCGCGCGGCCGGGCGCTGGATCTGGCCTGCGGCCTCGGCGGCAGCGCCCTGTTGCTCGCCGAACACGGCCTCGACAGCCACGCCTGGGATTACGCCGCCGGCGCCGTGGCGCGGGTCGCCGCGGCGGCCGAGGCGCGCGGCCTCGCGGTCAGCGCGGTGCAGCGCGATGTGCTCGCCGAACCGCCGGCCGCGGGCAGCTTCGATGTGATCGTCGTCAGCCGCTTTCTGGAGCGCTCGCTGTGCCCGGCGATCGCCGCTGCGCTGCGCCCCGGCGGGCTGCTGTTCTACCAGACCTTCACCCGCGAGCGGCCGGCTGACAGCGGCGGGCCGCAGAGCGGCGATTTCCTGCTCGCCGCCAACGAGCTGCTGCGGCTGTTTGCCGGGCTGCGCCTGATCCACTACCGCGAAGATGCCGGCTACGGTGATCCGAGCCGCGGCGAGCGCAGCGAAGCCTGGCTGGTCGCGGCGCGCGCGCAGGTGCCAGATGGCTGAGCGCGACGCTGATGCGCCACAGTGGAGTCGCAGCGGCGCCTTCCCGCGCGAGCTGCTGGCGCCACGCCACTGGCCGGGCTGGCTGGCGGTGGGCCTGCTCAGCGCGATCAGCCTGCTGCCGCTGGCACTGCGCGAGCGGATCGCGCATGGCTTCGGCGGCTGGTTCGCGCGGCACAACGCCAAGCGTCGCCGGGTGGTGCGCATCAACCTGCAGGCCTGCTTTCCGCAGCTGGATGCCGACGCCCGCGAGCGCCTGCTGAGCGACTGCTTCGTGCATTACGTGCGCAGCGTGCTGGATCTGCCGCTGGTCTGGTGGGGCAGCCGCGCACGGCTGTGTCGGCGGGTGCGCATCGAGGGCGGCGAGCAGCTCGATGCCGCACTCGCCACGCGCGGCCGCGCGATTTTGCTCGCCTGCCACCACAGCGCGCTGGAGCAGGTCGCCTGCCGGGTGGTCGCCAGCCATCCGGTGATCGGCATTTACAAGCGCCAGCGCAACCCCCTGCTGGACTGGCTCAGCCGCCACGCGCGCAGTCGCCAGGGCAGTCTGCTGGCCGAGCGCAGCGACAGCCTGCGCCCGGTGGTGCGCGCGGTGCGCGACGGCCGCCTGCTCTACTACCTGCCGGACGAGGATTTGAGCCTGAAGGATTCGGTTTTCGCGGATTTCTTCGGCGTGCCCAAGGCGACGCTCACCGGCACCGCGCGCCTGGCGCGGCTGTGCGACGCCGCGGTGGTGCCGGTAGTGGCGTGCTACGACGCCGCGGCGCAGCAATATGTGGCGCGCTTTCTGCCGGCGCTGGCGGGCTTTCCGAGCGGCGATGCGCAGGCCGATGCCGAGTGCATCAACCGCACGCTGGAGGCGATGATCGGCGCCGATCCGGCGCAGTACATGTGGCAGCTGCGACTGTTCCGCAACCGCCCGGACGGCGGGCCGTCGCTGTACGCCGAGTAGTTCGCCGCTCAGTCGCCGCCGGAGATCACATCCTCGGCCCACTTGGCGCGGTTGTCCTTGCCCGGGGCGATGTTGCGCCGGCTTGGAAACAGGCTCTGGCTGAGCGCGGCCACGGCGTTGACGTAGACGGTGTTGCGATTGTCGGCGCAGTGCTGGTCGAGCCATTGCAGCGCCTGATCCAGCGTGTAGTCGCCCAGCAGATCGTAGGTATTGGGCACGATCAGATTGAACGCGGAAACATAAGCCAGCGTCCAGTCGGCGTAGCGGCGGGTGGTCGCGGCGCTCTCCCGGCGCGCCTGCAGATAGTCCGCGCAACGGGTGGCGCCGATGCCGAACACGGCGAACTCGCCGTCCATGTCCTTGGCCGGCAGCGAGGGGCTGGCGCCGCAGAGCAGCAGCGCCAGCAGGCAGGTTCTCAATCGGGCTGGGGTATTCATGCCCCGCATAGCGACCAGCGCCGGTGCAGCTTTACGCCCGTTTGCCGGGTGGCTACAGCCCGGCGACGAACTCCTCCACCAGATCGGCCAGATCCTCGGCGTAGAGATCGCGGAAGAAGTGTTCGGCGCCGTCGATCACCTCGAAGCGCACCCGCTCGCCGTCGGCCACGCCCTGCATCCGCTCGGGCAGCTCGGCGACCACCGTGTCATCGCTGCCGGCGACCACCAGCACCGGCAGCTGGCTGGCGGCGACGCTGCCCGGTGCATCCATCGCCTTGCTGCCGCTGTACCAGTCGATGAAGGTCGCCGCGGTGACCCGCGCGTCGGCGCAGTAGACGAAGTCGGTGTTCTCCAGTATCTCGTCGCCGCGGCCGGCCTCGACCAGCTCGCTGGCGCGCGCAAGAATCGGCGCCAGCGGTTTTTCGTGGCTGCGCTGGTAGTCGTCGGCCAGCTTGCCCGGCCACCACACCGCCGGCGCCACCAGCACCGCGCCGGCCGGTTGGCGGGCGCCGCCGTCGCGGTTCGGCGCCGCGGCGAACTCGGCGGTCTGCGCGCCGCCACGCGAGTGGCCGAGCAGGGTGATCGGCCCGGCGCCCTGCGCCGCCAGCCAGTCGTACCACAGCGCGATCTCGGTCGCCGCCTCGCTGTGCCGATGGTCGTGCAGACTGGTGCAGTCGTACATGCCGCGGCGCTCGCTCTGCCCCAGCGAGAGGGTGATCGACAGGCTGTTGAGGCCGCGCTCGGCGAGCAGATCCTGCAACGTGGCCATGATTTCCATGCGCCCGTGGGCCAGGGTGCCGTGGGTCATCAGCAGCGCGCCGTCGGCCAGCGAGCTGCCGTCGGCCAGTTGCAGATGGGCCAGCAGGTTGATGCCGCGATGCTCGATCTGCACCTGCTCGGCGGCCGCTGCGGGGCGCGGTGCGATGGTCAGCAGCAGAGTCATCGTCAGGGCCAGTAGCCGGGCGAGGACTGCGGCCGTGGCGGGCGCTGGGCTGCCGCGGCGCGTTCGAGTGATGGCGAGGCGATTCATGGCGGCTGGCTCCCGATTGAAAGGCGACATGTTCGGCGCCCGCAAGCCCCGCGCTCAACTATCCATAGGGGATAGGGGCACCGGCATCGCCGCGGGCCGCTCGGCGGTCAAGTGCGGTAGACTCGTCAGCCGGCGAAACACGGAGGGCGTGCACGGTGTACCAAGCGGATTACCAGGACGGTGGCATCGTCAATCTGATGACCTCGATCAGCCTCGGCATGGGTGCCGAGCCCGGCCCCTACGCCCCGGCGCGGCTGCTCGGTGCGGATGAAATCGGCGCCGCGCGGCAGGTGGTGCTGCTGATCATCGACGGCCTCGGCGAGCTGTTCTTTCGCGCCGATCCCGGCGAGCTGGCCGGCGCCCATCG
>Ga0207752_1000378_pt1 | contig 21020 bp, 21 predicted proteins | sample Pon2CUnioCityCA_6_FD_187272 | JGI IMG/M metagenome (GOLD analysis project Ga0207752, IMG submission 187272) | Marine sediment microbial community from Union City, CA, USA - Pond 2C Sediment 2 (SPAdes) | ecosystem: Environmental > Aquatic > Marine > Intertidal zone > Salt pond sediment ...
GGCTTCAGCGCCCACGCCGACCGCTCCGAGTTGCTTGACTGGGTAGCCCATTTCACGCACCCGCCCCGGCACACCTACGTTGTCCACGGCGATGAGGACGTCTCCCTGGCTTTCGCCGAGTCCTTGCGCGGGCGCGGTCTGGACAATGTAAACGTCCCCCACCTTGGCCAGAAATTCCAGATCTGATCGAGAAATCTCGTGGAGAAGGTGGAGATTGGCCACCGCCACCGGCCAATCTCCAATCTCTACCTAAATCACCCCCAACTCCCGCCCCACTTTGCCGAAGATCTGCAACGCTTGCTCGATATCTTCTTCGCTGTGGGCGGCCGAGTTCATCACCCGGATGCGCGCTTTCCCCTGAGGTACCGTTGGGTAGCCAATCGCCATCGCAAACACCCCCTCCTCGAAGAGCCGCCGGCTGAATTCCTGGGCGAGCGGTGCTTCGCCTAGCATCACCGGCACGATCGGCGTTTGGCTCTGCCCGGTGTCAAAGCCCATCTCGTCCATCCCTTCGCGGAAGACCCGGGCATTCTCCCACAGACGGTCCACCAGTTCCGTGGACTCCTCCAGAATGTCCACCGATTCGACGCAGGCCGCCACGTCCGGGACCGTCATCGCGCTGGAGAAGAGGAACGGCCGGCCTCGTTGGCGCAGCCACTCTACAATCACCTCTTTGCCCGACACCATGCCGCCGACGACCCCGAACGCCTTGCTCAACGTGCCGACTTCCACGTCTACCCGGCCGTGCAGGCCAAAGTGATCGACGATCCCCCGGCCTCCTTCGCCCAACACACCCTCGCCGTGGGCATCATCCACCATTAACAAAACGTTATGTTCTTCTGCTACCTCGGCAATCTTATCCAGCGGTGCGATATCCCCGTCCATGCTGAATACACCGTCCGTGATTATTAGGCGGTGCTCGTAATCCGTGTGCTCCTCTATCTTTGCCCGCAAATCATCAACGTCGACGTGGTTGTAACGCACCACCTTCGCCCGGCTCAGGCGGCAGCCGTCGATGATGCTCGCGTGGTTCAACGCGTCGGAGAAAATGACGTCACCCCGGCCGACCAGTGCCGGAATCGTACCCAGGTTGGCCGTAAACCCGCTCTGGAAGGTAATGCATGCCTCCGCCCGCTTGAACTCTGCCAGCCGCTCCTCCAACGCGTCGTGCAGGCTCATCGTACCCGCGATTGTCCGTACCGCTCCCGGCCCGATGCCGTATTGGTCAATCGCCTTCTTCGCCGCCTCGCGCAGCCGGGGGTGGTTGGCCAGCCCCAGGTAGTTGTTCGCGCAGAAGTTTAGCAACTTCCGCCCGTCTATCTGGACCCAGGCATCCATCGGCGATTCGATCGTCCGGATCCTGTTGTAAAGGCCCACCTCCTTCAGGTGGTCCAGTTCCTCGGCGATCCAGGCCGTATTGTTCTGTTCGTTGTCTGTGTCATGTTTGCTCATGGGAATCTCCTTGGGAGTGCATGCTGTCTGGATATCAACCGTCACTGTCTCTTCCGTGACACCTGACACCCGGCAGGCCTCTACATGTGTGTTGGAAAGTCAAAGAATTTTACTTCAAGGTCAAACTTTTCGGCCAGATGTTCTCCCAACGCTTTCACGCCGACCGTCTCCGTGGCGTAATGACCGGCATAAATTATATTCAAGCCATAGTCGGCTGCCGACCAGTAATTCGCGTGAGAGGTTTCCCCCGTCAGAAAAGTGTCGGCACCTAGCGTCTGTGCTTCCGCTACCTTGTCGGCACCAAAGCCAGAAACTATCGCCACCTTTCCCACCTCCCGCGGCCCGTGGTTCAGCACTCTGACCTGTGTGTTCAGCTTCTCTTCTACCCGGCCCACCAGCTCTGGCACGGTTAGCCCGGCCGGGGCCTGGCCCAGCACGCCAATCGGCACGTTGGTCGGTTCACACCACCACTGCTCGACGTCGATGTTAAGCATCCGGGCCAGCACCGCATTATTGCCAACTTCATGATGGGCGTCCAGGGGTAGGTGGGCCGCGTAAAGCGTAATCCCATTTTCCAGCAACAGGCGTACCCGCTCCCCCAGCGGCCCGGCAATTGGCTCGACCGAGCGCCACAGCACGCCATGGTGTACCAGCAACATATCCGCCTCCCAGCCGGCAGCGGCCTCGATGCTGGCCGGCGAGGTGTCCACCGCCAGGGCAATCCGCTTTACCCCCTCATTGGCTGCCTCTACCTGCATCCCCTGCGGACCGTAGTCGCTGATCTCCTTGATCTGCAAATAATCGTCCAGATAGCTCACTAATTCGTTTCGATCCATACTTTCTCCTTGCTCTTTGTTGGCCATTTGCTGCCGGCGCACCGCGCGCCGCCAACGCTAATTCGCTCGAAATAAATGCTGCCCGCTGTGGCCGGTCTCCTGACCGCTGTGGCCGGTCTCCTGCCCGCTGTGGCCGGTCTCCTGACCGAGCCACCCTGGGAAATAAACGCTGCCCGCTGTGGCCGGTCTCCTGACCGAGCCACTCTGGGCCTCCCTTGTTGGCGCATTAAAGACAATGCAGTACACTCGTCCCGGTTTGACGAAAAGTTCTTTCAGGTGCTATACTGCTTGCCGACATGGGCACTTCCATCTTGAATGAGCCTGTGCTCATTCTGAACGTGAACTTCGAGCCACTACACGTCTGTAACACCAAACGGGCGTTATCTTTGGTCCTGTCAGGAAAGGCCGAGATCGTCCTCAACGGTCGCGGAACCATCCGCAGCCCCTCGCGCGAGTTCGACCTGCCCTCCATTATTAAACTCCAATACATGGTCAAACGCCCGCGCCCCCGCGTTTCCCTCAGCAAACGCGAGATTCTGCGCCGGGACAACTATACCTGTCAATATTGCGGGCGAAAGAGCAGCCACCTGACCATCGATCACGTCGTGCCCCGCCACATGGGTGGCCCCCATAGCTGGCGCAATCTGGTTGCCGCCTGTTCTCCCTGTAACCGGAGGAAGGGGGGACGAACCCCGGAGCAGGCCAATATGCTCTTGCTGCGCCCGCCCTTTGAACCCTCGCCTTCCGCTGCCTATCGTTTCGGCCGGCACCTGGAACATCATGAGGAGTGGGTACCCTTCATCAGGGGCTGGTGAGCGGCGCCTGTTACTGGCCTGCATTTGCCTCGGCCAGTTCTACAATCCGGCTGAACCCCTTCTCAATAAGATCTGAAATATCGGTCGCCATCAGTTGGTATTCCGGTAACGGCAAACCGTAAGGATCGCTGATACTATACTGCCGTCCGGCCATCTCGCTCAGCAAATAGACCTTGTCCGCCGCTTCCGGGAATTCCGTGCGCAACGCTTCCGCGTGTCCCCGCTCCATGCATAGCACCAGGTCCGCGTCTGCCAGCATCTCTCCGGTCACCAGCCGCGCCTGATGTTCCCCAATATCTATTCCTCGCTCCGCCATCACCCGGATGCTGTTCCGGGCAGCGCCCCGTTCCAACTGCGCCCAGGTCCCTGCCGATGTCACTGTCCAATCGTCCTTCTCTTCTTCTTCCAGGCGCCGGCGCAACAGGCCCATTGCCACCGGCGAGCGGCAAATATTGGCCGTACAGATGAAAAGTACATGTGGCATCAGGCTTCCCTTTGCTCATTGCTTCGTAGCCCGGGATTCCATCCCGGCCCAGCATCAGTATGTATCCGAGGATTCCATCCCGGCCCACTCATTTTATCATCCTGACTGTAGCGGGCAATCTCCCTCGCTCATATAATAACCCTGTGCGCTATCCCTGGGTCAATCTGGTACTACTCCTGCTATTGCTCCTGCAGGCGCTCACCGGCTACCTCGGCTTTGTCAACGGCACTGCCGGTCGCGCCTGGCTGCTCTGGCTACACGGTGCCGGCGCTTACGCCATCCTCTGGCTCCTGCTCTGGAAAGGCGCCATCATCTGGGGCGCCCTTTCCCGTGGCCGTCGCTGGACCCTCGCCCGCATCAGCTTTCTTTTCCTCCTCCTTCTGCTCCTGCTAACCCTCCTGTTCGGCATCTCCTGGACCTTTACCGGTCTCCAATACCTTCTCGGCTTCAGCACCCTCTCCTGGCATATCTATCTGGCCGTTCCCCTCCTGCTCCTTCTCGCCTTTCACGTCTGGCGCATGCGCTGGATTCTGCGCGTAGAGGAGACCACCGGCCGTCGCACCTTTCTCCACAGCGGCGCCGTCGCCCTTCTTGGAGCCGGCCTCTGGTGGCTTATCGGCCGGGTAGACCGTGTCCGCCGCTTCACCGGCTCCTACGAAGTCGGCAGCTTCGGTGGCTGGTTCCCCCGCGTAAGCTGGATCGACGACGATCCGGCGCCAGTGGATCCCAATGAATGGCAACTGCGCCTGGAAGGGCTGGTCGAGACGCCCCTCACCCTCACCTACGAGCAACTCCAGGCCCTCGCCGCCGAGGCCCGCATCGCCGCTCTCGACTGCACCGGCGGCTGGTACACCGAACAGGAGTGGATGGGCATCCCCCTCGCTCTCCTACTTGAACGGGCCGGCATCCACGAGGAGGCCCGCACCCTCACCTTCACCAGCGTTACTGGCTACTGGCGCCGCTTTTCCCTGGCCGAGGCCGCCGGCTACCTCCTGGCCACCCACGTCGCCGGGGAACCCCTCAGCCACGGCCACGGCTTCCCCCTCCGCCTCGTCGCCCCTGGCAAACGCGGCTTCGAGTGGGTCAAGTGGATCACCCACATCCGCGCCGGCCCCGAACCGCAATGGTGGCAACCACCGCTGCCGCTGCAATAGTCATGCCTAAACGCACTCTCAAACGTTCCACAGGTCTACGCCAGCATCTCGCCATTAGGAGGCCCCTTACAGCCCACTATCCTCACTACCTACCTTCGACGATTTTCAACTTGACCTGACCAGTTCCGTCCTCCGCCATGACGTTAAGAAACCAATTTTCGTTTTCAAAGGATAGGTAGGCTATCATGTCGCCCCGTGGAGACCAGAGTGGCAGCGACTCATGGATTCCGGGTGTCTCGGTTAGCTGTCGGGTATCTCCTGAAGCAGCGTCGCCCGTTTCCGTACTTAGCGCCAGATAGCGGCCGTCTGCAGAGAGGCTCGGTTGATTTCCCCGGATTCCAACCAACTGTTCCCACTCAGCCCCCTCATCCAGACCTGGTTTCACTATGAAGATCTCGCCCCCTTGATCCTGGTACAGAATCTGTTGGCCATCACTCATCCACAAGAAGTGCGGATCGCGACCTGTGCGGGCAACCACGGGGCCGGCAGAGGCACTCCCTGCCAGCGTATAACAGCACAGGCACGCGTCCGGAGACCTCAAAGCATTCAGAATAACCAGTATGCCAGCGGCTAGAACTGCACCTGAGAGCACAACAATAGCTAACATACGGCGCATTCTTGCTCGAATGCTCTTACTTGCCTTCATTGAGTCCTACGAATCTCCTCACTTTTCCATACCCGGCGCTGTGCCCGAGCGATCAGTAATGAGACGAGCCCATACACGAATGTGACCATACCCAACATCCAGAGGAGGCTAATCATCACAGGTAACATGATCTGCTGTGCCAGAATCAGTCCGCTGGAAACCTGGATCATGCGACCAATGCTACCGAGCATCGGCGCGACGGCCAGCATGCCAAAAACAAGGGTGCCTAAGGGGACCAGCCACCTGTGTTCCGTCGGTCCTTCCATGGCAACTTTGGCGACCCAGCGGTGCCGTATACTGAGGTAGAAAGCGCCGGCAACGTACAATACCAGGAGCGCGGCAAGAACGAGTACCGAGTAACCATATGTGAAACCAAATTCCAGAGCAGCCCAAATCGACGCTATAGAAAATGAGAACATGCTACCGCTTTTGTAGATCTGAAGCCAGGATGAGTCATAATACCAGCGTCGCATCTGCTCTTCTTTGGGCAAAGTTTCATAGTCATCCTTTGAGCGTGCGCGGTGTGCGATCGCCACGAAGAGAGCCCAGAGTACATTCAGGGCCAACGGGATCCAGAGCGGCCAGAGTGCTGCCCCCCGTCGCCAGCGAGCAAACAACGCCAGCGCCAAGGGCATCGAGGGAAACAGTGGCCCGAAAAATAGACTGTCTGTCTTTTTGCCGTAGAAAAAGCCTGGATCATACCCGATCGAAAGCTGCTCTTCGATTTCTTGCTCTCTAAGCTTGCCTCGCTTTGGTTTGATTAGCTTCATATGGGCTACCTTCATTCTTGTGTTTGGCCGGATTAGGGAGAATTCGATGATGTAGTTCTCACAGTTCCATTGATTGGATAGGTCACAACAATACTATAGCTATCAAGGCCGGGAGGGAGAGAATATGGATCGGCATATGAAGGAATTTCCCACAGCGGCGGTCCGCTACCGGGACTGTTATTTATGATAGCACGCATTTCCGTCCCAAGCAGCCGCATAGGTCCCAAAGTGAATTCGTATTGCTCGTTGGTAAATCCGACGGCCCTCAATGCCCCGCACTCTGTCCAGGCGAGCGGGCACGAGTTATCAATTCTTGCTAGAACATCCGTTCTATGATATAATAGCTGTATCTGGATGCCCCTTAACAATCCGGCCGGACACCCGCCCCAGGCCCTTTAACCTCGACTCGAAGGTAGTGGAAAAAAACGTGGCAGCCTTGGCAATGTTGGCAGCCTTCCCCTTACTGGAGCGCCCCTACCTCTGGTGAAAAGCACCCAAAATCGCGGCCACCGGCCCAAAAGAGCTGGCAACCTTGCTGGCAGCGTTGGCAGCCTTCCCCTGTCCCCTTTCCCCACTTCCCTGCTATAATAGTCACCGGAATCAACAAAACCCTGTTGCGTACACAAGGAGTATCCGATGCCCCTCCATGAACTCGCCGGCCAACCTGCTCCGCCTGATATGCTGGACAATATCCCCCGTCTCGTTTCGGCGTACTACACTTACCAGCCCGATCCAGACCAGCTCGGCCAGCGGGTCAGCTTTGGCACCTCCGGCCACCGGGGAACTTCCCTTGACCAGAGCTTCAACGAAGCTCACATTCTGGCGATCAGCCAGGCTATTTGCGAGTATCGCCGGGCCGAAGGCATCGATGGCCCCCTGTACCTCGGCATGGACACCCACGCCCTCTCCGAAGCCGCCCTCTCCACCGCCATTGAACTCTTTGCCGCCAACGGCGTCGATCTGTTCATCCAGCGCGATCGTGGTTACACGCCTACCCCCGTTATCTCCCACGCCATTCTCACCTACAACCGCGGCCGCCGGCAGGGGCTGGCCGACGGCGTGGTTATCACCCCTTCCCATAACCCGCCTGGCGATGGCGGTTTCAAGTACAATCCCCCCAGCGGCGGCCCGGCCGGCACCGAAATTACCGCTACCATCCAGGATCGGGCCAACGCGCTGCTGGCCACCGATCTCGAGGGCGTGCAGCGCCTACCCTTGCGCCGGGCGCTGGCTGCCGCCAACGTCCACCACCACGATTACGTCACCCCTTATGTGCAGGATCTGCGCCACGTGCTCGATATGGAAGCCGTCGCCAACGCCGGCCTCAAAATCGGTGTCGATCCCATGGGCGGTTCCGGCATCGCCTACTGGGAGCCCATTGCCGAGACTTATGGCCTCGATCTAGAAAACGTCAACCCGGCTGTCGATCCCACTTTTTCCTTCATGACCGTCGACAAAGACGGCAAGATCCGCATGGATTGTTCCTCTCCCTACGCCATGGCCAGCCTCATCGACCTCAAGGATCAGTTTGACATCGCCTTCGGCAACGATCCCGACTACGATCGCCACGGCATCGTCACCCGTGGCAGCGGCCTGATGAACCCCAATCACTACCTGGCAGTCGCCATCTGGTACCTCTTCCAGCACCGGCCCGGCTGGCCGGAAGCGGCAGCCGTGGGCAAGACCCTCGTTTCCAGTTCCATGATCGACCGCGTCGCCAACGAGCTCGGTCGCCGTCTGGCCGAAGTGCCGGTTGGCTTCAAATGGTTTGTCGATGGTTTGCTTGACGGTTCCTACGGCTTCGGCGGCGAAGAAAGCGCGGGCGCGTCTTTCCTCCGTCGCGACGGCACCGTCTGGACCACCGATAAGGACGGGATCATCATGGATCTCCTGGCGGCCGAGATCGTCGCCGTCACCGGCAAAGATCCCGGGGAGCATTACCGGCACCTGGAGAGCCAATTCGGCAGCCCCGTCTACCAGCGCATCGACGCCCCCGCCAGCCGCGAGCAGAAGCAGGCTCTCAAGAGCCTCTCGCCGGAGATGGTCGAGCGGGGCGAGCTGGCTGGAGAGCGTATTGAGGCCAAGCTCACCCGCGCCCCCGGTAACGACGCTCCCATCGGCGGTCTGAAAGTGGTTACCGCCAACGGCTGGTTTGCCGCCCGCCCCTCAGGCACCGAGGATATCTACAAGATCTACGCCGAAAGCTTCAAGGGCGAGGAGCACCTGCGCCAGATCCAGGAAGAAGCCCAGGAAATCGTCCAGGAAGCCTTCCGCCAGGCAGGCGTGAATTAGCCGGCCAGCGGGCGCGAGCCTTATGCTCGTTTTCCCGAGCAACAAAAAAGGCCCCTCGATTTTCGCGTCGAGGGACCTTTTGCATTTTCCGGGAACCGGTTCAGATTAGTAGTAGCCGAGAACGTCCACTACCGTGCGCACGGCGTCTGCGGAGTGGTCGAGCATCGCCCGTTCTTCTTCCGTCAGCTCCATTTCGATAATCTTCTCAACGCCCTTGCGGCCCAGCACGGCCGGTAGTCCGATAAAGAGGTCATTGTAACCGTACTCGCCCTGGGTATACACGGCGCTGGGGATGACCCGTTTCTTATCCTTGAGGATCGACTCCACCATGATTGCCGTGCCCGCGGCCGGGGCATAATAGCCGCTGTAGCCCAGCAGGCCTACAATCTCGCCACCGCCCTTGCGCGTCCGCTGGATGATCTCGTCCAGCCGCTCTTTGGCGATCAACTGCGTCACCGGAATACCGGCAACAGACGTGAGGCGGGGTAGGGGGACCATCGTGTCTCCATGGCCTCCCAGGACGATCCCGTGCACATCCTCCACGCTTACACCCAGTTCGTCGGCAATGAAGGTCTTGTAGCGGGCTGTATCCAGCGCGCCGGCCTGGCCGATAATCCGCTCCGGGGCAAATCCGGTCTTGTGCAACATCACGTGGGCCATTGCATCCAGCGGGTTGGTTACCAGCACCACGATGCTGTCCGGCGCGTACTTCTTGATGTTTTCCGCTACCTCTTCCATCACCTCCTGGTTAATCTTAACCAGTTCGTCCCGGCTCGGAAACTTACCTGTCTCCGGATCCTTCTTACGCGGAACCCCGGCCGTGACCACTATCACGTCCGAACCTTCGATGACGCCCGGATCGTTACTGCCGGTAACGTGACTGTCGAACCCCATCGGCGGTCCGGCTTCAAACAGGTCCAGCGCCTTCCCTGCGCCGATCTGGCCAAAGATATCGAAAAGCACCAGGTCGGCAATTTCCATCTGTGCCAGCCAGTGGGCGGTTGTGGCCCCCACATTGCCAGCGCCATATAAAGCTACTTTATTACGCATTTGTGTACCTCTCAGTGTGTTTAGTGGTTGTAAACAAGTAACAAAAGGGGTGGATCCCTTACTTAATCATCCTGGAAACGCCCGTACATCTCCTCTAAAAGTTGGGCGGCTTCTACAACTTTGTCCAGGGGATTCTCCTCGCCACAGAAATAGCGAAAATCGGCCGGCATTAGGTCCAGCGTCTCATTCAACTGCTCATATTTTGTCTTGAGAGAGCGCTCGCTGATCCCGTACGCTTCCGCAATCTGCTGCCGGGAGACCGCAGCCATGTTGATCTTGGCCACCGCGTGCGTGACCGCCGCTGCCCACAGTTCCGGCTTGGGAATACGAAGAGGCTTACGTCCCACAGTGATCCGGTATTCCAGCCACATCTGAATCGCCTTCCCCACCTCCGGCACCGTCATTTCCAGTTCTGTCATCGTCTCCACCAGAAGCGTCTCGACGCTGTCCATCGCTGAGGAAAATAAGCGCTCGTAACGGCTCGCCACATTCTTATCCGTCTCAGTGCGCAGGTACTCGCCCAGGGAAACCATCGCCTCATCGAAAGTGCCACTACGGGCGTGAGCGCGGGCCAGGTTTAGATGATACTCAGGATTATCCGGGGCAATCGTTGCGGCTTCCTTGAAAGCGGCGATCGCTTCCTCCATCTCCCAATCCCCATAATGTTCCAGGCCGCGCTTATTCTCTGCGGCGGCTCGTTGTAGCTGACTGGCCGATGGTTCTTTCCTCTTTGAAGTGGCCATTTTCTCCTTTTCCCAGACTGGTATATGCTCTTACGGCACGCGCTTTTCTACGCACAGGCGCTTCTCGATAGATCGCTGCGCTAGCCCCTTTCTTCGGTTTTCTTAGGACACTTCCAGCGAACACTTTTATCGGGCGGATGTTATTATCGGACGCTTACTTTTGGACGGTTGCTTTCCCGGTTTTTACGGGCATTCACGCTATGCCGGTATTGCTGCTTCTGGTTGGGGAACCGTCGTTTCGCCTTCCTGTACCGGTCCCTCCTCCTCTTCGTATGCCAGGACCTGTTCCAGCGCGGCAATGGCCACCGCCAGCATCTCGGCATCCGGCTCGCGCGTTGTTAGCCGCTGCAGCGCAAGATTCGGTTTGATAATCAGCCGGATCAACGGATTCTCCTGGTGGCGGGCAGTAAAGCGAATGAACTCATAGGCGATACCCGCAATAACAGGCAGCAGGACAATACGCGAAAGCAAGCGTACCGGCAGCGACATCGGCGGCAGTAGCGTATAGACGATAATGGAAATCACCACGACCGTCAGCAGGAAAGCGGTGCCGCAACGCGGATGTTCCAACGAATAGCGGGCTACGGAAACCGGTGTCAACTCGGCACCATCTTCGTAGGCATTGATCGTCTTGTGCTCAGCCCCATGGTAGCCAAACAGGCGCCGGATATCGGGCATTAATCCGATCACCCAGATATAGCCCACCAATAGTGCCAGGCGCACGGCCCCTTCAACGCCATTGCTGATAATTGGTCGGGGGCCTGTGCCCAGCCAGCGCACCACCAGGTCGCCGATGAACGCCGGCACCAGGAAAAAAAGAAAAATCGAAAAGGAAAGGGAGAAAAGGACCGTTCCCCATTGAGCTGGTCCTTCAAACACTTTGTGCGGCGATTCCTCTGGCCCGCTACCGTTTTCCCGGCCGGTTTCCTCTTCTTCCAGGGCTACCTCTGCCGAAAACATGAGGCTCTTAATCCCTAACCCCAGAGCATCCCAGAGAAGCGTCAGCCCGCGCAGGAAGGGGATTTTCGCCACACCGCCTCCGTAGATGCGGGCATCCAGGGGCTCGGTATGGATGATGATTTCATCCTGTGGGTTGCGGACAGCCACAGCCAGTGCCCGGGAGCCGCGCATCATGACTCCCTCAATTACTGCCTGTCCACCATAATTGAATGAATTTGAATTGTCTTTAGAAGATCTATTGGACATGAGGGGATTGTACTGAGAGGAAGAGGGCTCGTCAAGACACCATTTCTCCTATCAGCTTCTCTTCAGAAGTTGTCTGCTCATCACGAAAGCTCGCCTCGGTGCTTCAGGGGGTCAGCCGCTGGAAGCTGTCCGTTATCTGGCGGATTGTTGCCTGATACTGGGACTCCGGCCGGCTGCAACTGCTGACCAGGAAGAGGTCTAGCTGGCCTGGTATCAGCCGTTGTTGGCAGCGCAATGATTCCCCAGTGCCGGCCGGATCCTCCGTTTCGACCACCAGCGCGACGTACTCCTCCTCAATTCCCGGCAAGGCGGCAATCCGCTCGTTCTCGATCAGCGTGATCTCATTTTCCGCTGCCAGATCTTCTGCCAGCGATACGATTTCTGCCGGGGATAGTTGATTTAACAGACGTGACTGAGCGACCACCACGGCAGCATCGACGCTGTTTGTCGCCTCAGGTGGAACCTGACCCTCGGCCAGAAAGACATACGATAGCCCTTCATCCAACCTGCCAAATGGTTGCATTACACGCCGCCACTTTGGGTGGCTCGCAATCGACGCTTCCAGACTGGCTTCTCCCCGCTCGCTTTCGGGATCGATTAAGCGCCATGATTCCGGGAGGAACAGCAGAAAATCATTACTACTTTCATTTACCCACAGCCAACCTTCCGGTAATTCGACATTGGCACCGGCCTGCAGACGCGGCTGCTTGCCCAGGTATATAGTGGCCAGAAGGGCACCGGAAATAATCAGCGCTGTCAGTGCGGAATAGATGGTGACGGCCGAGAGGGAAAAGGTGCTCTTCTCCTGCTGCCAGCGTTCCCGCACCGCCGGTTGTTGTGGAGTGGTTGGAGGCTCAACCTGCCGGCCACACTGCCAACAAACAGTCTCGTCTTCAAGCAATCTCTGGTCGCAATAGGGGCAGCGATGGGTCATGATCGGCTCGATTATCCACAGAGGTGAGGGCCATGGCCACCCGCCTCAACTGTAAAGCATTTTACACCTGGATTGTAACAAAGTTACCGGAACTCGGTCCAATCTGCTGCTATAATACGTCGTGTATCTTGAAAGTACCTGAACAACCTACCAATAGTGCCCGGAGTGGCACCGGCTCATGCGCAACGTGTGCCGGCTATGCGGGCACATATTTTGAAGGTGAATAAGGTCGCTTTCAGACTCCTCCTTTTTTCTCCTCTTCCCACAAAGAGCCTTGCGTGAGCAAGGCTTTTTGTGTTCTGGAGAGCGCAACTATTTCTTCCATTGCTCGTGCCGTTCATTTGCATAAAAGAATCAAAAGCGTTAACTTACTGTTAACAATCATCATGGACCAAATCCTTTTCGCCACCTATACTACCGACGAGCTTTCTGAATATCGGCGCTGGGCTGATCTGCTAAATGTTGGCCTGGAATTACACATGTTTACGGATCCGGCGTTGCTGACCAGCAATGGGAATATGGTCGGCATGATCAGCGAGCAGGCGCAGATGCTGAATGGCTTCGGCGGAGTTTTAGGATTTCATGGTGCCTTCTACGATATGGTGTCTGCAAGCCTGGACCCCGACGTGGTCGCGCTGACGTTGCAACGCTACCGGCAAAATCTGGAGGTGGCAGTCCAACTCAAGGGGGACTACGTCGTCTTCCACGCCAACTATATGGGGGGGTTGAAGCTGACCAATTACCGGCCGGGGTGGCACCGGCGCCAGGTTGACTTCTGGGGTGCTTTCGCCGAGGAGGCGGCCCGGCACAGAATTTACATCTTGCTAGAGAATATGTGGGCAGACGAACCGGCCATCATTGCTCATGTGCTAGAAGAGGTGGCGAACCCTTACTTGAGGGCGTGCCTCGATCTCTCCCACGCCCGGCTTTTCTCCCAGCGTCCAATCGAGGAGTGGATTGACGTGCTGGGGCCATATCTTCATGTTTGCCATCTGAACAATACCGATGGCCATCTGGATCTGCATTGGCCCCTAGGAAAAGGCGTAATCGATTACCGTTCTGTGTTGGCTTCCCTCCGCCGCTTACCACAGCCGCCATTGCTGACCTTAGAAATGCGCGAACGGGAGACCATCGAAGCCAGCCTTCCGTTTCTGGATCTGGCAGTACCCACTTGAAGTTCCCTCGCCCAGTTCCCCGACGATTGCTCCAGGTACCGGGCGATGCGTCAAGTTTACTAACCTTCCGTACGGCCCGAGTTGAGGATCAAGATCCCCTTTATCGTACCTGTTATGGCCATTATTCTCGGCCCTACTTCGAGGCCAGCTTTCAACGAGTCTTAAGAGAACAGGCTGCTGGACGTTCGGTTCAGTTGGTTGCGGAGGTGTCTGGTGCCGGAATCGTCGGCAGCGGGCAACTGGTGCGCTACAGTGGCCGCCAGGCAGAGATTGCCGATTTAGTTGTCAGCACAGCCTGGCGTGACCAAGGAGTAGGTACTGCGCTCATTCAGGTGCTGACCCAGATCGCGCAGGCCGGCCGAATCTGGCACCTGGAGATTGGCGTGACTGACGATAACGAGCGTGCGTTAGCCCTTTATCGCCGCCTCGGTTTTCTACCAGAACGAGAAGTGACCTTGCCCGGAGGTGGGTCGGCGTTCTTTCTCGTGAAGGAATTGGCGCATCCTGTAAAGAGCCTGGGGGTGGCCTGATTGCCAAGACGGAGCAAATAATGAGAAACCCAGACTGCGACGATCGGCAGGATATTCGTCGCCAGTACCAGACACAGCATAATCTGAATGTGCGCATCCGTACCCATGAGTTTTATGGTGTGCCGCAGATAGATTTTGCTGCATGGGTGCTGGATCACGTCTCCTGGCACGGTCATGAACGGGTAATCGATGTTGGCTGCGGTTCGGGCATGTATACAGAGCCAACCCGTGCTCGCGCCGCCCACTATCTCGCCGGCGACCTGTCTCTGGGAATGTTGCAGAAGCTGGAGCAGCCCGGCCTGGCTCGGGTCAATCTGGATGCCCAGGCCATTCCTCTGGCAGACAACACCGCCGATCTTATTCTGGCCAACCACATGCTCTATCATGTCCCTGATCAGGAAAAGGCCTTGTGTGAATTTGTGCGCGTCTTGCGACCGGCCGGTCGCCTGCTGGCAGCAACCAACAGTGCCCAAAACATGGAACAGTTCCGGGCACTGAGCCGCCAGGCCCTGACCTTACTCGGCGCTGGCAGGCAGCAGGAGAGCAGTACCGCGACCTTCACACTTGAAAACGGCCGGGATTTGCTGCAAAGGCATTTTCGCAACGTCGAGCGCTACGACCTCCCCGGTGCTCTCATCTTCCCTGACCCCGAACCGGTAATCGCCTATCTGGGATCTAGCCGGGAACGATTTGAAAAGGCCTTGCCAGCCGGCCGTTCCTGGGAGGATGTAGTTGCCGTCCTTGAACAAATCCTCTCCACTCATATCGCCGGACATGGCGACTTCCGCGTCAACAAGCTGACCGGCGTCTTTGTCTGCGACAATCAATAGTCGGTGTGGAGTAGTCAGTGCAGCGTCTACCGCCCACTGGTCTTCGCCCACCCATTTCCCCCGCTATGAACACTTTTCTTTCGCTTCTCCGCTCCCGGCGTTCGATCCGGCGTTACCGCCCAGAGCCGGTTTCTCAAACCCTCGTCCAGCAGATTCTTGAAGCTGCCAATTGGGCCCCCTCGGCCCACAACCGGCAACCATGGCGCTTTGCCGTCCTGCGGGGGCAGCAGCCGAAAGACCGTCTGGCTACAGCGATGGGACGCCGCCTCCGCGCCGACCTGGAGGCAGACGGCGTGCCCGATTCGGTGATTGAAAAGGACGTCCATCGTTCCTATCAACGGATTACAGGCGCCCCGATAGTGATCGTCATTTGTCTCAGCATGGAGGATATGGATACGTATCCAGATGAACGGCGACGGCGAAACGAGTGGATCATGGCGACACAGAGTACGGCCATGGCCGGGCAGAACCTGTTGCTGGCCGCCCACTCCCTTGGCCTCGGTGCCTGCTGGATGTGTGCGCCTCTCTTCGTGCCTGAATTGGTACGGGAGAACCTGGGCCTCCCGGGAGAATGGGAACCCCAGGGTCTGGTCACCCTTGGCTACCCGGCTGAGACGAAAATCAAGACCCGTCATCCCCTCTCCGAAAAAGTGTTGTTTGTCGACTGATCTTCAGTTTCTAAGCTCTGCCCCTTGCCGTTTGCCCCTTGCCCACATCCTGTTATAATCGGCTTACCTTGGATAGATTTGATTTATTGGATAAATTGGCTGTGCGTGCAGACAGATTGAACTCGGCATTTCTCAATTACGTGGTTGAACAGGACGTTCTGCCCGGTGAGCGGCTGCCGACACTGGCCGAGATGAGTGACGACATTGGCATCAGTGTTGGTAAACTGCGCGAGCAATTGGAAGTTGCCCGCAGTTTGGGCCTGGTTTCGGTGCGCCCACGGGTGGGTACCCAACGGGAACCGTTCAACTTTCTCCCAGCGGTCCGTAACAGCGCTTTCTTTGGTCTGGCCACCGGTGAAGCCAGCTTTACCCAATTCAGTCAGGTGCGCCGTAGCCTGGAAACTGCGCTCTGGACTGAAGCTGTAGTGCGTTTGACCGAGGCCGATAAGGTGCGATTGCAGGAGATTGTTGAGCAGGCATGGGAGAAATTGCGGGGTGAACCAGTCCACATTCCTAATAGAGAGCACCGTGCCCTTCATCTGACTATTTATAGCCGTCTGGAAAACCCTTTTGTCCAGGGCATTCTGGAAGCGTATTGGGATATTTATGAATCTAGCGAACTGACTCGGCTGGCATCGTACGAGTACTGGCTGAATGTGTGGGATTATCACGAACGGCTGGTAGAGGCGATTGTTGGCGAGGATTATGAACGGGGGCGTGAGCTTTTGGTAGAGCATTTCCGCCTGTTGCCGTCGGTGTCCCCGGCACTGTCTGACAACGGAGAGCAGGAAATTTAGCGGAGCGTCGCCTGTCGCCTGATTCACCCACCAGGCGAGAGGCGACCATCAGAATTTAAATCTAGATAGGAGAGAGTAGCTATGGGTGTAACAGAACCCACGATTAAACCCACACCGGTTGCCGAATCGGACGAGCGTGTCAACGATTTTTCAATCGTCGTTGCCACCGCTAACGGTACCGGCAGCCAGACCGCCAACCTGACGTTGCTGCGGGCCTTTTTCAAAATGGGCATTCCCGTCAACGGGAAAAATATTTTCCCCTCCAATATCCAGGGTCTGCCCACCTGGTATCACATTCGCGTCAGCCGAGATGGGTATGTCGCCCGCCGGGAAACGTCCGAGGTGCTGGTTGCCTTTAACGAGGTAACCGTTCACCAGGATTTGCAGGAACTGCCTTCTGGCAGTATCTGCCTCTACAATGATGACTGGCGCAATATCCCTGAGCGAGAAGACGTGGTCATGTATGGCGTCCCCGTCAACCAGTTTCTGCGGGAAGTAGGCGCTCGTGGCAAGTTCCGCGATCGTTTCACCAACATGATTTACGTTGGTGCGCTTTCCTGGTTGTTAGAAGTCGAACTGGACGCTATTGAAGAAGCGTTGAGCTACCATTTCGGCGGACGCCAGAAGCTGGTGGATTCCAACATGGAAGTGATTCGCCTCGCTTATGATTGGGCGGCTGAAAACCTCGAAAAAAGGGATCCGTTCCGGGTGGAGCCGATGAACGCCACCGAAGGCAAGTTCCTGATTACGGGTAATGAGGCGGCCGCTCTTGGCGCTATCTTTGGTGGCTTTAATGTGGCCGCCTGGTATCCGATTACCCCCTCCACCAGCATGATTGATGCCCTGACAGCCCATGCTCAGGAGTTGCGCGTCGACGAAGATGGGAAACCTTCCTACGCCATTATCCAGGCAGAGGATGAGTTGGCCGCTATCGGAATGGTTCTGGGCGCTGGCTGGGCCGGGGCACGGGCGCTGACGGCGACCTCTGGTCCCGGCGTGTCGCTGATGGCCGAGTTCGCGGGCATGGCTTACTTTGCTGAGATTCCCTCGGTCATCTGGGACATCCAACGAGTTGGTCCCAGCACCGGCTTACCCACCCGCACCGGTCAGGGGGATGTGACTTTCGCCTATAACCTGGGCCACGGTGATACAAAGAACGTCGTCCTCTTCCCGGCCGATCCAAAAGAGTGTTTTGAGTTTGGTACCACGTCTCTGGATCTGGCCGAGCAACTCCAGACGCTGGTGCTGGTACTCAGCGACCTGGATTTGGGTATGAACAACTGGATGACCAATTCCTTCGACTATCCGGAGGAGCCGCTGCAGCGGGGCAAGGTGCTGAGCGCCGAAGATGTCGAAGAGAAAGGTTTCTCTCGCTACAAAGATATCGATGGTGATGGGGTCACTTACCGCACCCTCCCCGGCAATGAGCATCCAATGGCTGCCTATTTCACCCGTGGTACCGGCCATAACGAGCATGCTGTATACAGCGAACGGGCGGATGACTGGACACAGAATATGGAACGCCTTATGCGGAAATTTGAGACAGCGCGGACGCTTGTTCCTCGCCCGGTAACTGACGAAGTTGAGGGAGCGGAGATCGGCATTATTGCCTACGGAACCACCAGGGCAGCAATTGAAGAAGCCCGTGACCGCTTGGCGGCGCAGGGGATCAAGACCAGCTTTATGCGCCTGCGGGCCCTGCCTATTGTGGACGAGGTGCAGGAATTTGTGGAGCGCCATGAGCGGGTTTACGTAGTCGAACTGAACCGCGATGGTCAGATGTACGATATCTTGCGCCTGGAGATGCCGGAAATGGCGTTGAAAATGACTTCGCTCGCGCACCTGGATGGTATGCCCCTGACAGCAGCGTGGGTCGTTGAGAATCTGCTAGAAAAGGAGCAATCAGTATGAGTTCACGTACAAGAGGCCGTGACCGGACGAACGAGATCGGCCTGGACTATTCCGATTATAAAGGACAGCCTACCACCCTCTGCCAGGGATGTGGCCACAACTCCATCTCCAACCAGATAATTCAGGTGGCGTTTGAGCTGAATATCCGTCCCCACGAGATAATCAAACTCAGTGGCATTGGCTGTTCCAGCAAATCTCCCGCTTACTTCCTGGGGATGTCCCATGGCTTTAATGCCCTCCACGGCCGGATGCCGTCGATTGCCACGGGCGCCTTAATGGCCAACCATCACCTGAAAGCGGTCGGTGTCAGTGGCGACGGCGACACCGGTAGCATCGGTATGGGCCAGTTCAAGCACGTCGTCCGCCGGAACGTGCGTATGGTCTATATCGTCGAGAATAATGGCGTTTATGGTCTTACCAAGGGCCAGTTTTCGGCCACAGCCGACGAAGGCCTCGAGCTGAAGTATGCCGGCGTCAACGAATTCCGGCCGATCGATGTCTGCCAGGAAGCAATTGTGGCCGGCGCGACCTTTGTTGCCCGTTCCTTCTCTGGCGATCCCAACCAGGTGCGAGAGCTGCTGAAAGCTGCGCTCAGCCACGGTGGCACGTCCGTGCTGGATATTATCAGCCCCTGTGTTGCCTTTAACAATGCCGATTTCTCGACCAAGAGCTACACCTACGGCAAGCAGCATGAAGAGCCTCTCCACAACCTCGATTACATTCCGGTGCGGGAGGAGATCTACATTGACGAATACGCGCCGGGCGAGGTGAAACCGGTACAGTTGCATGACGGTTCCCACATTCTCCTACGCAAATTGGAAGCGGAGTATGATCCGACCGACCGGATCAAGGCGCTTTCTCGCCTGGAATCGGCGCTGGAAAAGAAGGAACTGGTAACCGGCCTCATCTACTTCGACGATGCCCGTTCCTCCCTGGCCGAGCTTGAAGGCCTGGCTGATGAGGACCTCCCGCTGGCTCAGATGCCGGAGGAAAGGTTACGCCCGACCCCGGAACAGTTGAACCAGGTGATGAATAAGTTCCTGTAAAATACGCAGACAGCGCTTTTTTCGCTAAAATATGGTCGTCCCGGTTTGCCGGGACGGCCATTTTCTTTTTGTACGAGGAGTGTGGTGATGCAATTCGGTTTATTTGACGAGCGCCCTCAGTATCATGAATCGCTAGAATCGTTACTGGCAACGATGGTTGACCTAAGTGATGATCCCTTGGCTGATGCCGGCACGACGATGGTTATCTACCGGGGCAACCCTCATGCCCGGCTGATGATTGTGGGGGAGGCGCCCGGTCCTCAGGAGAATCGACTCGGCAAGCCCTTCGTCGGTAAGTCGGGCCAGTTATTGGACAGGATTCTGGATGCCGCCGGGTTCGATCCAGAAGAAGATGTGTTTATCACCAACGCCGTCTACCGCATGCCACCTGGGGATGGAGGAAAAGCGTTTCGGAAGCCGACCACGGAGGAGATCGAAGGGTATAAGCCATACCTGCTGGAGATGATTCGTCTTCTGGATCCCGTAATTATTTTGCTTTCGGGCAATGTTGCGACCCAATCGCTTCTGGGCAAAACGGGAATCACCAAGCTACGCGGCAACTGGTATCATTGGAATGATCGCTGGGTAATGCCCATCTTTCATCCCGCCTATCTCCTCCGCAACCCTACGCGCAAACCCAGTGGGCCAAAGAGCCTCACCTGGCAGGATTTCCAGGAGGTGCGCGAGAAATATGACGAGCTGGTGGGAGAATAGCGAGCGACTATCTGCCGTCAGCCGCAGGCCAGTTATTGGTCGCGACCGAAAGAAGTGGAGATTAGGCACTCATGGCAGAAGATACTTCTGTGTTGGCGGGATTGAACACGAACAAAGAGTTGAGCGTTGATGGCCGGTAACTACTCTGAGAAAGCAGCACTGCGCGGCGAACCTGGTTACGTCTGGCGTTCGGGCCAGGAGCGGCGGCTGAAGATGATTCGGGAGTGGGTCCAGCTTTCCGGGCGGATCCTGGATGATGGTGCCGGCCTTGGTACCTATCTCGCTGCGTTCGCCCCTTACAGCGACCAGCGTTTCGGGCTGGAAATCGAGCCAGAACGGGCCCAGATCGCCCAATCACGGGCCACCGGTGTTGCCCTCGGGGTGGGGGAAGCCTTGCCATTTCCCAGCAACAGCTTCGACTTCGTCTTCAGCAACGAGGTCATCGAACATGTTCAAGATGACAGTCGTTATGCCAGCGAAATGGTGCGGGTTGCCCGTCCGGGCGCTCGTCTCCTCATCTTTGCCCCCAATCGCTGGTATCCGGTGGAGCAGCACGGCATCTTCTGGCGTGGCGAGTATAAATTCGGCAACATCCCGTTAGTCAATTATTTGCCCGGACCGCTGCGCAACCGTCTGGCCCCGCACGTGCGGGCCTACACCGGGCGGGACTTGCGCCGTCTCTTTCACCCGCTTCCGGTAGAGGTTGTCCACCATGGCCGGATTTTTGGCGGGTATGACAATATTGAGGGCCGCTGGCCACGGTTTGGTCGCCTGCTAAAACGCGTGCTGTATGCCATGGAGGGGACACCGCTACAGGTTCTCGGAATCTCACACCTCCTGGTCCTGGAGAAAGTCCGTAAGCCTGGAAACTAGGGTCTGGTGCTTTTTGTAGCGTTGGGAGCAACTCGCCTTAGGAGGTAGAGGAGGGCTGTCAACAGTACGTAGACTAAACCCGACAGAACGAGGA
>Ga0207752_1000379_pt1 | contig 21008 bp, 23 predicted proteins | sample Pon2CUnioCityCA_6_FD_187272 | JGI IMG/M metagenome (GOLD analysis project Ga0207752, IMG submission 187272) | Marine sediment microbial community from Union City, CA, USA - Pond 2C Sediment 2 (SPAdes) | ecosystem: Environmental > Aquatic > Marine > Intertidal zone > Salt pond sediment ...
CGCTATGATCCTGATTTAATTTTTTTAATCAGCTACGTCAAACGGGACTATCTCCCTTTTCAGTTTAAGTGCTAGTATTAATGACAGGCTGCTAACCCTTAGCTGACATTTAGTGAATGGACGTTACTTTAATATAAAAATTTACAGCTAGTAATATTCTCGAATGAGTGTAATTAGGTGAAAGACTAGTTATGAATAACCTCTTTCTTATTGGATTTCTTCTTATACAAATTTCTTTGTTTGGCTGCACCACTACAAGTGCAAGTGATTTGATTCGAGAGAAACGCATCGCAGAAAGTCCACAATGGAATGGGGAAACATTCCAGAATCCAGAACGGGTTCCTGACACAGAAGTGGGACCAAGTCTGAAAATGTTCTGGAATTATTTTTTCAATAAACCAGAAGAATTTATACCTAGTCCTCCACTACCAGTAGAGCCATTTGATATATCCCAGTGGAATGGAACACGAGACACGCAATTCGCTTGGCTGGGGCATACAACCTTCCTTATTAAGATTGATGACAAAGTGATCCTGACAGATCCCATGTTCTCACAACGAGCAGGCTCGTTTGGATGGTTGAGTCCAATACGATATTCTAAAACGCTTGCTTCAACAAACAACTTACCAATTATTGATGTGGTATTGATTACTCATAATCATCCCGACCATCTGGACGAGGAATCAACTAAGGCACTTATTCCTAAGACTAAGCACTTCATTGCACCTCTCGCAGTAGGAAAAATATTGGAGGAGTGGGGTGTACCTAGTAAAAAGATAACCGAACTGGACTGGTGGCAAAAAAAATCTTTTGGTGAATTAACAATTACCGCCGCTCCAGCTAAACACACTTCCGAGCGAGGAATGTTTGATAAAAACAAAACACTTTGGGCTTCCTATGGAATCCAAGGAAAGAAACTTAACTTATATCTTAGTGGTGATTCTGGTTGGTTTAAAGGTCTTTATGAAATAGGCAAACGACTAGGACCTTTCGATGTGACTTTCTTTGAAATTGGGGCTTACAGTAATTTGAAAGGTCAGATGGAGATTCATTATAACCCTGAACAGGCGGTCAAAGCACATCAGGCTGTAAGAGGTAAACTAATGGTTCCTAGCGGTTGGGGTACCTTTGATTTAGGACTGTTTCCTTGGCATGAACCGATCGAGCGGCTTTTGATTTCAGCTAAACAAAGTCGTGTCGATTATCTTACTCCAAAAATTGGAGAGGTGATCAATCCTAGAAAGGTGAGTGACAGTAAGTCATGGTGGAAACCATTTATCAATAAAGCTCAGTAAATAAGCAGAGTTGAATGTCTGCTTTCAGTATTTATTGCAGGTAGTTTTGTCGTTTGTTGCTTTTTGAACGGCTGAACTCGCAGCCGGTTGCTGTCATAATAGCGAAAATACAGGTTAAACTAAGCTAACAGGCAGTTACCGACCAAAGCAGACTTTTAACAAGCACTAATATTGTGGATTACACATTGGAAAAGTTAGACTAAAAATTCAGTCACAGGGAAATAGTTATGGAAAACAAATTAAATATGAAGATAATTCAGAACTATAAACCTTCCTATAAAGAGATGTTTTCTTTAGACATTATTGATCCTTTATATTATGTCCCCATGGTACTTAGTGTTACGACTGGACTGTCGTTGTCGGATTGGAGTTTTGTAAATTATAACCCTTCATGGCACCTTGCAATCGAGATAACACCTGTTGTTTTAGCATTGTTATACCATTATTGGACTGAAAGATTGACCGTAAACTACACCTTGGTCGTTGGCCCCGATGAGGATTGCATTTACTATACAAAAGCAACATTATCTAAAATTATTATGCATTGGGTTTATAACTTATTGGGCCATAGCATTTTCCTTTTTCTTATTCTGTATTTTCTTAAACCTTATCATCCTCTGCTTAATGCTCTGTTATTTTTAGTTTGGCTAACAATTCCTTGTCTTATAAGAACATATCTTAAGGGCATTAGCCTGGACATTATTAAAGTTACTTTTGATAAGAATGAAACATTTTGGAGTAAGACTCAGCGGGAGGAATTTTTAGAAAAATATAATTGTGAACCTGATAAATTACAAGAAAATTATTCAGGATTAAAACAGTAGCTCGAAAAACTATAAGAGATTTTTCGGCAGGAAATATGGATAAAAACTCCACCGTTATATCTCAAGCTGAAAAAAAGTTAATATCAAAACCAGCCTAACAAGTCGCTTGAGTATGACGGCGCAAAAAGATGCGCCTCATCTCAGCTCGGCAGTTGAAGGTCTGCTTTTAGTGATTTACTAGGTGATTGTAGGAATCACCGACAGTCCGCTTCTGGCCGGTTACTGCCTCTTACATTCTGGATTCCCGCTTACTCGGGAATGACGGGAGTTGGCCAAATAGCAGACATTAACAATAATTTTTTACCATACTATCTAAGTAAACAATCCCCGTTAAACGCAGCCGAGCATAAAATTCAAATCAGGATCATAGCGAGCTTTTCTTTTAGCGGATAAGAAGCTTTGCTTAGCGTGGCCAGAACGCGCAGCGCGCGTGCAGGACATGTCGGATGAAACACGCAGTGGTTCTGCGACCGAGTTAGCGAGTGCCTGATTTGAATTTTTTGTGAGGGAATTGGAATTGAAAATTCCGACAAGTTTCCGGGTGCCCTTCTCTTTGGGTACTTTCTCTTGGGCAAGCAAGAGAAAGTACCTCGGCTGTCCGTCCGATGACGGACATAAAAATTCAGCCACGCAGCGACATTAAAATATGTCGGCCTGAAGAGCCGACCTACCAAAAAGGCATGGATTCCTGTTCGCACTTAGGAACCCTTCGGGTTCATCGAGTACTCCCTTAACATGCTACGCACGTTCTGGTCGCACTTTGTTTGACAGGAATGAGATGAAAGAACGATGAGAAAACTAAACTTTATAAAAAGTTAAACAAAGAAATATCCTGAACCCGTGTAAACGCTTTCTGCGAAGCCTCCAACCCGGTTAACTCAAGATTCAAACGACTCACTGCCTCGGCAAAATCCAGGTCTTCAACATTTGATAAGATTTCCCTGATCTGGATGCGATAGGCATCATTGATAGTTTCCTGGTTATCTAACGCATTAAGACGTGCACCGATATTGCCACGCACTTCAAGGATATTATCCAGCGAACGATTAAGATCAGTTAACGATCGATTCATCGCATTATGAAAACCAATTTTATCATTGGCTTCAGGGGTTTTAGATTTTAAAGCCCTGATCAGGTTTTGTAGCGTGGTGAAAATGTCCTGGTTCTGACTTGGTTTTACCACAAAGTAGTCACCATCTTCAGGAACTCCCTTGATTGAGGTATGCACACCATTAAAAGCAATTTCTTTACCTTGTTCAAATGGAATACCTGCCGAAATTACATTTCCTTTAGAATCAATGACGCTATACGTTATAGGAATCTCGCCACTGTCTTTGTCGGCATAACCGGGGTAGCTTTGATCAAAAACAATCGCGTATGTTTCAGGAATATAGTCACCCGATGCGCGACCAGGATCAATGACACCTGTGCCTTTATTTTCAGTGTTATCAAGCGTAGAAAAAAATCCATTTCCATTTTTAATTTCGAGAAAGACGGCTGAACCCGGGTCATCCACCGCTACCCGGCGACTACCACTAATTTGAATTTCACGATGACTTTCATCACCGTTATATTCAAACCCACCGGCTTCATTACGAGAAAAGGGTTTAAAACGGCTTAAACTACCAGCATATAAATATTCATTATTGCTGTCCGTTGTGTTTGCAAGGTTAAGCAAAGCATCCTGAACTTGTTCAACTTCAGCGGCAATAAACAAACGGGTGCTTTCATTTTGTGAGTCGTTATTTGCCTGGATAGTTAACTCACGCACACGGTGTATTGATTCAACCACGTTTTCCAGGACACCTTCTGATAAGGTAATACGGGCACGTGCCGCGTCCACATTAGATTGATGCTGATCAATAGCGGAAAGTGTGTCTTTTAAATTTACAACGCGAGATGCAGCAACAGGATCTTCAGACGGTTTAAAAATCTTCTTACCCGTTGCTACCTGTTGCTGAGTACGACTTAATGTCTCGTGCTGCTTTAGCATCGAATTAATCGCATTTTGTTGCAACTGGAATGAGGATATCCTGGTCATTATCTTCTCAACACTCCGATTAAGGTATCAAACATTTCACTTGCTGCACCAATAACCTGTGCATTAGCTTCATAAGCCTGTTGATAACGCACCAGGTCTGCAGCTTCTTCATCCAGGTTTACACCGGATACGGCTTCACGTTGTAGCTTGGCTTGTTCATATAAAATATTTTGAGCTTCTCGATTTACATCAAGTTCATGTGTTTTACTGCCAACACGGCTTACAAGCTGGCTATAGACTTCATTGTAATTTGATGTTCCGTTATCCAGTGTTGGCTTGCGTTGTAACGCACCGAGTTCAAGTGCATTAATATTGTTGCCAACAGCATCATGGTTATATTCAATAACAAAGGTATCACCGGCTTTAGCTTTACCCGATAACTGAACGTTAAAGCCCATTTCCATTCCTGCGGGGGTTGGAAATAAATTAATCCCTTTCTCAGGATCATAATAAATTCCTTTTTCAATTTCGCCAGGAGTTATTTCTTCACCTTCAACAATTTCAGTACTTTCAGCAAGAGACTTAATTGTTGTCGCTCTTGATGCTGCTGTCGCAGGGATAGCCGGGGTTGCGGGTGAACCTGGCTCTCCTGGTACGCCAGGGGTAGCTGGTATGGCTTTATTCTGTTCAGTTAATTGCTGAGCCTGAATAACTTTACCTTTATCATCTAGTAACTCAATATGATTTTCATCAACAAATCGAACGGTAATTGTTGGTGATATAGTGCCTTCTTTTAAGGTGAAGCTCGGCGCATTGATATCGGTGACACTATTAAGTAAAGGTTTAACATCGCCCATATTATGTACCGAGGTACGAACTCGAACTGGTGCTGCAGCAGCAATATCATTTGCCCGTTCAATTTCAACAGCGAATTCTCTTGCCGCTGCATTGGTGGGTCTTATTTTAAAACTATCACCATTTTCAATAACCGTTCCACGTTCAAGCTCAATGTGAATACCTTCACTTTCAACATCTGCAGGAAGAGAAGTAAACTTGCCAACGATTTCATCATCCTTTTCCCTGATCAAGGTATAAAGCCCCGCATTGTAACTCAGGATATAGTCACTGACGGTTAAGTTATCCGTATTTGAAATTGTTGTCTTAAGCTCATAATCACCATCATTAGAAAAACTTGGTAATGTTAGTGGCGTGGATTTATCTATTGCCTTGAAAAAATCACCACCCAATTCATTCTCTAAAGTCATACCTTTATGATGCTGATCGTTAAAGGTTTTAGATACACCAATGGCGATACGCCCCAGCTCATTTTGCGCTGCACTTAGCATATTATCGCGAAAATCAATCAAGCCACCGATCGAACCACCTTTTAAAAATTTAGTGATAACTGAGTCAGTACCCTGGTTGTTATAAATGACTTCTAACTGGGAGGGATCATGCTGGTTTGCTTTTAAATCAAGTGTGGCATGACGTTTTCCTAATACCAGTGTTTGTCCATTACCAATGAATACATTAAGCGCACCGTCTTCTTGCTCATTAGAACGCACTTCAACTTTTTCTGCTAACTGATGTAATAAGCGTTCACGTTGATCGAGTAAATCACTGGGTTCACCCTGTGTAACTTCTTTAGCCAGCACTACTTTCCAGTTCACATCAGCGATGGCTTTGGCCAGGTCATTAACATCTTTAATATGACTTTTTAATGTTTCATTGGTGCCCTTCTCTAAACTTTCAAAACGATTATCAAGATAGGCAAAGCGTTCACTTAAGGCATTTGCTTCACCAATTAAAACCTGGCGTGCCGCTTGTGAAGAAGGATCATTTGCAACATTGTTAATAGATGCAAAAAATGAATGTAATGTTGGTGCTAAGCCTGCATTGGGATCAGCCAGCATGTTATCAATCTGGCTGGTGAAGTCATAATTCGTTTGTAAACCATTTGCTATGGTGGCATTCGTACGCAGCTCAGTTGAAACAAATTCATCATGAATCCGTTTAACATTAGTCACCTGCACACCCGTACCCAGCGCGCCAATCCCAGCTAATTGTGGTTGACGTGTATCAACTTCAACACGTTGGCGTGAAAAACCTTTCGTGTTGGCATTGGCAATATTATGACTCGACGTTGCAAGGCGTCGTTCAGATGCCATTGTGCCTGATAAGCCTATTGAAAGAACGTCTGAAGTTCCCATTTAACCTGCCTGCTCGCCAGTTAAAGAAGTTGAGTATGCTTTAGCATGTTCCTGAATCGAATCACGTTTCATAATGTTCAGGACTTTGTCCGCGTAATTCGGATCGGTTGCATATCCCGCCTTGTGTAAATCTTCAATGAAAACTTTATCGTTTCCTTTATGACGTAACACGCTGCCATAACGATTATTCGACCGAAGAAAATCAACATAATCATCAAAGCTGTCAGCATACGAATCATAGGATCTAAAAGATGCTTTTTCATATTTTGCGATTCCATTGTCATACTCCAGGGTTGATTTAGTGACTTTACTTCCATCCCAACGACTATCTGCCTTGATATTAAATAAGTTATAACTACTTGAACCATCAGGGTGACGTGTCACAGCCTTGCCCCAACCTGTTTCCAGGGCAGCTTGAGCAACTAACACTAACGGAGACACGCCTAGTTCTTTTGCCGATTTTTCTGCATAAGGTAAAATATGATTTATAAACTCTTCTGGTGTTTCAAATCCGGTTTTATCCGCAATCGGCTTTATTCCGCGCAGTTCATTTTGAGATAGTCCTGTTACCGAGATTTGATCAACCGGCTGCAGGCGTAATGCTGCAAGCGGCAACATTTTGCCGCGTATCATGCTTTCATTTGCATTAATCGGCACAGCTGTCGCCTGTTGATCTTGTGTTTTGTTTGGAAGATTTTTACCTAGCTGGCGTACCAATGCATCGGCAATACCAATCCCCTTGTTATTCGCCATATCCAGGGCCACTTGCTTATCAAACATGTCACGATAAAGCTTTGATTGGTCACTATCGAATATTTCATCTCCCATACTGGCATCACGCATACTTTTCAGCATCATTTGAATGAAAATACCCTCAAACTGCTTTGCCACCTGCTTTAAAGATGACTGGGGATCAACACGTGACTGTGCCCGCAATTCGCTTAAACCCGCGAAATCGGTATAGCTCGGTGTTGTCATTGTCATTGGTGCGCTTTGCATATTCCTGCCTCAGTTATTCAACTAGTACTATGCAGACTCTGTGCCAGTTTTGAGGTGGGTGATGAAATGTAGAGTGGATAATTAAATACGATAAATAACCACGGGGAACACGGAGGTCACTGGGAAAGCTTTTAACTTAATATCCCGTGTCCCCAGTGTTCCCCGTGGTTTACCGAAAAGTTTTTATATAACAATCAGGTCAGCGTGTAAGGCACCCGCTTCTTTTAGCGCTTCAAGAATAGCCACTAAATCACCTGGCGCTGCGCCAACTTTATTAACCGCTTCAACAAGCTCATCGAGCGAGACACCCGGGTTAAATTTAAACATGCGGTTATTTTCCTGTTTAATCTGAAGCTCTGATCCCGGCACAACCACAGTCTGTCCTTCAGAGAATGCAGCTGGCTGGCTCACCTGTGGATTTTGCGTAATGGTGACGATTAAATTACCGTGCGAAACCGCCGCAGGTAACACTTTCACATGTTTACCAATCACAACAGTACCTGTTCTTGAGTTAACAATAATACGGGCTGCCGCTTCGGCAGGTTTAAGCACCAGGTTTTCTAATAGAGAGATAAAGGAAACCCGTTGCGAAGTATCACCAGGCGCGCTTATAACGATCGAACCCGCATCTTTCGCATACGATGTACCCGGCCCAACCGTATTATTAATTACTTTAACTAAACGATTCGCGGTAGTGAAATCGGGTTGGTTTAAATTCAAGACCACTTCTTTATTTAAACCAAACGGTGTATCCATGCTGCGCTCTACCGTTGCACCGTTTAATATACGGCCAACACTCGGAACATTTACTGTAATACGTGAACCATCGGTACCTTCCGCACCAAAACCACTGACCACAACATTACCCTGGGCGATAGCATAAATCTGGTTATCCGCACCTTTTAACGGTGTCATTAACAGGCTGCCACCACGTAAACTTTTCGCGCTGCCAACAGATGACAAGGTAACATCAATTTTCATTCCAGCTTTTGCAAAAGCTGGAAGTTCTGCATGTAATGCAACCGCAGCTACATTCTTGGCCTGTAAGGTCACACCCGGCGGTATGTTTACGCCTAAACGCGACATCATGCTTCTTAGGCTTTGAGTGGTCACTTCACCCGAACCATCACCGGTACCGTTTAAACCCACAACCAGGCCGTAACCAATCAGTTGGTTAGAACGCACGCCTTCTACTTTTGCCAGGTCTTTTACCCTTTCAGCATGGGCTGAACTTGAACCTATGCTTAACAGCAGGATAATGCCGGCAAAAACAGTAAAACTTAAATCCTTTCCAGATAACATTTTTAACTCCAGTTAAACTTTATAATTAACACCACGATAACTAACACAACGTTAATAAGGCCATGCCTGGCTTTGGAAGAAACGTCCCAAAGGTCCCATTTTATTCGCCGAAGATAATGCACCCTGACCACCATAGGCCATGTGAACATTGGCAATGCGTGTTGATTTAATCGTGTTGTCCTGCTCAATATCCTGTGGACGTACAATGCCTACAAAACGGACATACTCATCTGACTGATTTAACAACATCATTTTTTCACCACGTACCACCAGGTTGCGGTTGGGTAAAACATCAGCAACAGTCACTGAAATGTTTCCATTAAAACTGCTGTTCATTGCACTGGTACCCTGACCACTAAACTCACGTTCACCATTAAACTTATTGTTTAAAATTTCTGTTCCATTTTTATCAGTAACTTGTTGCCCCGCAAGTGTCGGGCCTGGCAAATCAACCTTGTTATCTTTTGAACTGTTGGTGTTTGAGGTTGCACTGGCATTGGTGTTTTCAATTAAGATAACCGTTAAGACATCGCCAATGTGTTTTGCAGTTGTATCTTCAAACAAACCTACCCGCATACCCTGTTGATAAATTGCACCATTATCTCTTCTTTGTACTGCTATACGTGGTTGTTTAACCGGTTTAAAATCATTTGCAGCATTCTTTACATTAATCGGTTTCAAGCAACCCGACAAAAGAACTGAAAGACTGGTTAAGGCAATTATCGTTTTATAGTTCATCATTAATTATCCAGTTTTTTCGACATTATGATTAAAGGTTGTTGTTTACGTACTGCAACATTTGATCCGCAGTCGAAATGGCTTTTGAGTTCATCTCATAGGCACGTTGCGTTTCTATCATATTTACAAGCTCTTCAACCACGTTGACATTAGAGCTCTCAATAGAACCCTGTATTAAAGAGCCGAGGTTATTCGTATCCGGGCTACCCACGACAGGAGCCCCACTGGCACCGGTTTCAACCAGCAAGTTGCCACCAATGGATTGCAAACCTGCCGGGTTAACAAAGTCGGCAAGTTGAATCACGCCAACTTGTGCCGGTGCAGGATTGCCGGGTTGTGTGACCGACACAATACCATCTGAACCAATCGTTACACTTAAGGTGTTTTCAGGAATAATAATGTCAGGTTGAACACGGTAACCGGCCGAGTTAACCAGCTGTCCGGTTGAGTTCACCTGGAATTCACCGTTACGGGTATAAGCGATATCACCATTCGGTTTTAATATCTGGAAAAAACCTTTGCCCTGGATAGCGGCATCAAAAGTATTATTAGTTTGAATCAGGTTACCCTGGGTATGCAGCTTTTGTGTTGCCACGGTACGTACACCGGTACCTAAACTTAAACCTGTGGGTAATTCTGTTTCCTGGCTGCTTTGACCACCAGCCTGGCGCAGGTTTTGGTATAGGAGATCTTCAAATACAGCACGGGCACGTTTATAACCGGTCGTATTAACATTCGCCAGGTTATTACTGACTGTCGATAACCTGTTCTGCTGTGCTTCTAAGCCGGTTTTTGCAATCCAGAGTGCGTTACTCATTTTTAATTCTCCAAACCTTTACGTATGTCTTTTATTTAATCTTTCTAAAGTAAAATGCATTTAATATGCCAATCACTTCTTTAACCTAACTTCAATATTTGTGCTGCCTGGGCATTATTATCTTCTGCCGCTTTTAACATCTTGACCTGCATTTCAAACTGCCTGCCCAGCTCAATCATGTTGACCAGTGCACTTGCCGCATTCACATTACTTGTTTCTATCGTTCCCGAGACGACACGAACATTGTCATCCTGTTCAGCATTGTCACCATTTTTTAAAACAAACAAGCCCGTTTCATCACGTCTTAGATCTTTTACATTGGGGTTAACCAGCTTGAGTCGATCAATAACAGTCGCACCACCGCCACCTTCACCAATTTGTGAAATACTAATAGTGCCATCACGACCAATATCGATCTTTGCTGCTTCAGGGATCGTAATCGGACCACTTTCGCCAAGAACAATATGTCCTGCACCGGTTTGTAAAACACCGGCACTGTCCGTTTTTAAATCACCGGCACGGGTATATGCTTCGTTACCATCTGCTGATTGTACGGTTAGAAAACCATCACCTGATACCGCAATATCAAGATCACGACCTGTTGTACTCATCGCGCCCTGTTTAAAATCAATGCCCGGTTTTTCTGTCATGGAATAAACGCGAGTTGGATGTCCGCTGCCCCCGAATAAAGGCATGCTTCTCGCCGCGGCTAAATCGGCACGAAAACCCGTCGTGCTAATGTTTGCCAGGTTATTCGAGTTAATAGCCTGCGCCAGCATATTTTGCTTGGCGCCTGACATTGCTACATACAACATACGATCCATTTTCTTATCCTGCTTTATCTACGTTTAAACCTAGCGAATATTAATGACAGTTTGGGTAACGGCATCGGCGGTTGAAATCACTTGCGCGTTTGCCTGGAAGTTGCGTTGCGCGGTAATCATATTTACCAGCTGCCCGGTAAGATCCACGTTTGAGTTTTCCAATGCGCCCGACTGAATCAGACCTAAACTACCTGAACCCGGTGTGCCGATAAGTGATGGGCCAGAATCAAAACTCTCTGCCCAGTTTGAGTCACCTAGTTGACGTAAACCATTTGGGTTAGCGAAGTTAGCAAGCGTTACCTGACCTAAGGTACGGTTTTGACCATTCGTGAATCGAGCACGAACAATACCGGTATCATCAATATCAATACCGGTTAAACGGCCCGAGGTGTAACCATTTTGTTTAATGGTATTAACAGTGAATGCACCACCAAACTGCGTAATAGGTATATTGCCCTGTAGATCCATAGTAAGTGTCATTGGATCTGCACCTGTGCCAGTATCAATCGCAGGGAAAGTAATTTTACCTGGAGGAACAGCAGTCCCATTAATATGAGATAAAGCACCTGCACCATCAAATTTGACCTTATCAGGAGTAAATAAACCTGTTGCAGGATCTGCAGCGCCTCTTAAATGTTCACCATTAACAAAGGTGTGTAATTCCCATTCATTTGGCACTGCTGTCTTAACATAATACATACTCGCAAGTGCTGGTGTACCTAATGAATCATAAACAGTTAATGAAGTTGAATGTGTAAACGATGATGGACGTTCCGGGTCAAATGGATAGGTATTAGGAGGCGTTTCTGAACTATCCAGGTTAACCGCAACTTCAACAAGCTTGGTTGCACTTGGAGGAATATTTGATGAATCTAATTGAAGCGGACCAGCTGCACCTGTGATGGAACCATTTTCATCTGCCACATTAACAATCATTTTTTGATCATTAGAATTTACAATAAAGCCATCACGATCTGCCTGGAACTGACCTGAACGTGAATAAACGCGCGAACCATTATCTTCAAGAATAAAGAAACCCTGGCCATTGATAGCCATATCAAGTTTAGAGTCAGTAAAGCCAACTGTACCTTGAGTGAAGAGCTGATCAACTGACGCAAGACGAACACCGGCACCGATTGAATTTGCTGTACCACCAGAACTTGATGCTGCATATACATCAGCAAAGTTTGCGCGTGACTGTTTAAAACCCGTGGTGCTGGCATTGGATACGTTATTACCAATAATACGTAACTCTTGTGCTGCTGCGTTAATACCACTTAATGCTGAACGGAATGGCATGATGAATCTCCTCTTATCAAATCTTCAACTACAAAATTTCTTTAACGTCAGCTAAACCAGCTGAACCTGCGTTGGCCAACGATAACGTTACTCCCTGACCGCCCTGACCGAGTGACACACTCTGTACCTTGTCACTAATTAATGTGTTCAATGATTCCTGTTTACCATCAACTGAACCGATTGCCCTGATGGTGTAATTTCCTGATGTTGCTTTTTTATCACCGGCTAACATTCCATCCCAGCTAAAGTGCGCAACACCGGCAGGCTTATTACCCAGGTTAATTTCTTTAACCAATGCACCCTTGTCATCCATAATCCCGACTTTTAAATCAGAAATATTTTTATCTAATTCAACAGCCCCTTTCATCGGCGTACCTTCCGAGAAAGTGCTGACAGAACCCGGTACCAGTACCTGGCGCCCTACCATGCTTGAGGCTTGAAGTGCCTGGCTTGATTGCAGTGCATTGGAAAGACTGGTGAATGATTCTTTAATTTCTTTTAAGCCAGAAACTGTACTGAACTGGGCCATATCACTTAAGAAATCACCATTTTCCATCGGCTTCATTGGATCTTGATGATTCATTTGTGTGGTCATCAATTTAATAAAGTCTTCCTGTCCCAGTTTTTGTTCTTTCATACCTGGCTTAGCTTTAGCTAAACCAAGGTTTTCCAGAACTTGCATATTGGGTTTATTTACACTTTCCATTTTATGACTCCTGATTACTTGTCATCTTGCTTAAATTCGTTGTTACCGAACTTGTTAATTACTAATCCTGTTATTGACCAAGTGATAATGTACGCATCATCATTTGTTTTGCCGTATTCATCACTTCAACATTTGTCTGGTATGAGCGTGATGCTGAAATCATATTGGCCATTTCTTCAATCACGTTTACATTCGGCATATACACATAACCTTCATCATCCGCTGCGGGATGACCCGGGTTATATTCCGCTCTTGCCGGCTCCTGTTTTTCGACAATGCCAAGCACCTGTACACCGACACTGCCGTTATCATCTTCAAACTCGTTACTCATCATGGTGGCAAATACCGGTTGACGTGCACGGTAAACCTGGTCGGTGCTGCTGCTTGCACTGTTTGCATTTGCCAGGTTACTCGAGGTGGTATTCAAGCGAAGGGTCTGAGCATTTAATGCAGAACCCGCAACATCAAAAACTTTAAATAAAGACATTCTTATTCACCTCTAATTGCAGATAACATACCGTTGACACGACCTGACATAATGCGCAAGGTCATCAGGTAACGCATAGAATTTTCTGTAAACTCGGACATCTCAACATGCGGCTCAACCGAGTTACCATCAAGTGATGATTGGTTAGGTTGACGGTAAAGTTCTTCTGCGCCAATCGCCCCACCTATAAAACCTTTTGGTTGTATGTGGCCGGTCTGGGTTGCGGCTAAAGGTTGTGTTGCATTACCGTTTGCTGCAGCTTTTAGTGCAGTTTTAAAATCAATATCCTTGGCTTTGTACCCGGGGGTGTCCGAATTCGCGAGATTTTGTGAAAGCAGCTGGGCACGACGTGCCTGTAAGTGCATCGCGTTCTCATGAATTCCAAAAGCCTTGTCTATACTGATTGCCATGTTTTTCTTTCCTCGTTTGTCTAGTGTTGTAATTGCAACAGCCGTGCCAATACATTTAAACAAGTAATATCAACGACTTATAAACATAACGAGGGCGAAAATAGCGGCAAAAACAGGCCTTGCCGGCAAGAAAAGTTGCCGTTTTAAAAAACATTGAACAACTGGGAACAGGTGCTAATCTTTAGTAGCTAAAGCAGACATGCAATTATTCATCTAAAAAGGGGGGGATACAGATGAGTGATTTAAGTAATGTAAAAGAGATTAATGTTGTGAATAATATGGCTTATGCAAATAAGCATCTTGCAAACGGCTGGGTGCTTATTGCTGTAAATAGTGTTTCCGCAACGGATAAAACTGGAAAAAGTAGTGTATCAACTGAATATGTTCTTGGCTGGGAGAACGCGTTACCTGCAAATCACCTGTCTCAAGATGAGGATAAGGTGGCTTCCAGGTATGCACCGCAATATGATGACTATGGTGTTGAGCAAAAACGGGCAAAACCCAGACCTCAAGCTCAAGTGAAACCTAAAAAAATTACCATCATCGATTAAAACAAATTTATAGATATTGAGTCAGTCGTTATTAATATAGAGCTCAAAAAAATAGAAAAGAATTTTTATAATTTCACATCAGTTAACCGGTAAACCACACCATCGGGATAGCGCTGCATCATAAACGCCTTGGTGTAGCCCGTTGGTGACTCGGAGCCACCGAGGATAAGTGTTCCACCGGGTTTTAAAGTTTGCCCCATGCGTTCAAGAATGTCTTTTTTCATTTCAGACGAAAAATAAATTAAAACATTGCGGCAAAAAATAATATCGAACTTACCTAGCAAAGAATAATTATTTAACAGGTTTAACTCGGTAAAACGGGTGCGCTGCATAATATCCTGTGCAATCACCCATTTATCCTCATTTTTTCTGAAAAACTTATCACGGCGTTGCTGGGATAAACCTCGTACCACGCTAAGCTCATCATAGGTACCTTGCTTGGCCTGGTTTACTACGGTTTGCGAAATGTCAGTTCCCACTATCTCAACAGGAGAACTTAACTTACCCGGGTTTGATTGCTGAAATTCACTCACCGACATACTGATAGAGTACGCTTCCTGTCCTGTAGAACTGGCCGCTGACCAGATCCGGATCGGGGCTTTCTTTGCCGCTAACTCGGGCAAAAGCTCTTTTTTAAGAATCTCGAAAGGATAAATATCGCGAAACCACATGGTTTCATTGGTGGTCATGGCATCAATCACTTTTTCACGTAAGTGACGATCATTACCTTTAACCAGGGTTGTCATCATGTCATTCAGAGAGGGAAAATTAAATTCTTCGGTTACCCGTTTTAAGCGGCTGGTAACCAGGTAATGCTTGTTATCACCCAGTACAATGCCACACGCATCTTCAAGATAGCGTCTGAACAGGTCATAATCATTTATTGCTATAGGAGATTGATCCACTGGGTGCCTTACGTTTGTTTAGTTAATTATATTTAGAGTCTGTTAAGAATTAAATCTCACCTTTCTCAATGAGTAACTCTTTTATCTCGCTTGCCAATTCTTCGGCCTGAAACTTGGGTATAAATTTATCTGCATTCACTTTTTTTGTCATGCTTTCATTAAAGCCGCCACTTAATGAGGAATGTAACATGATATTTACCCCCCTAAGTCGCTCATCTGCACGGATTTCAGAGGTTAAGGTGTAACCGTCCATCACCGGCATTTCGATATCGGATATAACCAGGTTTATTTCTTTAGTCACATCCACGCCATCCGCCGCCATGGACTTTAATACATCCAGCGCTTCTTTTCCTGTCGTGGTAATAATACTTTCCACCCCTATTTGTTCCAGGGTTCTTTGCACCTGGTTTCGTGCGACTAAAGAATCATCTGCAATCAGGATTTTTAAAGTGTTGCCATCCTTGCCGACAAGTTGTTCCGCGTTTTCAATATGAAGATCAACACCAATAATTTCTGCCAGGATTTTTTCAACATCGATGACCTCAACCAGGCGATCATCAACTTCTGTCACCGCGGTCATGTAATTATTGCGCCCAACACCGTTAGGGGGTGACTTAATATCTTGCCAGTTCATATTAACAATTCGATCGACCGCTTTTACTAAAAATGCCTGAACCGTTCCGTTGTACTCCGTAATGATAATTAAATTTTCAGTACTGGCTTCAAGCGGGCGTTGCCCAATGGCCGCAGCAAGATCGATAACCGGAATCGTTTTATTGCGAATAGTGGCTAAACCACGCGTGGCTGAATGCGATTGTGGAATACTGGTCAAGCGTGGGCAGGTTAAAACCTCCTGAACCTTAAACACATTAATGCCAAATGTCTGCAGGCCATTTAAGCGGAATAACAGTATTTCAAGGCGATTTTCACCTACCAAATTTGTGCGTTTATCAACTTGTTCAAGAATACCGGCCACAACATGGCTCCTTTGTGTATTAACAAGAATATTATCGGCGCGATCACGAATTTACTTAAATAATAGATGCGGTTACCACTGTATAAATTAGATGGCATATAGATTGCATTTCTTTTCATTGAATAGATTTAACGCGGCGATCTTGCCGTTATTAACGAAAAATGACTGTTTAGATGGTAAAAATGCATGAGTAACTACACGCAAAAGATAAAAAGGACAATAATTGCCGTTTTATTGACGCTTTCTGCCCCTGTTTGCGTGTCTGCAGCAGGTTATCAAAGCCATAGCGGAATTAGCCTGGCGGTCAAAAACTTTGTTTCAGAGCAAGGTGTACCGCTAAAAAATCTCCAGGTGAAACTCACCTCGTTGAATAAACAGATACTTTTACCTCAATGTGGCCAGTCGTTGCAGGTGAGCATGGCCCCGGGTGCCAGGTTAATGGGAAATAGCAGTTTTTCAGTCAGCTGCGCTGCGCCGCGGCAATGGAAAATTCATGTTGCGGCACATATAGATGGCGAAGTCGATGCGCTGGTGGCCCGCTACCCGATTCCACGTGGTACTCAAATTCGCCAGGAAGATCTCGATTTTGTACTACGCCGTTACTCGCAATTAAGCCGTGGCTATTATAATTCAGCAAAGATGCTAGTGAACAAGGAAGCAAAACGAAACATCCGTGCCGGGCAGGTATTAACCCCGAACCTGGTGAAAGCGCAAAAACTGGTGGTACGTGGCCAGCATATTACGATCGTGGCGCAAAATGGTGGTCTCAACTTACGTGTAAAAGGCAAAGCGTTAATGGACGGACAGCAAGGCCAGACCATTAAAGTGAAGAATTTGAACAGCAAAAAACTCATTTATGCCCGGGTCATCTCGGCGGGCACGGTGAAGGTGAACTTTTAAACTTAAATTCACGTTAACTTATTGATTACCAAAGGAAATACAATATTACACTAAAGTTTTTCAAAAAGCGGACGCTAAGAGTTATGAAAGACTATGTATGTAGGAGTTACCCATGAATGACATCACGAATATTAATTCAAATCGGGCATCGCTGAACTCAAACCAGAGTAGTTCAGTAAAAAGCCGAAATGAAGCCAAGTTAGACAACGCTACTGAGAAAAGCTCAGATGGTTCTGACGACCGTGTCACCTTAACCGACACTGCTTCACGTTTAAAAAATATTGAACAGCAATTAAGTAAAAGTTCATCCGTTGATAATGCCCGCGTTGCTGAAGTACAAAGCGCGATTAACAATGGCGACTACAATGTTGATGCCGATCGCATTGCCGATAAAATGCTGGCCTTTGAAGATTTCATGAACAAGTAATGATGTTAAACCCTGTACATTCTCTTTCACTTGAAACTATCCTGATTTTTAGCCGGGATAAGATGCAACAACTTCTTAAGCTTTTGCAAAAAGAAGCATCGCTATTAGAAAAAAACAATATCGATGAACTCGAAAATATTACCCGGGAAAAAATCACACTTACAGAACAAATTGAAAAAAATGAACAACAACGTATTCATTTTTTAACCTCGAAGTCGTTAAACGCCGCAGAACCCAGACAGTGGTTAACAAACAATAAGCTCATTACCATCTGGCGTGAGATTAAAGATTTTTCAGAACAGGCACAAAAACAGAACCAGGTAAATGGCCAGGTAATTTTTGGCAACCGCCGCCGTTTAAAAACACAATTAGAAATCCTTAGCTCTTCAGCACCAACAGTTGAACTGACTTATTCAGCATCTGGTGAAAATATAAACCAGAAAAATTCAAATACCCTCGCCCGTGCTTAACCCGTAGCTTACCCGGTGTAATCTGAATCATGAGCGCCAGCATTAAAGATCACCTCGATATATTTAACCTGCTGAAAAACATTCAGAAATCAAAACAACTCGTTTCCTTATCTTTTGATGCATTACCGCAGTATTGCTTAACCTCGTTGCTTGAGGTGCACTATGATGCCAAGGTTTTGAAGTTTGATGAACCTAATCCAGAATTAAGCGCGAGGATTATAGAAACAAAAAAACATGCGTTATTTTCATTAAAGCTTGAGCAGCTGCCGGTCAAATTTAAATCTACGCTTATTTTGGGAAATAGCCAAAATAAAAATAATGATCTCTACACGCTTTTTCCAGATAAAATATATTACCCGCAAAACCGTAAATATTACCGTTTATCAACCGAGTTTTTTGATGATATTAATGCGACCATATTTTTATCATCAACTAAACGCATACCCTGCCAGCTGATTAATATTTCATTAACCGGGCTGTGTCTGCGCCTGCCCTTTTCATTTGCGTCCTTGTTCCAGGTAAACAAGCTCATCAATGACATCTACATTGAGTTACCAAATCAAAAAGGCTTTTCAATCACGGCAAAAGTCCAGAATTCCAGAGTTAAAAATAATTACGCAAATATAGATATTGGATTACAAATTCTGCAGCATAAACCCGTTATAGAAAAAACCATTCAACAATTTATTTTTCGTTCAGAAAACCTTTAAAAATTAGCAAATAACTAAAACAATTCTGATAATATATCGTCCTGCCGCCCCCGTAGCTCAGCTGGATAGAGCGATCCCCTCCTAAGGGATAGGTCACACGTTCGAATCGTGTCGGGGGCACCATCTTTAAGGATGAAAATACTTAAAGCCCTGTATCTGTAGCTTTATTATTTCGGGTGCACCTGCAGAAACGAACTCAACTTCCAGTGGAAAATCATCTTCCTTAAGATTCCATGCCCGCATACTAATGCGACAAGCTTTAAATACTACTCCACGATTAGACAGTTTTGTTAGTAACTGGGATGTTTCTTTGTTATTGGCTAACAAGGCGTGAATACCATCTTCATAGGCAACTACCTCAAACTTTAATTTTTTATCAGCCAGCGTATCTAAAATTTTGTCAATCTGAAGAAAAGCTCTGCGATGCCCATAATTTTCACCATCACGCGTTAATTGCACAACAAACGAAACGCTGTCTTCCTGGGCTAAAACTATTGGAGATAATGCGGTAGAGGTTAGAAACAAAATAAACAGAATAATAAAATTACGTTTCATTTAGATTTACCTATAACAGTAAACAGTTGAAATCGTAATTTTACCATGCAGCGAATGTACCGCATGAATAAATACTGCTTCTTTCATATAGCAATGCAGTTTGCATCATACGTATATGTGTATGTATACAATATAAATTATTAAAACAAATTTACATCATTCTTTTTTATCAATTTTCTATTCACTTTATTTTGATACTGTATAAAAAGAACATGAAATATATTCAATAAAAACCACCTGCCAGGCGGTATTGTATTTGGTATGGATAATTGCTCAGACAGTCAATTTTGAAATTTTGTCCAGTAAGCGGGGGAAATCAACCGGCTTGGTATCGTAGTCATCACAACCTGCTTCGAGTGCTTTTTCCCTGTCGCTCGACATTGCGTGTGCCGTTAACGCAATAACAGGTATATCAGCGGTTTCAGGATTACTTTTTAATGTTTTTGTTGCTTGCCAACCATCCATGACCGGTAAACTCATATCCATAAGAATTAAATCGGGTTTTTCAGTGCTGGCCTTGTTGACACCATCTTGTCCGTCGACAGCAAGGCAGACAACGAAGTCTTTACGCTCTAAACGACGTGATAACATATCCCTGTTATCTTCATTGTCTTCTACAAGTAAGATTTTCGTCATTTTTAGAGCTCATTAAAATTTTGCTTAAATATTCATCCTTTTATATATCATCTATCGGCAAAAAATATCACATCTTTAGGGGGTATTACGGTATTTTGCCTCCCCGGATTCCCTTCAGGCTAACTTTAGATTTAGTCTGTTTTGCAGCTTGAGATTCCAAAAGGAAGGTAAGCCGGACATATACCAATAATCGCTGTTCCCAGTGGAATAGCGCCAATGGCACCCCACCATGATTGATAATAAACACCTGCTGCAATCACCACGATACCAATAATACCTCTAAGAATTCTATCTGTTTTTCCCATATTACATTTCATATCTTCATCCTCTGAGTTATATAGATAGTTATAGTAGCTATTAGGTGGTATTTAAATAAATATACTTAAATTCTTGTAGTTAGAACCGTATCTTTAAATCCGTTTAGAATAGCGAATCTTTGCATTAAACTTATCAGTTGGTAATACACCAACAGCACGTGTGTATATGCTGTCATTAAGGTACTTCATTTCTTCTTCAAGCTCATCTTCAGACAGGTCTTTATACCAGGCTTTGCGTTTTCCATTATCGCCAGGTGACCAACGATAGCCCCGTTTTTTAAGAACATCCTTACGATCAAATGGCGCACCCTCTGCCCATAAACGAATATCCGTTCGCCGTGCATTATTAAGTAATTGACTTAATACTGGCTCACCACTTTTAGGAAATTTTCGACTAAGTATTTCAATTCCAGCCTGGCAATCAATCGTGGCACGATGTCCTTCATAGAAGAAACCAAATTTATACGCCAGAAACTCGAGTTTTACCCCTTCAAAACCTTCTTTATTCCAGTCAATATCTGCAATCGAACAGGCCCAGGCAATGTCTTTAAAGTCATCAAGTAAATTTTCGACAAAGGGGCGATCAAAGCGCGCATTATGCGCAATAACAATAACGGCTTCAGATAACAATTTAGATACCTGAGTCAAATCAATTGACTGCCCTTTTAC
>Ga0207752_1000380_pt1 | contig 21005 bp, 17 predicted proteins | sample Pon2CUnioCityCA_6_FD_187272 | JGI IMG/M metagenome (GOLD analysis project Ga0207752, IMG submission 187272) | Marine sediment microbial community from Union City, CA, USA - Pond 2C Sediment 2 (SPAdes) | ecosystem: Environmental > Aquatic > Marine > Intertidal zone > Salt pond sediment ...
GAGCAGGGGGCCAAACCCCCGGTGGTACTGGGGCTTGCTGGCGGTCAGCGTGATGGCGCCCATCGAACGGCCGTGGAAGGCGCCGAGGAAGGCGATGAAACGGTGGCGACCGGTGGCGTAGCGGGCGAGCTTGAGCGCTCCCTCCACGGCCTCGGTCCCGGAGTTGGTGAGGAAGACCTGCCAATCATCCGAACCCGGCGCGATCTCGGTCAGCCTGGTGGCCATCTCGACGTAGGGCGGGTAGTAGAAGTCGGCCGAGACGTGAATGAGGTGCGCTGCCTGATCCTGGATCGCCTTGACGACGCGCGGATGGCAGTGACCGGTGGAGCAGACAGCGATTCCCGCGGCGAAATCGAGGAAGCGGTTGCCGTCCACGTCGGTGATGGTGCAGCCCTGGGCGCGGTCGACGACCAGCGAATAGGCACGCGGCAGGGAAGGCGAGACGACGTCCCTGTCCGCGTGGATCAGGGCCTGGGCCTTCGGGCCGGGCAGCTCGGTGACCACGTCCGGCAGCCTCTCCCAGGTGCGGACAGCGGGTTCAGTTTCCAATGTCATAATATCTCCTGTTTGTGGTGTAGATCAGCGCCTCGTCCCGCCATCGGTCGAGTCACCGATTAGTCTCAGGACGACGTTGTGAATCAAGTCCGGGACCGTTTCGAACGAGTAGGGCATGTGGACCCGCTCGCCTTTGCCGTGGGCTTCCTTGCCCCATGGGCCGATATTTGCCACGTCGCAGTTCAACTGGCGGATGGCGTCGAAGGGGATGATGAAATAGTCGCTCCTCAGATCTCGAGGCACCTCGTCTCCGGGATCCCGCCACAGTGGGAAGTTGGCCTTGAGGGTGGGAAGGCTCTCGTACACCGCCCGGTCCACCCTGACGTAGCTCATTTCGGAGACGTAGGGGTAGAAGCCTCGAAAGCGAATGTCCCCGTACTCGCCACTTTCGACCTCGGCTGAGATGGCTTCGTTCAAGCGCGACGCTGCGTTACCGCGAACGGGTGGGAAGAAGGGGGGCGCGAAGTAGACCACGATGGCCGGCCTCCGGGCGTCGAAAACCTGTTCGCGGATGGCGACGTCGACCAGGGTTCTCACGATGACCAGGCTCCGTTCCCGGCTGTCGATCCCCACCAGCCAGGCGTTGTCGATGAGGAAGTCCTTCTCGTCCGGGGAAAGAGGCGCCAGGATGCGCCTGGTCTCTCGGATGGTACCGAAGGCCCGCTCCTCGAGCTCCCGGCTAAGCCTGGCAGACCCCAACTTCTCCTCGACCGCTTCGTATAGCTGTCGGTAGGTCCATACCCTGCCGCCTAAATCGGGGAGGTCGTTCGGGCTTCCCCGGCGGCGTGCATAGGATCGCCACCGGGCGACCCTGCGCTGGTTGGCGTCCCCGAGGGCCGCGTTGGCGAGCGCCACCATCCTATTCAGCACCTGCCGCGGCGTCCAGCTATGGACCAGGCAGCTGCAATGGACGACGGCGGATAGGGGCGTCTGGGCGTCGTAGCGGGCCTTGAAATCGCGCACCTTCTGGGTGATTGGGGGGACGGTGATCTCTCCGTCGGCCTCGTCACAGAGCGCGACGTTCAAGTTCGTCGCCTGGATCAGGTTGGCCGAGATCAAGTTCGCGTCCAGCCCGCGGAACGCCTCGCCGACGTGGGTCTCGCGCCCGCGTACGTAGAAGCAGCAGAGGAGCTTGCCGATGGTGCCCCGGTAGATGGTGCGCGTTTCGTCGCCGGGCTCACGCGGAGCGGTGTAGTCGGAGTTGATCGCGCCGACGTATTCAAGATTATGGGCGTCGCTGAGCTCGAGGAGGCGCTCGACGGCGTGCATCATGCCGGCGGATTCCACCTCTTCGTCGGGCGTGGCGACCAGGACGGCGTTGCCGGACAGGGATGCTCTGGACGCGGCCAGGGCTCCCATGACGGCTATCTGAGCGGCGACGCCGCTCTTCATATCGAAGCTACCGCGTCCGAACATCCACTCCTGGCTCACCGCATCCAGGATTCGCTCATTCTCGGTAGCCGGGTTTCTCCTGTATCGCTCAATCAGACGGTCCCGCAGCCCCTGAGGATCGAAGGGGTCGAGATCCTGGCTGTAGTCCTGGATGCCGGCGGTGTCGAGGTGGCCGAGCAGGACGACGGTGGGGACCTTCTCGGCATCCGAGGGCACCGCCTCTCCCTCGACCATGGCCCAGACGATCCTCCGCCCGTCGGCCGCCATCTCCCAGTAGCCCGCGTCGACGCCCCGGTCCTCGAGAGCGCGGCGAATCTCGGCGGCACAGGCATTCTCGCCCTTGACGCTCGGGCTGATGCTGTTGATCTTCACGAGACGGGTCGTGAGATTCTCAACCTCGTCGTACCATCGTGCTGAGTTAGCCATTGGTGGAATCGGGTCTCTCTCCTCCTCGCTCCTGCAGGCGAGCAAGACGGATCCGCTAGCGGTGGGACCGACGCGTCAGCCCCAGCTGAGCCAGCTTCTCATCGGTGGGCACGCCGTTCTCGTCCCATCCACGGAGGTCGTAGAACTCGGGCAGCATCTCGTCCAGCTCCACCACGTGGCCCGCGGCCGGGCCCTCCGGCATGGGCTCCTCGAGCATACGCTTCGGCAGCGTGTCGTCGGCGCGGGAGAAGCCGGCCTCGTTGAGGAAGAGGCGCTCCAGGGTGTAGACGCGATCCCCGGCCTGCAGGAGGCTCTCGACGGTGTAATCGGCGCTGGTGGCGAGGTTGAGCATCTCGGTCATACGGGTGGGCATCACGTCATAAGTGCCGTCGCAGAGGTACCGTATCGACAGGAAGACGCAGAGCCCGGCGGCGTCTATGATGGTGAAGAGGTCCTCGAAATGCTTGATGTACCAGGGTTTCCGCTCGAGGGAGAGGGGATCGATCTTCTTGGGCACGCCGAAGACCTCCATGTAGGCCAGGTCGCCCGCCATGTGGGAGGCGCCGACGTTGGACGTGGCGTAGAGGAGCCCCATCCCCTTCGACCCGCGGGGATCGTAGCCGGGGAACTCCTGCTTTTTGGCCGTGATGGATAGCTCGGGATGGCCGTATCTCTCGGCCAGCCGATAGCTTCCCTCGGCGAGAAGGTCGCCGAAGCCGTCCCGATACGCGGTCTTCTCGACCAGCTCGATCACGGCGTCGCCGTCGCCGAACCGGAGGGGCATGCCCGCGTCCTCCTCCGGGAGAATCCCTTTCTCGTACAGCTCCATGGCGCAGGCGATGGTGACCCCGGCGGAGATCGTATCGAGGCCCAGCTCGTTGCACAGGTAATTCGCTTTGGTAATCTCGGCCAGGTCGTCGAGGCCGCAGGCGCTTCCCAGGGACGCGATGGTCTCGTACTCCGGCCCCTCCCCCTTGCCGCCGTAGACCGTTCCCTCGAGGGTCGACTTGCGGCCGCAGGCGATGGGACAACCGAAGCACGGTTTCGGTCGGACCAGGTATTTCTCCTTGAGCACCTTCCCCGTGATGCGCTCCACCCCTTCGAAGACTCCGCTCTGGAAATTCCGTGTGGGGAGGATGCCGATCTCATTGGTGACGATGGGCACGTAGGCGGTGCCGTACTCCCGGAGGGTGGAGCCCTTCTTCACGTCGGCGGCGACGGCGCGGTGGACGTCCCGGCTCAGCTCCTTCATCCGCTCGGGTTCTGCCAGGGGAACCTTCTTTCGGCCGCGAACGACGACGGCTTTGAGGTTCTTGCTCCCCATGACGGCTCCCACACCGGAGCGCCCGGCCGCGCGATGCTTGTCGTTCATGATACTGGCTATCTTGACTAGCCGCTCGCCAGCCGGACCGATAGAGGCCACGCGGGCCTTCGGGTCGGTCTCGTCGAGGAGGATATCCGTGGCCTCGTGGACGGTCTTGCCCCACAGATGCTCCGCCGAGCGTATCTCGACCCGGGGAGCCTCGTCCGTCCCCTCCGCATTGATCCACAGATAGACGGGGCGCTCTGCCTTTCCCTCGAAGATGAACATATCGAACCCGGTGCGCTTCATCTCCGTGGGATAGACGCCGCCGGAGTTCGAGCAGGAGATCGCCCCGGTGAGGGGGGCCTTGGTGGTCACCATGTAGCGGTTGCCCGTCGGCGCTGGCGTACCGGTCAGCGGCCCCGCCGTGAAGAAGAGCTTGTTCTGGGGCGACAGGGGATCGATTGTGGGATCGACCTCGTCGTAGAGGTACCGGATCGCCCATCCGCGACCGCCGATGAAGTCCTTGGCCACCTGGGGATCCATCTCCTCGACGGAGACCGCCTCGTTGGTCAGATCGACCCTGAGCACCTTTCCGTGCCATCCGAACATGCTGTTTTCCCTCCGTGATATGTGTCGTGCAGAACGCGTAAGCGTTGATAACGTCGCTCAACCTCCCGCCATGGCTGGGAAGGCGGCGACGACGTCTCCCTCCTCCAATACCTGCTGCGGGGCGCCGGTGCGGCCGTTGATGAGGATGACCACACCATCATCGACGGGGACCCGGAGTCCCTCCAGCACCTCGCCGGCTCGGGTCCCGGCGGGAACGCTGAGATCGTGGACCCCGCCCTGGCTCTCCGGTGGCAGGTAGCGGCGAAAGGTAGCAAAGAGCTTCAGCGTCACAGGTATCTCAGACAACTGCATCTCCTGTCGATTCCAGAGGATCCAGGGGCTCCTCCCACGTCGGGTCGGGAGGGCGTCGAACTCCGGTCCCATCGAGGGCATCCGCGATGGCGGTATTTCATCATATCCGGAACCCCGTAGAGAATGGATCGGACGGCCTCACCGTGAAGCGGTGGAGACCGGTGAGGTGAGCGGACCCGCGAATCTGGGGAACGATGGCCGGGAACTCCCGCGTCGATTCCTCCGATCCGCTTCCGACAGTCGTCTCGCGGATGATGCGCCCCTCGAAGGTCGTCCCCAGGATACTCTCGTTGACGTAGGTGTCCCCGACGTCGAGCTGACCCCGGCGGTGCAGGAGGGCCATCTTGACCGAGGTGCCGGTGCCGCAGGCCGAGCGGTCGACGTGTCCCTCCCCGTAGATCATGGCGTTCTTGCCGCGCCCCCTGGCGTCGTAACTCGGGTCGTAGATCTCGGCGGAGTCGACGGTGTCCATGTAGGGGCGCGTGGGGTGGTGCACCTCGAGCTGTTGATTGGCCGCCTTGATGGCAGCCATGCCGAACCGGGCGAGCTCGGGGGCGTTCTCGGGCGCGATGGAAAGCCCCACTTGATCGTTTGAGATGAGAAGACCGAATCCCCCGGCGAAAGCGACGTCCAGCCTAATCGTACCCCAGTTGGGGATGTCGAGGATCTCATCCTGGGAGAAGACGAAGGCCGACTCCAGCTCGATAACGACGGACTCGACTTGTACGCGTCCAGCCGGCGCGGGTCGGCCGTGGAGGCGAGGGCGGGCGCGGACCGGTCCGGCCGGTGCATCGACGGTGACCACAGTCGTCTCCGACGGGACACCGTCCAGCCAGCCCATCTCCAGGAAGGCCGTCACGGCGCCGATGGTCCCGTGGCCGCACATGTAGGGATAGCGTCGCGGATCCATGAAGATGATGCCGAAATCGCCGTCCTCGCTGACGGGATCGGTGACGATGGCGGCAAACATGTCCCGGTGTCCCCGGGGCTCCTGAGTCAGGAGCAGGCGGACGTGATCGAGGTGCTCGCGGACGTAGACCCGTTTGTCGTTCATCGTCTCCCCGGGTATGGGGGGCAGGCCGTCGATGACGAGGCGGATCGGCTCGCCGCCGGCGTGGAGATCGAGGGTCGTGATCTGGTCCTCGAATTGGCGGAACGGGGCTGTTTCCAGGTCCATGTAGGTCTCGACCCTCAGATCAGGAATCCTTCCGGGAAGGGGTCGTCCGGCGTGACCAGGAAGCGGTGGAGGCCGGTCACGTGGGCAGTGCCCCGTATCTCGGGGACGACGGCGGAAAACGGGCCGACGGAGGTCTCGGCGACGATTCTTCCCTCGAAGGTCGAGCCGAGAGGGCTCTCGTTGACGAAGGTCTCGCCCGGGGCGAGCTTGCCTCGCCGGTGGAGGAGGGCCATCTTGGCCGAGGTGCCGGTCCCGCAGGCCGAGCGGTCGATATGTGCCTCGCCGTAGATGACGGCGTTCTTTCCCCGCCGCTGATCATCGTGGTGAGGATCGTAGAACTCGACCACGTCGATGGTGTCGATATAGGGTCGGGAGGGGTGTTGCACCGCGATCTGTGCGTCGGCTGCCTCGGTGATCGCCATGCCCAGGCGAATCAGCCGCGGCGCATTCTCCGGCGATAGCTGCAGGTACCCGCCGGAATCTCCCCGGTCGCCCGGATTCTCCAACCCAAGGTGTTCGTTGGAGACCATCACGAAGAACCCTCCGGCGAAGACGACGTCCACCGGGATCTGACCAAGGGCCGGTACCTCCAGCCGTTGATCCAACAGGAAGGCGAAGGCGGACTCGAGCTGAATGCCGACTGACTCAACCCGGAGACGGCCATCCTCCGCGCGGCGGACCCGGGCGCTAGTTTCCACGGGCCCGGACGGGGTGTCGGCGACGACGGTCGTCTCCGGCTCACCCGCCTCCAACCAGCCCATCTCCAGGAACGCGGTCACTGCCCCGATGGTCCCGTGGCCGCACATGTAGGGGTAGCGGCGGGCGTCCATGAAGACGATGCCGAAGTCGCCCCGGTCACTGACCGGGTCGGTGATGACGGCGGCGAACATATCACGGTGACCGCGGGGCTCCCGGGTGAGGAGCAGGCGGATGTGATCGAGATGCTCCGCGAGATAGAGCCGCTTCTCGTTGATCGTCGAGCCCGGGATGGGGGGCAGCCCGTCGATGAGGAGACGGATCGGCTCGCCCCCGACGTGGAGATCGAGGGTCGTGAAAGTCTTGCCCAGCTCCGAGAAGCCACTAAGGTTGCGTTTCAACGCTCATCTCCTCAGAGCCACAGTGCTTTCTTGAGGTCGTCGAACTCCTCCCGCGGGCCCTCGTGGCGGTTCCGGCCCAGCTCCAGCACGTAGACGTAGTCGGCGACGTCGATGGCCTGGCGGATGTTCTGATCGACCAGGAGGATGGTGATGCCTTCGTCCTTCAGCTGGACGAGCAGGTCGTAGATATCGCGGGCCAGCATGACGGCGAGCCCGGCTGTGGGCTCATCGACGAGGATGAGCTTGGGATCGGTCATCATCACGCGACCGAGCTCCACCATGCGCTGCATCCCGCCGGAGAGCTCGCCGGCCGGGGAGCGCCGCCGCTCCCCCAGGATGGGGAAGCGCTCATAGTTGGCGTGGATCTTCTCGCGGATGCGTTCCTTGTCTCCGCGGAACGACCATGCGCCCAGCTCCAGGTTCTCCTCGACGGTCATATGTGGGAAGACGCTCTGGCGCTGAGGGATGTAGGAGACACCGAGGTCCACCAGCTGGTGCGCCGGTGTGCCGACGATATTCTGACCTTGGAGGCGTATCTCCCCATCCTGGGGTTTGACGAAGCCGAAGATCGACTTGAGCAGCGTCGACTTGCCCACGCCGTTGGGCCCCAATACGGCCGTTATCTCCGCGTCGCGCACCGTGAGAGATACCCCCTGGAGGATGTTCAGGTCCTTGTAGTATCCGACGTAGAGGTCTTCGATCTGGAGCATACTACTCCTCCTCTCCGAGGTAGGCCTCGATCACGGACTCGTTATACTTGACGCTCTCTGGATCCCCGTCGGCGATGATATTGCCGTAATTGAGGACCACGAGGCGCTGGCTCAGGGTGAAGATGGAGGTCATGTCGTGGCTGATGACGATGAAGGCTTTGCCCTGCTCGTGGAGGGTGGTGATATAGTCGAAGATGGTCTCCATCAGCTTGGGGTGAACCCCGGCGAAGGGCTCGTCGAGGAGAATCAAGTCGGGGTCGGTCATCATGACCTGCCCCAGCTCCAGCAGTTTCTGCTGTCCACCGGACAGACTGCGGGCAAAGTCGCTCCGCAGGTGATCCATCGTGAGAAAGTCGAGCACCTCTCGGGCGCGCTCCTTCCAGAACGCTCGTCCCTTCTCCGGGTGGAGGGCCAGCGCCGGCACCAGCAGGTTCTCCATCACTGTCATACGGCGAAAGGCCCGGGTCACCTGAAAGGTGCGGCCGATTCCCCGCCGGGCGATACGGTTTGGCTTGAGCGAGGCAATCTTTCTTCCATCGAAGAGGATCTCCCCGTCCGAGGGTTGGTGGATCCCCCCGATGGTGTTGACGAGGGTGGTCTTCCCTGATCCGTTCGGGCCTATCAAGCCGACCAGCTCGTTACCCGATAGGCGCAGTGAGATTCCGTTCAAGGCTGTAATGCCGCCGAACCGTTTGACCAGTTTCTTGATCTCAAGCTCCATCGGCTGTGACCCCCTCCGCTACCGGCGCGGACTCCTCTGGTACGGTCGCGGTGTCCTTCCGCAGCTCCGCCCGCGGCCCCAGACCGAACATCAGTCGGAACAGAGGCGTCAGCAGGCCGTTGCGGGCAAAGCGCAGAATGAGCATCAGCAGAGCGCCAAAGATGACCAGACGCCAGGCGCCGAACTCCCGGAGCTCCTCGAGGCCGACCTGGATGAGGATGCCGCCGAGGGCAGCGGCGATCAGGTTCTCGACGCCGCCGATGATCGCCATAGCCATGACGAGGCCCATCTGGGTGAGGACCATCATGTTGGGGCTGATGATGGTGACATAGTGGCCGTAGAAGGCGCCGGCCAGGCCGGCGATCATGCTGGTTATGGCGAAAGCGAGGACCTTGTAGCGGACGACGTCGACACCCCGGGCGGCGGCTGCTTGCTCGTCCTCACGAACGGCACGCAGGAACAATCCGATGCGGGAGCGGACGAGCCAATGCATGAAAAGGAGGGTCCCGACCAGGATAGCCAGCATAATGTAGTAGTAGGGCACCCGGGAGATGACGTCCGCCCCGAGGAGGGGCTCGAGGTGGAGCCCGTGGTCGCCGCGGGTAAGCTGGGTCTCGCCCCGGATGAGAAGGCGGAGGATCTCCGAGAAGGCGATGGTGAACAGGGCCAGGTACGCAGGCTTGAACCGCAGCACCAGGGCGCCGATCGCTATCCCGACGGCCCCGGCCATGACGACGCCGAAGACGATGCCTACCAGAGGAGGCCAGCCAAAGTGCTTCCCCAGCATGCCGGTGGTGTAGGCTCCGATCGCCATGAATGCCACGTGGGCAAAGGAGAATTGGCCAGCGTAGCCGGCCAGCAACGACCAGCTCGACGACAGGATGGCGTAGAAATAGGCGATGATAATCACGTGGAGCCGATACGTCTCGACGAAGGTGGGGACGAACAAGGCAACCACAAGAAGAATGAGGGCAGCGCCCCACTGGAGTATCCGCTTCGAAAAAAGAGCGGGCAGGTTGAGCTGGAGGCGAGGTTTGGTGCTCATTCTTCTTTCCTCCCGAAGAGGCCTCTGGGCCTGACGAGGAGAACGAGCATGAAGATGAGCAGGCCGAAGGCGGTCTTGTATTTGAGGCCGCGGCTGGGATCCGGGAAATAGCCTGCCGCGAGGCTCTCTACCAGCCCGATGATGACGCCACCAAAGATGCTCCCCTTGATCGAGCCCATGCCTCCGAGGACGATGATGACGTACGAGCGAATCGAGGGCTGGGCTCCCACGTCGGGGGTGACGGAGAAGCTAGGAGCCAGAAGGGCGCCGGCGACGGCGGCCAGTCCCGCACCCGCGGCGAAGGCGATAGAGTTCATGCTGAGGGAGTCGATGCCCACGACGGCCGCGGCCTGTTTGTCCTGGCTGACTGCTCGGAGGGCTTTCCCGATCCAGGTCTTGTTGATGATCAGGAGGAGCGCCCCCACGAGGATCAGCGAGAGCGCGCCGGCCGTCAGCCGGTCACCGCTGATCCTGGTGATGCCGAGATTGACCGTGCCAGGGAAGAATGAGTCCGGTCGATGGGGGTAGGGACCGACAGCGGCCAGCGTGAGATTAATGAGGAAGAAGGACAGGCCGAACGTCACCAGAATGGCGTATTCATCGGGCCGGTCGATTCGATCCTGGTGGATGGGGCGGAGGAAGAGAATCTCGAAAATCAACCCCAGCGCTGCCCCGGCGAGGCCGGCAAGGGGCACGACCAGCAGAGGGTGCAGTCCCGAGAGGGCGCTGAGAATCAGATAGGAGGCGTATCCTCCCAGCATATAGAACTCGCCGTGGGCGAAATTGACGATGCCGAGGATCGAGTAGATGAGCGTCAGGCCAAGGGCCATCAAAGCGTAGATCACGCCCATGACAAGCCCGGTCGACGTAATGGACAAGAAAAAATCCATAAGAAGCCCCCTTCATAATCGGGCAACAGGTAGGTCTCTCTTGCGGGAGAGACCTACCTGGCATACTGCTATCGGCTACGGCGACGTGTAGAGCGGGCCGGTGGCGCGCTCCTCCGGGAAGACGACGGGGGCCTCTTCGAGGGTCTGATCGACCTCCGTGTACTGGATGATGTAGACACTCGGCGTTAGCCACTGGTGCCACTTCCAGTCCGGCTCGTCCTCGGGGACCGGGTTGTCGGAGGTGTACTCGAACCAGAGTTCGCCCAGAGCACCGGTCATGCGGATGTTCTCCAGGGCTTCGATGACGGCCTCTGGCTCCGTGGTCCCTGCGTCCTCGATGGCCTGGAGCAGGAGGTACGTGGCGTCATAGGCCTCCATGGCAGGGGCGCCCGGCGTATGGTCGTAGCGCTCCTCGAAGTTGTTTATGAAGGCCTCGGTCTTCTCGTTCCAGACGGTCTCCGGGAGGCCGACGAAGGTGAAGAAGACGTACTGACCACAATCGCCGACGTTCTCCCAGAAATCCTCGTCGTACTGGGCATCCGAGCTGGCGTAGTAGGCGGTCTCGGCCGTGGGAGCCAGGCCAAGCTCGCAGGCCTGACGGACCATGCGGCTGTTGCCGATGCCGGTGATGACGCCGGACAGCATGTCCGGCGGATCCTGCTGGATGCGCTGCAGTATGGGGGTGAAGTCCTCCGTCGCGGGATCGGCGTAGATCACCTCGACGTCGGTGACCCCCGCTTCCTCGAGCTGGGCCACCCAACCTTCGGCCTGGAGATGGCCGTAGTCTGTGTCCTCGACGACGAAAACGATGCTCTCCCATCCAACCTCGACCATGTAGTTGGTGGCGATACTGCTGTAGTACTCGATGGAAGGGGCGATGCGGAAAATCTCCATATAGCCGCTGGCGGTGACCTCATCCGCCCACGGCTCGGCGAAGACGGTGGGGACGCCGTACTTGTGAGCAACCTCCATCTCTGTGAGGCCCACGGCGCTGTGGAACTCGCCGGTGAGGCCCACCACGTTGTTCTGGGTGATCAGCCGCTCGGTGACGGCGGTGCCGCGCTCCGGGAGGCCCTCGGTGTCGCCAAATACGAGCTCGACGGTCTTACCAAGGACTCCGCCGGCGTCGTTTATCTCATCGACGGCCATCTCTGTGGCCTGCCGCATCTGGGTTCCCGACTGGTACGATCCGGGAGCTGACAGAGGTCCAAACCCTCCGATCAAGATGGTCTCCATCTCGGACATAGGCACGGGGGTCGCCGTGACGACGACCTCCTCCTTCACCTCCTTGGTCACCTCCACCTCTTTCTCGACCTCGACGGTCTGCTCCACGACAACGGTCTCTCGAATGACCTCGGGCGTAGGCGCAGGGCCGCAGGACACGACCAGGACGCTCAGAACCAGCACGATCAGGAACAGATTTAAGGCGCTTTTATGCTTCATTGATTGTCTCCTCCTCTGAGAGAGCCCTAACATGGTTTGTACGGAAACGAGCAACCTGAGCTCCTATTCGTGCATAGACCCTACCCTCCTTCAGCTAGCGGCAGATCGGGCGCCCAGGGCGGATGAGATCTGGCGGCCGGCTTCCAGGACCATCGGAGCGAGCTCATCCTCCAGCTCCTCTCCTGACACGTGCACCGTAGGGCTGGAGATGTTGACCGCCGCTACAATCTGTCCGGTGTGGTCGCGGACCGGCGCTGCTACTGCGCGCAGACCCGGTGCCAGTTCTTCGTCGTTGACGGCGTATCCCCGCGAGCGAACCCGTGCCAGGTTCTCAAGTAGCGTCTCGAGGGTGGTAATCGTATTTGGTCCTCTTTGTTGGTACGGACCGTCCCCCAGCAGATCTCGGAGCACCTGAGGGGAAAGGTCGATCAACTGGGCCTTACCCATAGAGGTGCAGTAGACGGGCAGGCGCGAGCCGAGGTGTAGATCGATGTTCAGGATTTGCTGGGTCTTGTTTCGCGCCACGTAGACAATCTCGTCTTCGTCACGCACGGTCATATTCGTCGACTTTCCACAGCGATCCGACATGGCTTTGAGATAAGGTTGGGCGATCTTGCCCAGCTCCAAGCTGTTGACGGCCGTGAATCCCAGCCGCAGCACTTTCAGGCCAGGACGATATCGCTTCGTGTCCGGATCCCGTTCCAGATAGCCGAGCTGCTCCAGGGTGTGGGTGAAGCGGAATGCCGTGCTTTTGGTGAGCCCGACAGCCTCAGCAATCTCGGTCATGCTCCGGGTGGGGGATTCGTTGGAGAAGACCTCGAGGACGCGAAGGCCTCGTTCCAGGGCCTCAATATGGTACTTGTCATTACTCATCATTAAGGTAGGTATCGATGGAAGAGGCAGGCAAGAGAAGACGTAATTGGGAACGCCGTCTCGTCAATGGTAAAGACCACGAGGGCGCCGATGATGGCATCGAGCCCGAACTGACCCCTCAACGGGGTGAAGAGACGAATAAAAGATCGACCTATAGAAACCTAAGGTTTGTCGCTACGATCCCAGAACGACCGTGACGAAGGTGCCTAAGTAGGATGGCCCCGACTGAATCGAGGCCAGGTGCTGGCTGGGCAAAGAAAGCGTGGATACGGGGACGAAGTTTTGCCTTGCGAAACTAATTCTTCTCTAGTGAAACTAGTATATCAAATGTTCCGTCCTGTGTCAAGGGTCTCTTTGGATCTGGCAGGGGAACGTCGGCGTCGTGAGGACGACGGCCAGAAGGATCGGCCGCTCGAGGTGTGACGGAGGCTGCCTAGCGGAGCTCCACCAGGACCTTATCCTTCTCCACGTCGTCGCCGGGGCTCACGTGGACCGCCGCAACGACTCCATCGCGATCGGCACGAAGCTCGTTCTCCATCTTCATCGCCTCGAGGACGCAGACAGCCTCGCCGTCCTCGACCTCCTGACCTTCCTCGACGAGGACGCGGGTGACCTTACCGGGCATGATGGCGACGATCGCGCCATCCCCGGGCTCGAACTGGGCGGAGGGGGCCGACGCGCCCGGCGGGGCGGGGGCGCTGGACGTCAGCGAGAGGCCGGCGACCTCCAGGTCGTAGGCGTCATCGCCGACCTGGGCCGTGCCTTCCTCGAGCGCCACGTCGTAGGCGATCCCGTCCACCAGGACGGTGCCGTCCTCCCCGACCTCCACATTGAAGGGGCGGCCGTTGACGGTGATCTTGCCGCCCTCGGCGACCACCTGGTAGTCGACATCGCCGAGGGTGATGGTGAACTTCCGCGCCGCGTTGGTCATTGAATGCCTCCGGTACGGTAAGGAATTGGTGATATGTGTCCGTTATTCTATGCCGGGCAGCGAGCGGACGCCGCCTGGTCCGGCCGGCGGAGCAGACTGCGCCCCTTAGCGCTGGGTTCCCGGGATCAGCCCGGTCCAGCGCCCCTGTCCCGGACGCCAGCCGACCTTCCACGGCGAGGCGCCCGAGCCGTCCCGCGATCTACCGTCTCTTGCTTGTCGCTCGGCCTGCTTCAGGAGCAGTCCGGCCACGGCGGCCACGACCGGTTCCTTCCCATCGCCACCCCGCGCCCGACGTTCGAGGAATGGGCCGGCCACCTGGGGAAACAGGGCGTAGGAGATGACGTCCTCTTCATCCGGCTCCGGGTCACCCAGGAGCGAAGCCACCTCCTTACGTGCTTCCTCGAGGCCTGGCGGAATCAGATCGGCCGGCCGGCAGTCGATGGGGTCCTCATCCCCGATCGCCATCCGCTTGACCTCCGGGTCGATGGGAGCTGGCGGTCGCCCGTAGTAGCCGCGGACGTACTGCCGAACCTCCTCGGGGATAACTTTGTACCGCTCTCCCAGGACGACGTTGAGGGTCGCCTGGGTCCCGACGAGCTGGCTCGACGGGGTGACGAGGGGCGGATAGCCGAGGTCAGCCCGCACCCGCGGGACCTCGCGGAGCACGGCCTCGTACTTGTCCTCGGCCCCCTGCTCGCGGAGCTGCGAGACGAGGTTCGAGAGCATGCCCCCGGGGATCTGGTAGCGGAGCACGCGGACGTCGACACCGAACATGCCGGATTCGAAGCTGGCGTACTTGCGGCGGATCCGGCCGAAGTAGCCGGATATCTCGGCGAGCAGCCCCAGGTCGAGCCCCGTGTCCCGTTCCCGGTCCTTGAGCATCGCTACGATCGACTCGGTGGGCGGGTGGGACGTGGTCAGGGAGAGGGCGGAGATGGTCGTGTCGACGATGTCGACGCCGGCCTCGACGGCTTTCAGGAGGGCCGTGGTCGCCATCCCGCTGGTCGAGTGGGAGTGGAGGTGAATCGGGAGACCCACGGCCTCCTCGAGGCGCCGGACGAGCTCGTAGGCGGCGTAGGGGGTGATCAAGCCAGCCATATCCTTGATACAGATCGAGTCGGCCCCCATGTCGGCCAGCCGGGTGGCGACGTCGACGAAGTAGTCGATGCTGTAGGGAGGACCGGTCGTATAGCAGATGGAGGCTTGGGCGTGCGCCCCCTCCCGGTTGACCACCTCCATGGCTTTGCGCATATTGCGGACGTCGTTCAGGGCGTCGAAGACGCGGAAGACGTCGATCCCGTTGGCGTGGGCGTGAACGACGAAGCGGTCGAGAACGTCGTCGGGATAGTGATGGTAACCCACGACGTTCTGGCCGCGCAGGAGCATCATAAACGGGGTGTTGGGCATGCGCGCCTTGAGACGACGGATGCGCTCCCAGGGATTCTCGTCCAGAAAACGCATCGCGGAGTCGAAGGTGGCGCCGCCCCACATCTCGACGGCCCAAAACCCGACGCGGTCAATCCTCTCGGCGATGGGGAGCATGTCGTCGGTCCTCATCCGCGTGGCCAACAGGGACTGGTGGCCATCGCGCAGCATCAGGTCGCAGATTTTGAGTGGATCGGTCATACAGCCTCCTGGTACAGACATCGGCAGACTCAGCAGACCCAGTTTGGCTCGGCGTCGGGCACATATGCCCGGATCGTCAGATCCAACTCGGGAGCGGGGATCTGACGATCCCCTTGGAGCGGTGTTGGAGTTCGCGGCTTCCGATTCACTGGGGCTTCCAAGCTTCTCATAGCGGGATGTTCCCATGCTTCTTCGGCGGATTGGTGTCCCGCTTATTCTGCAGGACCTCCAGGGCCTCGACGATACGCGGGCGGGTCTGCTGCGGCTCGATAACGTCGTCGACGTAGCCGCGGCCCGCGGCGACGTAGGGGTTGGCGAACTGCTCGCGGTACTCCTCCACCAGGCGTGCCTTCTCCGCCTCGGGGTCGTCGGCGGCCGCGATCTCCTTGCGGAAGATGATGCTGACCGCGCCCTCGGGCCCCATCACGGCGATCTCGGACGTGGGCCAGGCGTAGGAGATGTCCCCGCGGATGTGCTTGGAGCTCATGACGTCGTAGGCACCGCCGTACGCCTTGCGGGTGATGATGGTGACCTTGGGGACGGTCGCCTCGCAGTAGGCCCACAGAAGCTTCGCGCCGTTGAGGATGATGCCGTTGTGCTCCTGGTCGACCCCCGGCAAGAAGCCCGGCACGTCGACAAACGTGACGAGCGGAATGTTGAAGGCGTCGCAGAAACGGACGAAGCGAGCGGCCTTCCGGGAGGCGTCAATGTCCAAAACCCCGGCCAGGACGGCCGGCTGGTTGGCGACGATGCCCGTCGAGTGCCCCCCGAAGCGGCCGAAGCCCACCACGATGTTCTGAGCCCAATGCTCGTGGATCTCCAGGAACTGCCCGTCGTCGACCACGCGCCGGATGACGTCCCTGGCGTCGTAGGGCCGGGTGGGGCTGGCGGGGACGACAGACTTGAGCTCCTCGTCCATGCGGTCCTCGGGATCGTCGGTGGGAGCGAACGGCGGGTCCTCCACGTTGTTCTGGGGGACGAAGCCGAGGAGCTGCCGGATGAGGCCGAGGCAGTGCTCCTCGTTCTCGGCGGCGAAGTGGGCGACCCCGCTCTTGGAGGCGTGGGTCATAGCGCCGCCCAGCTCGTCGAAGGAGACCTCCTCGCGCGTGACCTCTTTGATGACCTCGGGGCCGGTGATGAACATGTGGCTGGTGTCCTTGGTCATCAAAATGAAGTCGGTCATAGCGGGTGAGTAGACGGCACCGCCGGCGCACGGACCCATGATGGCCGAGATCTGAGGGACGACACCGGAGGCGAGGACGTTGCGCAGGAAGATGTGGGCATAGCCAGCGAGAGAGACGACACCCTCCTGGATGCGCGCCCCGCCGGAGTCGTTGAGGCCGATCACGGGGGCCCCGTTCTTCATCGCCAGGTCCATCACCTTGCAGACCTTCTCCGCGTGGACCTCTGAAAGGCTGCCGCCAAAGACGGTAAAGTCCTGGGAGAAGAGATAGACCCGGCGGCCGTTGATCTGGCCCCAGCCGGTGACGACGCTGTCCCCCAGAGGTTTCCGCGCTTCCACGCCGAAACCGACGGCCCGGTGGGTGACGAACGGGTCGAGCTCACGGAAGGAGCCGGGGTCGACCAGCTTCTCCACGCGCTCACGGGCCGTCATCTTTCCCTTCTCGTGCTGACGGTCGATCCTTGCCTGTCCGCCGCCGAGTCGGGCCTGCTCACGTTTTTCGTGTAGTTGTTCGATCTTCTCTTCCGTGGTCATCGAGTTGGCTCCATAGGCATAGGCTGCGCGTTCTTGAAGAGAGTCCAGTTTAGAGGGACATTCGTCACATCACTCCCTCGAAAGGTTGAATCAGACGGAATGGTCCGCGGGCGTATTTTACAGGGGCTTTCGGTTTTCGTCTATTCCGGGAGCGAGGACCTCGGGTGGACGAAGGTGACCGGCACTTGCCGCAGGCGTCGTTAAAGTGCCGGTCACCTTGAGCGTGAGAATGACAAAACCCCGTGCGGGGAAGTCCCGAGAGGGTTCGGACCGCGACAGGCGGCGAAAGGCGGGAAGAAGGCGAAACGCGTGGCGAAGGGTTGAACGCCGGGCGGCACGCCCGGCTTGAGCAAGAGGAGCTGGCCTGCGGCCAGGCGCTAGATATCACGATCCGGTGCGAGCTGGAGCGCCGATGCCCGGCGCCCCAACTCGCGGTTGCGAAGATGAAGACTAGACCTTCTCTGTCACGCTGACGCGGGTGTAGATCTGGCGGTCCTCTAGCTCTTTGAAGAAAGGCTCCGGTTCAATCACCTGCTCCGGGGGATAGACGCCGGACGGGATGCGGCCCTGGGCCATCCAGACTGCGGCGCGGGCCGGGGCTGTCCCGGTGGGCTGGGCCCCCTTACACATCACCGTCCCCACGCGGTAGGTCACATCCTCATCGTCCTTCTGGCCGCGCACCTCGGTGACGATCTCCTTCACCCAGTCTGGAGGCTGTTTCTTCGGGGGCGCAAGGAAGGCGGTGATGGGGGGAACGTGCCCGCCCATCAGGGCGACCATCAGATCACGGGGCACGACGCTCTGGCCGTTTACGTCCACTGGATCCCGGTCGGCAAAGCCAAAGTCGATGAGCACGCGCACCTTCTCCACGGCCTCCTTCGCCATGCCCCAGTAATTGATCTTGAAGAAGCAGTCTTTCAGCCCCTTTTCCTGGAAGCTGATCGGAAGGGTGGCGATCTCGGAGTGGAGCGAGAGGTGCATAGGAAGGAGCCCGAGGGGTTTCGTGAACCAGTAGTCCTCGAACTCGCTCAGAGGCTCCTGTGCCAGAAACTTGCCGTCCCGGTAGACCATAGGGGACATGGTCAGCTCGTCGACGATGGTGGGGACCGCGTAGGTGAACTTGACGTCCTCTCCCGAAGGAGGCTGAATCCCGTCGTAGATGTGGATGGACTCGACGGTGTCGAGCCGGTCGGCGGCATAACGGGCCTGAAGGTTGGGGATTCCCGGCGCCGAGCCCAGACCCAGCACCGCGCTGACTCCCGCGTCGGCGAAGCGCTCGTGCAGCTCAAGCTGCTTGCGCGTCGTGTGGAAGAGGCCGCCGAGATCCGTGTAGGGGACCCCGGCTTGCAGACAGGCCTCCATTACCTCCAGGTTGAAGTAGTAGATGGTGGCGTTGACGCAGGCGTCGGCGTTGCTCAGCAGACTGCGCAGGGCGTCGTCGTCGGTCACGTCGATCTGCTCGATACTGAGCCTGGGGCTGTCGATAATCTCCGCCACCGTGCGAGCCTGCGCGATGTCCTGGTCGGCAATCACCACCTCGTCCACGCGCTCGTCGCCTGCCAGATCCTGCACGGCGATGCAGCCCATCTTCCCCGCGCCGCCGAGTACGATGATTCTCATTGAGGTTCCTCCGTGACTATAGACTACAGTCCTAACTCGTCAGCCAACCACCCCGGCGCCAATTTGTCCAGCCTGGCCCGGGTCGGGCGGCCGTTCTCGTTCCAATCGGCGATTCGCTGGTAGAGCGCTTTCGCTTCCTCCACCTCCTCGGCGGCGACTGCGACGCCGGCGCTCTGGCCCCGCACCCTACTCAAGCAGGGACTCGAGCGTCTGCTTACGTCGCTTCCTGCTCCTGGCCGCCCTCCTGAAGGCCATGGCTATGGTCGCCAGCAGGGATCGCGAACGCTCGGCGACGGTCTGGTGGAACGCCACCGCTTTCGCCTCCATCTCGACGGCCTGTCTCAAGGCTCCGTTGAGAGTGGCCTCCTCGTCCAGCGTCGTGTCGATCTCGTAGTCCGCCAGATCGAGTCCCTGGAAGGAGAAGCCGGTCTCGAGCGCGTCGCTGACGGTCTCGCGATAGGTCCGCACCAGCGAGACCCGGTTCTTCCCACAGTCCTCCGCGAAGGCCAGGAACCGTTCTCGAGCATCCGGGAAGCGTTCGGCGAGATCTGTGTAGAAGGCCTCGGAACGGCTCTCCAACGCCTCGGCGAAACTGATGACCCGAGACGCCGTGACCACCGTATCGGCCATCAGAACCACCTCTCGATCACGACCTTGCTCTCGGTGAAGAAGCGGACCGCCTCCTGTCCCTGACCATGGAGCGTGCCGAAGAAGGAGTCCTTCATGCCGCTGAAGGGGAAGAAGGCCATCGGGGCCGCGATGCCGACGTTGACGCCGATGTTCCCGCACCTGACCTGATACCGAAAGTCGCGGGCCAGGGAGCCGCTATCGGTAAATATGGAAGCTGCATTGCCGAAGGGATTGGCGTGAATCATAGAGATGGCATCATCCAGGTCTCGCGCTTTCAGGATGGAAGCTACCGGCCCGAAGATCTCCTCGCGCGCGATCGCCATGTCCGGCGTGACGTCCTCGAAGACGGTGGGGCCGAGGAAGGCGTCTCGAGGCAGATCGCCCACGATCTCAAAGTCGCGCCCGTCCAGGGTCAGGGTCGCTCCTTCCTCAATTCCTCGCTCGATGTATCCGACGACGCGCTCCTTCTTGCCCGGATCGCGTAGTGGGCCGACCTGGATGGACTCGTCGAGGCCGTACCCGAGCGTGATCCCCTCGGCTGCCGCCACGAAGGCATCGACCACGTCCTGGTAGAACGTCTCGTAGGCCTCATCGCTCAGGTCCTGCTGGCAGATGACCAGGTTCGCGTTGGCAAGACAGCGCTGTCCGGTGTTCCCGTAGAAGGAGGTCATGCACGAGGCCACGGTTCTCTCGATATCTGCGTCGGGCATCACGACGGCGAAGTTCTTTGCCCCGCACTGGGCGATGTAGCGCTTGCCTGTGGCGCCGCAGCGCTTCGCCACCACGTCCCTTCCCACCGGCGTCGATCCGACGAAGCAGATCCCCTCAATGTCGGGGTGATCGAGCATGGCCGATACGACATCAAGGCCGCCGTGGACGACGTTCCATACGCCGGGGGGGACGCCGGCCTCCTCGGCGAGCTCCACGATCTTCGTCTGGCAGAGGGGGTCCTCGCTGGAGGGCTTGAGGACGACGCAGTTGCCGGTGGCGACGGCGTACGGGGCGAACCAGAGACCGATCATGAAGGGGAAGTTGAAGGGGGTGATCATCCCGAATACCCCCAGGGGCTGGCGAATGAGGTACTCGTCGATCCCGGCCGCGATGTCCTCCAGGTAGTCTCCCATCATCAGGGACGGAATCCCCGCCGCGACCTCGACGTTCTCGATGCCGCGTCTCGTCTCGCCCCGGGACTCGTCGATGGTCTTCCCATGCTCCATCGTTTGAATGCGACTGAGCTCCTCGAAGTTCTCCTCCAGGAGCTCCTTGAGGCGGAACATGCAGCGCGCTCGGGCCAACGGAGGCACCTCGCGCCACAGCGGGAAAGCGTCCCGAGCTGCCTCTACGGCACGGCTCAACTCCTTCGTCGTCGATACCGGCACGGTGGCGATCGTCTTGCCGGTAGCCGGGTTGACCACGTCCTTCCGCTCTCCGCCGGAGTCAACCCAGTCGCCGTCAACGTAGTTCTTGACGTTAAGAACATCTTTGATCGGTTCTTCCAATATTGACATCTTCACAGCTCCTGTCACTGATCCCGGCGTACGGCGTTGCCGGGTTCCCAGATTATGCTCTTACCGCTCTCACCGCGTCCTCGAACGCCGTCAGGGTGTGGGTTATATCCTCCTCGCTATGGCTGTAGCAGAGGAACCAGGGCTCGCGGCCGTCGCAGTCTGGCATCACGCCCCGCTCGATCAGCGCCATCGCCAGATCCTCATATAGCTGGGCGTCTCCCTCCAGGTAAGCGCGGAAGTCGGCCGGCTCCTCGTCTATCCCCAGGATGAGGCCGAAGATGGAGGGGAGGCCAATCAAGCTGTGGGGGACGTCGGCGTCGGTGAGGATCTGGTCGATGCCGTCCATGAGCCACTGTCCGCGCTCGAAGATGGTCTCGATGACCGGCTCGTTCTCCAGGATCTCGAGCGTCGCGTCAG
>Ga0207752_1000381_pt1 | contig 20967 bp, 26 predicted proteins | sample Pon2CUnioCityCA_6_FD_187272 | JGI IMG/M metagenome (GOLD analysis project Ga0207752, IMG submission 187272) | Marine sediment microbial community from Union City, CA, USA - Pond 2C Sediment 2 (SPAdes) | ecosystem: Environmental > Aquatic > Marine > Intertidal zone > Salt pond sediment ...
GATAATTCTATTGCCCGTGAATATGATGGCACTGAACCAGGCCTGTCGTTATGTAAAAACCTGGTTGCACTCATGAATGGTGAAATTGGTGTTAAAGATGCCGAAGCGGGTGGCAGCATTTTCTGGTTCACGCTAAAACTTGAACGGGCTGATGTATAGCGGGATTAAATTAATACCAGGTTATCACGATGAATAAGTTCTGCATCATCGACATAGCCCAGGATAGACTCAATATCTTTGCTGGCCTGACCTTTAATTTTCATCACATCTTGCGCATTATAATTAACCAGGCCACGTGCAACTTCATTGTCATTAAGATCCACACAACTAACGATTTCACCACGGCTAAAATGTCCCGTTACATCACGCACACCCACTGCCAGCAAGCTGCTGCCCGCTTCACGCAATTTCTTTACTGCGCCATCGTCGATCGTTAACTTACCCTGGATCTGTAAGTGTCCAGCCAGCCATTGTTTACGCGCTGCAACCGGTGTTTGTTCTGCATAAAGCAGGGTTCCCACGTCCTCACCGGAAAATAAACGGCTAATGATATTGTCTTCTTTTCCGGCAGCGATCAAAGTAGATGCACCTGAACGGGAAGCGAGTTTTGCAGCGCTGACTTTAGTTGCCATACCACCACGACCAAACGTCCCCGCTCCACCTTCGGCCATCGCGGCCAGGGAATTATCATTTGCCGAAGCCTCTGTAATTAACTTCGCATCAGCATGTTCGCGTGGATTACGATCAAATAAACCATTTTGATCCGTCAGGATCAGCAGGTAGTCAGCTTCGATTAAATTAGCAACCAGCGCCGCCAGGGTATCATTGTCTCCAAAACGAATTTCATCCGTAACAACAGTATCATTTTCATTAATGATTGGGATAACACCGAGAGCAAGCAGGCTACGCACGGTATTACGTGCATTTAGATAACGTTGACGGTTTGATAAATCATCATGCGTTAGAAGCACCTGCGCAGTATGCAGATCATAGTTTGCAAAAGCGGACTCGTAAGACTGGATTAACCCCATCTGGCCAACTGCAGCAGCGGCCTGTAAATCGTGAACGGTCTTAGGACGTTGAGTTAAGCCTAAGCGACACATACCTTCGGCCACCGCGCCGGAAGAAACTAAAACAACTTCAACTCCACTTTTACGTAAAGCCGCTATTTGCTCTACCCAGGTTGCAATACCTTCCTTGTTTAAACCAGAACCATCATTCGTCAACAAGGCACTGCCAATTTTTATGACACAGCGTTTGCTTTGCTTTATGTTTTCTCGTTTACTCATAATGATAAATGGTATGTTAATTTCTTAATAATATTTTTATGCTACTGGTATTTATTCTGGCATCTGTTTCATGCACGCTTATTCAGTTGTATCAGCAGCTTCATCTTCTGCTAATGCGACTTCTTTTTGCTCTTCAACATAGTCCATAATCTTGTAACACAGTTCCTGTGTTCCCTGTTTACTTGCGGCAGAAATTTTAAAGACCTTACCTTTCCAGCCCAGTCGTTTAACCAGCTCATCACATACTTGATCGCGCTCGTCTTCTGGCAACAGGTCTATTTTGTTAATCACTAACCAACGTTCGTAATTAGCCAAATCAGGGCTAAAACGCACCATTTCTTTTTCAATCACCCGGATAGCATCAACCGGATCTTCATTTTCATCCGGTGGTGCGATATCAACAAGATGCAATAACAAGCGTGTACGCGAAACATGCTTTAAAAACTGGATCCCCAGGCCTGCACCTTCAGCAGCGCCTTCAATAATACCGGGGATATCTGCGACAACAAAACTTCGACTGTGATCGACCCGCACCACACCGAGATTAGGATAAAGCGTGGTAAAGGGATAATTAGCCACTTTTGGCCTGGCGCCGGAAACAGAACTGATAAACGTTGATTTACCCGCATTCGGTAAGCCTAATAAACCTACATCAGCTAGAACCTTCATTTCCATTCTCAGGGTTCGTGCTTCTCCCGGCGTTCCCGGTTTGCACTGACGAGGGGCACGATTAGTACTACTTTTAAAACGAACATTACCAATACCATGGAAACCACCCTGGGCAACACATAACTGCTGCTCGTGCTCTGTCACATCACCAATTTGCTCTTCGGTTTCCTGGTCAAATACCATGGTGCCCAGTGGAACCTTGATAAACAGGTCATCACCACCTTTGCCGGTCATGCGTCGACCACGACCCGGTTCACCATTTTCAGCTTTAAAGCGTCGAGAGTAGCGAAAATCAACCAGGGTATTTAAGTTAGCATCACCAACCAGGTAGACACTGCCACCGTCACCGCCGTCACCACCATCGGGTCCACCGAGCTCAATATATTTTTCACGACGAAAACTGACAATGCCGTTACCGCCCTTGCCTGCTTCTACTTTAATTGTTGCTTCATCGACGAACTTCATAACTTACACCAAAATATATTGAGACCATGAAAACAAAAAACCCCGACCTGGTTTTGCCAGGACGGGGCATTTCATTTGCGAACTTATTCTATTGCTTATTCAGCAGGAACGATGCTCACAAATGAACGATTCTTTGGTCCTTTTTTCTGAAACAGAACTACGCCGTCTGCTTTAGCAAAAAGTGTATCATCTTTACCGATACCAACATTCACACCAGGATGAACTTTAGTTCCACGTTGACGGACTAAAATGTTACCCGCTAATACGCTTTCACCACCGAAACGCTTAACACCTAAACGTTTGGATACGGAATCACGTCCGTTACGAGTACTACCACCTGCTTTCTTATGAGCCATTGTATTACCTCAATCTTTCCGAATTACTTACTTGGCTGAAATGCCAGTAATTTCAATTTCTGTGAAGGACTGACGATGTCCTTGTGTTTTGCGAGAGTGTTTCCGGCGACGGAACTTGATGATGCGAACCTTCTTGCCGCGACCAACACTTTTCACTTTAGCCGTGACTTTACCGCCAGCAACATAAGGTGCGCCTACTTTGACATCATCGCCATTGGCAACCATCAGTACTTTATCTATTTCAAGTGAAGCACCTTCTTCAAGACCCAGTTTTTCTACTTTGAGATACTGGCCTTCAGTGACTCGATATTGTTTGCCACCGGTTTCGATTACCGCGTACATGTCTTTCTCCAAAAATAATGATATTTGTTCGTATTTAAACGCATTTCAGGGCGTCCAAATCGCTAAATCTTTAGCTATATTCAAAATACGGGATGTACTCAAATACAGGGACGCGAATTTTAGCCGTTCCCCCCCGGCGGGTCAAAGGATTTTTACTTTAATTTCACCGAATTAGGGCAAAAATTTACGATTTCAGGCACGATTAAGTATTCCAGATATTATCCCGGGTATTATCAAAGTACAGCGCTTGACAGCTTAAAGGCGGGGCCCTAGCATGCACGCTGCATTTTATTTTACGTAAAACCTCATGACTATTACGACAATTGACCAAATTAATCAGCTCATTGAAGACGATATGGGCAAGCTCAATGCTTGTATCCAGGAACGTCTGCATTCGGAAGTCGTGCTCATTAACCAGATTGGCAGTCATATTATAAATAGTGGTGGTAAGCGTTTACGTCCCATTATTCACCTCTTGAGTGCCCGGGCACTGGCTTATAATGGCTCACAACATGTTGATTTATCAGCAATTATTGAGTTTATTCATACCGCCACCTTGCTACATGACGACGTGGTCGATAATTCTGATTTACGCCGTGGCGAAGACACCGCAAATGCCTTATGGGGCAATGCAGTTAGCGTCTTAGTGGGTGATTTTCTCTATTCGCGTGCTTTCGAGATGATGGTCGAAATCGACCGTATGCAAATAATGTCTATTTTATCCAAGGCGACAAATACCATTGCCGAGGGTGAAGTACTACAGTTGCTCAACTGCCATGATCCAGACACCACTGAAGAGCGGTATCTCGAAGTTATTCATAGTAAAACAGCCAAGTTATTTGAAGCAGCTTCGGAACTCGCTGCCGTTATATGTGATCGTTCTGCTGAAGAACAGCAGGCCATGGCTAAATACGGCATGCACCTCGGCTGCGCTTTCCAGCTGATCGATGATGTGCTTGATTACACCTCCTCTGCCGAAGACATGGGAAAAAACCTCGGTGACGACCTGGCCGAAGGAAAACCGACCCTGCCGCTTATTTACACAATGCGAAACGGTACCCCCGAACAGGCCAGCATGATTCGCGAAGCCATTGAAAATGGTGGTCTGGACAAGATTAATGAAATTCACCAGGCCATTCACCGTTCTGGTGCCATTGAATACACCTCGGACTGCGCAAAAAAAGAAGCCGAACAGGCTATTGCAGCACTTGATTTCCTGCCTGCCTCCGATTACAAAGCTGCGCTCATTTTCCTGGCAAACTTTTCCGTTAACCGAAACCACTAGCAATAAAATTGCCTTCTTTACAACAAAAGCCTTAATCTTGTTAATTTTTTAACTCAATAATTCAGGGCATTAATAAAAGTATATCGCTAAACTTCTACACTAACTTGCCGATAGTATTTACAATTGAATTAATAGCAATTGGTAGTGAGCATGTATACAAAAATCTCCCCCCTTTTCCTGGCACTGCTCTGCTTGCTTGCGCCCATTAATATTCAGGCAGAAAACAAGCACGTTTACAGCATAGGTATTGTGCCGCAATTTGAAATTCGCCACCTGAGAAAAATCTGGAATCCCATTCTTACAGAAATAAAAAAAAATACCGGCATTGAATTAAAACTGGTGGGTTCACCCACCATCCCGGATTTTGAAAAAGAATTTAACCGGGGACATTTTGACTTTGCTTACATGAATCCTTATCACATGTTACTGGCACAACGTTCACAAAGCTATATTCCACTGATTCGTGATACTGGAAGAAAACTCCACGGCATTCTTGTGGTTCGTAAAGACAGTGATATCAAGTCGATAAAAGATCTTGAAGGTAAGAAAATTGCTTTTCCAGCACCAAATGCTTTAGGTGCATCATTATTGATGAGAGCTAACCTGCGTAATGACTACAAAATAAAATTTAACCCTGTATATGTCAAAACGCATAGCTCTGTTTACCTCAATGTCATTGTAAAACAAGCTGATGCCGGCGGCGGTGTACAGAAAACATTAAAGCAACAAAAAATAAATATCAGCAGTGCATTAAAAGTATTACATAAAACGCCCAGTGTTGCGCCACACCCACTCGCAGTTCATCCACGCGTTCCTGTTGAGGTAAGAGAAAAAGTCACGCAAACATTATTAGAGATGGGAAAAAACCCGATTGGCCAGGCACTGCTGGCAAAAATTCCGATAAAAAAAATTGGCGTTGCTAGTATGAGTGATTACACAGCATTAGAAAAATTCAAGCTTGAGCAATATTACGTAGACAATAATGATTAATCAATTTGGTATACGTGAAAAATTACTGTTCCCGCTCATTGTTGGTCTGGCTATCATCATATTTACGATGATTTTTATCTGGCAACCAAACCAGTTAAATAATGAGAAAATAAATTTTATCGAAGCGCAGACCCGTTTATTAAAAACCCTGACGCCCAGTATTATTCAAAACATTCTCGCTAATGACCTGGCAGAACTTCATAGCATCTTTGAACACGCCAAGCTTATTCATGAGAAAGAATGGCGTTATATTGAATTACATAACCCTGAACAACAAAAGTTATACCCGATATTTTCAAACAAACCTCTAGAATCAGAAAATATTTTAAAAATCACTCATACTATTGAAGAGAACAACGAAATCTTTGGCCGCATTACTTTGTATACAGACTGGAGTTCAACCAAACAAAAAGACATTAAAAATATCAACCAGCTAACCTTTATAATTATTCTTTTGTTTATAGGTATAGCCATCTTAAGTTTTTCTTTATTGACTAAATGGATATACACACCTATTACCACTCTTAAAAATATCACATCTGAGTTTTCAAATAATAATTACGATATTACCCTGCCGCAGCGCTCAGCAGATGAAATTGGAGAGTTAACGCTGTCAATTGATAAGATGCGCACCAAAATTCAATCCACTCTCTCAGAAATTACCAATAAAGAAAAAATGACACGGGCAATCCTGGAGACTGCACCCGATGCCATCATCACAATGAATATAGAAGGCGAAATAAAATCATTTAACCCCGGTGCCGAAAAAATCTTTCAATATCGTAGCCAGGATATTATTGGCAAGAGTATTAATGTGCTTATGCCAGATGAAGTTGCCGCTCACCATGGGAAATATGTTGAGAATTTCAAGAAAAGAGAATCTATCATTATAGGTAAAAACCGTGAGCTCTATGGCTTGCGTAAAGATGGCTCAACGTTCCCGATAGAAATTACGATTAATACAAGTGTCATAAATAATGAACACCTGTTCACCGGTGTACTGCGCGATATCACTGAAAGAAAAAAAATCGATTTATTAAAAGATGAATTTATATCAACTGTCAGTCATGAACTTCGTACCCCGTTAACCGCAATCAAAGGTTCACTGGATCTTATTAATCATGGTTTTAATCTCGACCTTCCTGAACAGGCCGCAAATATGCTGGAAATTTCGGTTCGTAATGTTGAACGATTATTATCATTAATCAATGATATTCTTGACGTCTCAAAACTTGAATCCGGTGAACTCAATTTTTCAATTGAAAATATTCAGGTTAAACCCTTTATCGATAATTGTATTGAACTTAACCAGGAGTATGCAAAAAAATATGATACCGGCTTTTTCTGTGTCCAGTGTGATGAAAACGCTATGATAAAAGCGGATAAAAACCGACTGACACAGGTTATGAGTAACCTTCTATCAAATGCCGCCAAGTATTCACCAAAAGATATGCCGGTTGAAATTTCCACCGAAGTTAAGAATGACACTGTAAGAATTAATATCAAAGATTACGGTGCAGGTATTGCTGAAGAATTCCAGGATAGAATATTTGACAAGTTTACCCAGTCAGATAGTGGTAACACTCGACAAGTAGGCGGAACAGGACTGGGGCTTAATATTTCTAAAATGATTGTTGAAAAACTGGGTGGAAAAATTGGATTTGATACTGTGATAGACAAAGGCAGTACGTTCTATTTTGAATTTCCCATTGTTGCCGATAAATAATCATTTAATTTTGCCAATAAAAAAGGGAGTGTTAACTCCCTTTTTTATAATTTCACATTCTATATTTAGAATGGAATATCATCATCAAAGTCATTATTTACAGGAGCAGGTGCGGCCTGTGACTGTGACGGAGCTGATTGCTGTTGTCCACCACCCGAGCTTTGATTAAAGTCACTGCTACCACCACCGCGTGAATCTAACATTTGCATCTCATTAGCGATGACTTCCGTGGTCCAGTGATCTGCACCATTCTTATCCTGCCATTTACGCGTTTGCAGTTTACCTTCAATATAAATTTTTGAACCTTTCTTTAAATATTCGCCAACAATCTCGGCTAAACGACGGAAGAACACCACGCGATGCCATTCTGTTTTATCAACCTGTTCACCGGTGTTTTTATCTTTCCAGCTTTCACTTGTTGCGACCGTAATATTTGCAACAGCATTACCATTTGGCATGTATTTCACTTCAGGATCCTGTCCTAAATTACCAATTAAAATGACTTTGTTTACACCCCTGGCCATACTTTTTTCTCCAATTTCTTTCTGATAATTTTCTTAAATGTTATAAATTTAAAAGTTCTTCATCTTCAACTGCGGCAAAGCGATGAACTTCATCCATATCCACATGCTCTTTCTCAAGCTTTAAATACGCCACACCATCTTCAGCAATTACAGTCACATCCATGACACCTGGGAGTATCGATAACCCTCTTATTATTTCTTCGGCCTGCTGTTCACTCACTTCACCCACTTTCATCAGGTAGCTGGTATAAAAGTGTGGACGTTTCATAGTAATCGCTATGCCTGCCCAAATCATCAGCAGTAACACATTAAAACTTGCTACCCCAGCTATACCGAAATTTTCACTCAGTGCCCCACCTGTCAGGCCACCAAAAAATACGCCTAAAAACTGGGTCGTGGAATACGCCCCCATGGCGGTGCCTTTATGTGCTGCGGGTGCCATTTTTGCCACTAATGAAGGCATGCTGGCCTCGAGCAAGTTAAATGCCGAGAAGAATAACCATAACATGATCACGACGCCCACAATAGAGCCAGAGAGCAACGGTAAGCCGAGTTGGCTAACTGAGATGATCATAATTGCACCGATAAGCACCTGTTTTATCTTGCGTTTTTTCTCAGCCAAAATAATGAAGGGCACCATGGCAAGAACAGAAAAAAACAGCACGGGTAAATAGAGATGCCAGTGTAATTCAAGTGCGATTCCCAGCTGATCAATTAAAATCCCGGGCATCACCACGAACTGGCTAACCAGGATAAAGTGCAAGATAAAAATCCCCGCATCAAGCCGCAGTAATTGAGGATCCGTTATTGCCTGGCGTAACCAACTAACTTCCACCTCGGCATCACGATGAAAACGGGTAATCACCGGCGTGGGTACCCAAAACTTTGCCACCGTTATTCCAGCAACAGCCAGCAGCGCAGTAATCCAGAAGATGCCTTCTACCCCGAACCAGCCATGGAGCATGGGACCAAAAATCAGGGCAAGGGCAAACGATAAGCCGATGCTCATACCAATTGAAGCCATGACTTTTATCCGGTGTTCTTCACGGGTGAGATCTGCAGCCAGAGCCATAACAGCACTGGCAATAGCTCCTGCGCCCTGTAGAGCTCGGCCAACGATCACCCCGGTAATCGAATCAGCGAGAGCCGCCACCACACTGCCGATGCCAAAAATTAACAAGCCACCGATAATCACGGGCTTACGGCCAATATTATCTGAGAGCATACCCAGTGGTATCTGAAACATTGCCTGGGTCAGGCCATAAATACCTATGGCCAGGCCGGCTAACGTTGGGGTAAAACCGTCCAGCTCTTCGGCATAAACTGCAAACACGGGTAAAACCATGAAAAGCCCCAACATGCGGGAAGCGAAAATTGCTGATAACGTCATCGCTACGCGCTTTTCGATTGAAGTCATCTTTTCATGGTTCAGGGACATCGTGATTTTATCCAACTACTATTTGCTGCAATTTTAATTGCAAAAACCGGCCTTACTGCTAAGTCAAATTTGAATTAGCAGTGGCTTAAAATTTATTTCCTGGAAATTTTCCTATCAGCACAGGAAACGCGTATATTAGCAGGTTGCCCGATTAAACAAACAGTAAAACGAAAAATTTGATGGATACTATTCATATACGTGGTGCCCGCACCCACAACCTGAAAAATATTGATGTTGATTTACCCCGAGACAAGCTCATTGTCATCACCGGTCTCTCTGGCTCAGGTAAATCATCGCTAGCTTTTGATACCATTTATGCCGAAGGTCAGCGCCGTTATGTTGAATCCCTGTCGGCTTATGCACGCCAGTTTCTTTCGGTTATGGAAAAACCGGATGTGGATCATATTGAAGGGCTTTCCCCTGCCATCTCGATTGAACAGAAATCCACTTCGCATAATCCACGCTCAACTGTGGGCACAATCACCGAAATTTATGACTACCTGCGACTGCTGTTTGCGCGTGCCGGTGAACCTCGCTGCCCGGATCACGATATTGTTTTAAATGCCCAAACAATCAGCCAAATGGTTGACCATATTCTTGAGCTGCCTGAGGGTTCAAAACTGATGTTGCTCTCACCGTTAATTGAGGGCCGTAAGGGTGAACATGAACAGGTATTCGAAACACTCCGTGCTGAAGGTTTCATCCGTGCCCGGGTTGATGGCAAAGTGGTTGAACTCGACCAGGTAGAAAAACTCGACAAGAAAAAGAAACACACTATTGAAGCCGTGGTTGATCGCTTTAAAGTGCGTGAAGACATTAAAACCCGCCTGGCTGACTCAATCGAAACAGTACTAAAACTTTCTGGTGGCTTACTCAGAGTAGCGCCAATGGATGGAAATAAAGAAGATGAAATAGTCTTTTCAGCTAAATTTGCCTGCCCAGAATGTGGGTACTCACTTACTGAATTAGAACCACGTATCTTCTCTTTTAATAACCCTGCTGGTGCCTGTCCAGGCTGCGATGGCCTCGGTGTACAGGAGTTTTTTGATCCGAAGCGAGTCGTAGTACAGCCTGATGCAGCCCTCTCAGGTGGCGCCATCCGCGGCTGGGATCGCCGAAATATCTATTATTACCAGATGCTGCTTTCCTTATCGCAGCATTATCATTTTGATATGGACAAGCCATTCGAAGAACTCGATGAGAACATTCAAAATCTTATACTTTTTGGCAGCGGTGAGGAAATTATTACCTTTACCTACAATAATGAGCGTGGCGGCAAAAAAGTCAAAGAACACCCTTTTGAAGGCATCATTAACAACATGCAGCGCCGTTACCATGACACCGACTCAAGCGTGGTGCGTGAAGAGCTGGCCAAGTACATGAACCAGCAACCTTGCCCTGACTGTCATGGCACCCGGCTTAACCGCTCAGCTCGCCATGTTTATATTGAAGATAAAACCTTACCCGATATATCCGCTATGCCGATTGATACCGCGGCTGAATTTTTCAAGCAGTTAAAACTGCCCGGTAAGCGCGGTGAAATTGCCGAGAAAATTGTCAAAGAGATTAATCAGCGTCTCAACTTTCTGATTAACGTTGGCCTCGATTATCTTAATCTCAGTCGTGGTGCACACACCTTATCAGGTGGTGAGGCACAACGGATACGTCTTGCCAGCCAGATTGGTGCCGGACTGGTCGGTGTCATGTATGTGCTCGATGAGCCCTCGATTGGCTTACACCAACGGGATAATACGCGTCTTCTAAATACACTTACTTACCTTCGTGATCTAGGCAATACCGTTATCGTGGTTGAACATGATGAAGAAGCTATTTTAATGGCCGATCATGTTCTTGATATCGGCCCGGCGGCGGGAATCCATGGCGGTGAAGTCATTGCCCAGGGTACGCCTAAACAAGTATTAGCTAACCCCGCCTCGTTAACCGGGCAGTACTTATCGGGTAAACGCCAAATCGAAGTCCCTGGACAACGCACACCCTATGATCCAGAGCGCCTGTTAAAAATTCGCGGCGCCAGCGGTAATAACTTACAAAATGTTGATATCGATATCCCGGTGGGTTTAATGACGGCGATTACTGGTGTTTCTGGCTCAGGTAAATCAACCCTGATAAATGACACCTTGTACCGACATGCCGCTGCTGAAATCAATTCCGCTTCAACCCCACCCGCACCATGCGATGAAATCATTGGCCTGGGGCAGTTTGATAAAGTGGTCGATATTGATCAAAGCCCGATTGGTCGTACTCCTCGCTCGAATCCAGCCACCTACACTGGCTTATTTACGCCTATCCGTGAACTGTTTGCCGCGACACCCGAAGCGCGTGCCCGTGGTTACACACCCGGCCGCTTTAGCTTTAACGTCAAAGGTGGACGCTGTGAAGCCTGCCAGGGTGATGGCGTCATCAAGGTTGAGATGCACTTCCTGCCGGATATCTATGTTCCCTGTGATGTTTGTCATTCAAAACGTTATAACCGGGAAACACTGGAAATTAAGTTCAAAGGAAAGAACATTAATGAAATCCTGGATATGACCATTGAAGATGCCCTGGTTTTCTTTGATGCCATCCCGGTGGTGAAACGCAAGTTACAGACATTAATGGATGTTGGACTAACTTATATTCGACTCGGTCAAAATGCCACAACTTTATCCGGTGGTGAAGCACAGCGGGTTAAGTTATCCCGCGAGTTATCAAAACGCGACACCGGCAACACCCTTTACATTCTTGATGAGCCCACAACCGGCCTGCACTTTCACGATATAGAACAATTACTCGCGGTTATACATCGCTTGCGTGATCATGGTAATACCCTGGTGATTATCGAGCATAATCTAGATGTCATTAAAACAGCCGACTGGATTATTGATATGGGACCCGAAGGGGGGAATAAAGGTGGCACGTTAGTCGTGGCCGATACCCCGGAAGCTGTTGCCAAGTGTAAAGCCTCCTTTACCGGGCAGTACCTCAAACCAATGCTGAAAAAAGCTTAATCCATTGTAGGTTGGCCTCATAGTGCCCCTCAATAAAAATAAATAAGAGGGTATCAGGCCAACGCGGAATTAAAACATCATCTATTTTTCATCTAAAAGTTAGGTGGTTTATTTATGTCGTTTCGTCGGGCTGAAGCCCGACCTACAACGCCTTATTAATTTTGCATTCTCTGTGACTCTACACCCTTTGCGTTAACTCTTTTGCCTCTATATTCCTTTTATCTTTAAATTCCAGACACAAAAAAACCGGAGCAAGCTCCGGTTTTTTTAATGAATAAGGATTAAATCCTATTCCGCAGCAACAGCTTCTTCAGCAGTGTCAGCTGACGCTTCTACGATTGGGCGATCAACAAGCTCAACATAAGCCATTGGCGCTTTATCACCTGTACGGAAACCACATTTTAAAATACGTAAGTAGCCACCTGGACGGTTCGCATAACGTGGACCAAGTTCATTGAATAACTTAGTTACCGCATCACGGTCACGTAAACGTGAATAGGCTAAACGACGGTTTGCTACGCTATCAACTTTAGCTAAAGTGATAAGTTTTTCAGCAGTACGACGTAATTCTTTTGCTTTTGCAACTGTAGTACGAATCAGTTCATGCTCAAATAAAGATACAGACATGTTTTTAAACATCGCTTTACGATGTGTACTGTTACGATTTAGTTGACGACCACTATGACGATGACGCATGGTTTTTACCCTTAAAAATTCTTGTAACTAAATTTTTTCAAACTTAGAATTTAAAATCACCAAACAGCGGTTTTTTCTCATCTTCTGCTTTTGTGCGAAGAATCGCTGGTGGCCAATTTTCTAAACGCATACCAAGAGATAAACCTCTTGATGCTAATACATCTTTGATTTCAGTTAATGATTTTTTACCTAAGTTAGGTGTTTTCAGTAACTCTACTTCAGTACGTTGGATTAAATCACCAATGTAGTAAATTTGTTCTGCTTTCAGGCAGTTAGCCGAACGAACAGTCAGTTCAAGATCATCAACCGGACGTAACAGAACTGGATCAATGTCTGGTTCCTGTTCAGCAGGTTCATCAGCTTCAGTACTACGTAAATCAACAAACGCAGATAACTGTTCCTGTAAAATAGTTGCCGCGTTACGAATAGCTGCTTCCGGATCAATTGTTCCGTTAGTTTCTAATTCAATAACCAGCTTATCCAGGTTAGTACGTTGTTCAACACGAGCATTATCAACAACATAGTTTACTTTATGAATAGGACTGAAAGTCGCGTCTAATTGTAAACGACCAATTGGACGATCTTCGTCTTCATCTGTAATTCGAGCAGTTGAAGGTTCATAACCACGACCTTTAACAACTTTTAATGTCATATTGAAATCAGTTTCTTTAGTGATATTCGCAATAACATGTTCAGGATTAATACATTCAACATTGTGATCAAGTTGAATATCAGCCGCAGTTACAACACATGGGCCTTTTTTACTGATTTTTAAAGTTGCTTCGTTACCTGTTTCCATACGCAGGGCTACACCTTTAAGGTTTAGCATGATGTTAACAACATCTTCCTGTACACCTTCCATAGTAGTGTATTCATGCAACACGCCATCAAGTTCAACTTCAACAATGGCACAACCTGACATTGAAGACAGTAAAATACGACGCAGCGCATTACCTAAAGTATGACCAAACCCTCTTTCTAAAGGTTCTAAAGTAACTTTGGCATGACTTTCGTTAATTTGCTGTATATCCACTATACGTGGGGTCAGAAACTCTTGCTCTGAGGCCTGCATGTATTGTCCTCTATAAAATCAATATAAATGCGTTAATACTGTAACTGAGCTCCTTAAACAAAAGGAGCCCTTCAATTATTACTTCGAGTACAGTTCCACAACGAGGTGTTCGTTGATGTCTGCTGACAAATCACTACGCTCAGGAACATTTTTGAATGTACCTGTAAGCTTAGATGCGTCTACATCTAACCAGTCAACGATACCGCGATTTTGTGCTGCTTCCATTGCGCCTTTAATACGCAGTTGGCTTTTAGCTTTTTCATCAATCGCAATAACATCACCCGCTTTAACTTTAATAGATGGAATGTTTGATTTAATTCCATTTACAGTAATCGCGTTATGACGAACAAGTTGACGAGCTTCTGAGCGAGATGCGCCGAAACCCATACGGTAAACAACATTATCTAAACGTGATTCGAGCAGTTGTAACAGGTTAGTACCTGTAGAACCTTTTACACGGTCAGCTGTTTGGTAGTAGCTACGGAATTGTCCTTCGAGAACTCCGTAAGTACGACGTAATTTTTGTTTCTCACGTAACTGAGTAGCGTAATCAGAGTTACGACCACGACGTTGACCGTGTTGACCAGGAGGAAATGGACGATTTTCCATCGCGCATTTACTACCAAAACATTTTTCGCCTTTTAAGAAAAGCTTTTCGCCTTCACGACGACATAGACGACATTTAGAACCTAGATAGCGTGCCAAGATAGTCTCTCCCGTTATACGCGACGTTTTTTCGGTGGACGACAACCATTATGAGGTATAGGCGTCACATCGGAAATGTTAGTAATTTTAAAACCTGTAGAATTCAAGGCACGAACCGCTGATTCACGACCAGGACCCGGGCCCTTTACGTTCACTTCGAGATTCTTCATACCAAATTCTTTTGCCATATTACCGCAACGTTCTGCAGCAACCTGTGCCGCAAAAGGAGTACTTTTACGAGAACCACGGAAACCTGAACCACCAGCAGTTGCCCAGCAAAGAGCATTACCCTGACGATCAGAAATGGTAATAATTGTGTTGTTAAAAGAAGCGTGAATATGCGCGATACCGTCAGCAATATCCTTTTTTACCTTCTTTTTAGTACGACCTGTTTTGGCTGCCATAATATTTTAAAACCTTAAAAGTAAATTCTTAGCGTTTAATTGGTTTACGTGGTCCCTTACGGGTACGTGCATTTGTTTTAGTACGTTGACCACGAAGTGGTAAACCACGACGATGACGAATACCGCGATATGCACCAAGGTCCATTAAACGTTTGATATTCATAGATACTTCACGTCGTAAATCACCTTCAACAGTGAATTTAGCAACTTCAGTACGAAGATTTTCAACTTGATTTTCATCAAGATCTTTAATTTTAGTCGTCGGTGTCACACCTGCTTCTGCACAGATTTTTTGTGCGCGTGTGCGACCAATACCATAAATCGCAGTTAACGCGATTTCAGCATGTTTATTGACCGGAACGTTGATACCAGCAATACGGGCCATTTAGCCACTCCTACAAATTAAACTTATACGATCGCAGGTCGCCCCGCGAAAACGTGCAATTTTACGTATCCTCACCCTTTCAGGCAAGACTTTTTAATACAAATATCGACTCTTTTTACTGTCCTGAAACGGTAAAAATTGAGCCATTTTTTAGCCCTGACGCTGCTTATGACGAGGATCTGAACAGATCACACGTACAACACCATGACGTTTAATAACTTTACAGTTACGGCATAATTTTTTAACTGAAGCACGAACTTTCATGCCGGTTCTCCTAAAAAATAAACGCGTTTAATTAACGCAATAAACCTGCTGAACCTGGACCACCTTTCAGGTTTGCTTTTTTCATCAAACCTTCATACTGATGAGACATCAGGTGCGCTTGTACTTGCGACATTAAATCCATTGTTACAACAACAATAATCAGTAATGAAGTACCACCAAAATAGAAAGGTACATTCCAGTACACAATCAAAAATTCAGGCAATAAACATACTGCAGTAATATAAGCCGCACCAACCAGGGTCAGACGGCCTAAAATTGTATCGATATGTCTTGCTGTTTGCTCACCTGGACGAATACCCGGAACATAAGCTCCAGAACGTTTCAGGTTATCTGCGGTTTCTTTCGGGTTAAACATCAACGCCGTATAGAAGAAGCAGAAAAAGATGATTGCTATCGCATACATCAATACATACAAAGGCTGGCCAGGTGACAACATTGAAGCGATGTCCTGAAGGAAGCCAAAAGCACCTTCGGTACTGCCAAACCATCCCGCCATTGTTGCCGGGAATAAAATAATAGCCGAAGCAAAAATAGGAGGAATTACACCCGCCATATTAATCTTCAGTGGTAAATGACTGGTCTGTGCCGCGTACATTTTGCGTCCTTGTTGACGTTTCGCGTAGTGCACAGTAATCCGGCGTTGCCCACGTTCCATAAAGACCACGAACGCTGTCACCGCAAGGATTAATATAAACAGGATAAGAATAAAGCCAGAGCTTAATTCACCTGTACGACCCAGTTCTAAAGTACCACCGATTGCAGAAGGTAAACCCGCTACAATACCGGCAAAGATAATCATCGAAATACCGTTACCGATACCTCGTTCAGTAATTTGCTCACCTAGCCACATCAGGAACATTGTTCCGGTGACAAGTGTAACTACTGTTGTAAAGTAGAAAATGCGTAATGTTGCTTCATCAGCACCATTTACAACTAAACCAGGCTGACGCGATAGAGCCAGCGCAACACCTAATGCCTGGAATGTTGCTAACGCTAAAGTACCCAAACGCGTATATTGCGTAATTTTACGCTTACCCGCGGCACCTTCTTTACTTAACTGTTCTAATTTAGGATGAACCTTGGTTAACAGCTGGATAATAATCGAAGCTGAAATGTAAGGCATAATTCCTAATGCAAACAAAGACAGGCGAGACAGTGCACCACCTGAGAACATGTTGAACATATCAAGGATTGTGCCCTTTTGTTGTTCAACCATTTGCACCAGTACATCAGGATCAATACCCGGTACTGTTATATAAGAACCGATGCGGAAAACCAGCAAAGCTCCAATCAGAAAGAAAATTCGTTGGCGTAACTCTTTAAACTTACCGCCGCCCATGGCTGCAGCCATACCTGATTGCGTTGCTGACATCCGTTTACTCTTCTATTTTGCCGCCAGCCGCTTCAATTGCTTTACGTGCACCTTTAGTGACACCAATGCCTTTGAGCGTGACCGCTTTTTCAATTTTTCCTGATTCCATAACCTTTACTCGTTGAATATTCTTCGAGATAAGGTTTGCTTCTTTTAATACTGCAATATCAATAACGTCAGCAGTCAAAGCATTCAGTTCGTTTAATCTAATTTCGTCAGTTACACGTGCTAAGCGCGAAGTAAAACCAACTTTTGGTAAACGGCGTTGTAAAGGCATTTGACCACCTTCAAAACCGATCATTGGCTTACCACCTGAACGTGACTTTTGGCCTTTATGACCACGACCACCTGTTTTACCCAGGCCGGAACCAATACCACGACCACGGCGTTTTGCTTTAAATTTTGAGCCTGCACCAGGTTTCAGTGTATTTAAAAACATCTTAGTCCTCCTGAACCTGTACCATGTAGTTGACCTTATTGATCATGCCACGCGTACAAGGGGTATCTTCAACTTCTACTACTTGGTGCATACGACGCAAACCAAGACCAGCAACACATGCTTTATGCGCTTTTAAGCGTCCAGCAGGGCTACGTACTAATTTAACTTTAATTTTTTTATCGGCCATGATCTTATTCCAAGATATCTGTAACTGATTTACCACGTTTTGCAGCAACTGCTTCTGGCGAAGACATATCACTTAAACCTTTAATCGTGGCATTTACAACATTGATTGCATTGTTAGTACCAATACATTTAGCAAGTACGTTACGAACACCAACAACATCAAAAACTGCACGCATTGGACCACCCGCGATTACACCGGTACCTTCAGATGCAGGCTGCATGTAAACCTTTGCTGCACCAAATTCTGCAGTAACAGGATATTGTAAAGTACCATCTTTCAATGGAACGTCTTTCATATTCTTACGGGCATTTTCCATCGCTTTTTGGATAGCAACCGGTACTTCACGTGCATTACCACGACCAACACCAACTTTACCGTTTCCATCACCAACAACTGTTAATGCTGAGAAACCAAAAATACGACCACCTTTTACAACCTTGGCGACACGACGAATGTTTACTAAACGTTCCTGTAAACCGTCACTTTGTTGTTGCTGACCTTTGTCAAATCCTGCCATTGTATTAAACCCTTAGATTTTCAGACCGGCTTCACGAGCCGCATCAGCCAGTGCTTTAACACGGCCATGATATTTGAATCCTGAGCGATCAAATGCAACAGAGTCTACACCTGCCGCTAATGCTTTTTCAGCAATCGCTTTACCTACTGCAGCTGCAGCTTCAATATTACCTGTGTACTTAACCTGAGATTTCATATCAGATTGTACAGTCGAAGCACTTGCAACTACTTCACTACCACTCGCAGCAATAACCTGTGCATAAATATGACGAGGCGTACGGTGGATTGAAAGACGTGGTACTGCAAGCTCGCTGATTTTTGCGCGAGTGCGGCGTGCACGACGTAAACGGGATGACTTCTTATCCATCTTTTAACCTGCCTTACTTCTTCTTCGCTTCTTTACGAACAATATGTTCACCTGCGTATTTAACACCTTTACCTTTATAAGGCTCAGGCGGACGGTATGCGCGAATATCTGCAGCAACTTGTCCAACACGCTGTTTATCTATGCCACGAATGACAATTTCTGTCTGACTTGGTGTTTCAGCAGTAATACCTTCTGGTAACTCGTAGTTAACAGGGTGTGAAAAACCTAAAGTCAGGTTAACTGTTTTACCTTGTGCCTGGGCACGGTAACCAACACCAACTAATTCAAGTTTCTTTTCAAAACCTTGAGTCACACCAATAATCATGCTGTTTAACAATGAACGTGCAGTACCTGCTTGTGCAATTGCACCAGACACGTCACTAGGTATCAGAGTTAACACATTGTCTTCTTGTTTAACATCAACTGACTCATGAAGCTTATGCTCCATCGCGCCTTTTGAACCTTTAACGTTGATAGCGCGATCTTTTACGCTTACTTCAACGCCTGCAGGTATTTCAAGTGGATTTAATCTGGCCATAGTTATCTCAACTCTTTACTGTACGGTACAAAGAATTTCACCACCAAAGCCTGCTTTGCGCGCTGCGCGATCGCTCATCAGACCTTTAGAAGTTGAAATAATTGCTACACCTAAACCACCCATAACTTTAGGCAGTTCATTTTTACCTTTATAAATGCGTAAACCTGGACGACTTACACGTTTAATGTTCTCGATTACTGGTTTGCCTTCGTAATATTTTAAAGCAATATTTAAAACAGGCTTTGCTTCAACTTCTTTTTGAGCAAAATCAGCAATAAAACCTTCATCTTTCAAAACCTGTGCAATAGCACGCTTTTGTTTTGAATCAGGCATGTTCACTTCAACTTTACCCGCAGATAAACCATTACGGATACGAGTTAACATGTCAGCTATTGGATCTGTCATCATAATCTTATACCTCTACCAGCTGCCTTTACGTAAACCAGGCACATCACCGCGCATAGTATGTTCACGTAACTTGTTACGACATAAAGCAAACTTACGATATACGCCATGTGGACGTCCCGTTACAGAACAACGGCGTCTTCCACGACTTGGGCTTGCATCACGCGGCAACTTTTGTAACTTTTGTTGCGCTTCCATACGTTCTTCGTATGAAACGTTTACATTTTTAATAATTGCTTTTAACTCTTCACGTTTTTGTGCGTACTTAGCAACAGCTTTAGTACGTTTTGCTTCACGTGCAATCATAGAACTCTTAGCCACGAAATTACTCCTTAGCCTTAGTTTTTAACGGAAGGTTAAATGCCGCTAATAATGCGCGACCTTCTTCGTCAGTTTTTGCTGTTGTAGTAAAGGTAATATCTAAACCACGCAGCTTGTCGATTTTATCGTAATCAATTTCAGGGAAAATGATTTGCTCACGTACACCCATGCTGTAGTTACCACGGCCATCGAATGACTTAGGATTTAAACCACGGAAATCACGGATACGTGGAATAGCGATACTGATTAAACGGTCAAGAAACTCGTACATTTTTTCACGACGTAAAGTCACTTTACAGCCAATTGGCCAACCATCACGAATTTTAAAACCCGCGATTGACTTACGTGCATTACGAACGATTGGTTTTTGACCAGCGATTTTAGTCATATCTGAAACCGCGTGTTCCAAAACTTTTTTATCCGCTACAGCTTCACCAACACCCATATTAAGAGTGATCTTGGTGATACGTGGGACTTCCATTGCACTCTTGTAAGAAAATTCATCTTGAAGTTTCTTTACAACAGTATCTTTGTAAAATTCTTGTAACCTTGCCATTTTATTGCAACCTGTATTGATTACTTAACTCTTAAGAGTCGAGTACTTCGCCATTCGATTTGAAATAGCGTACTTTACGACCGTCTTCTAATTGCTTAATACCTACGCGATCAGCTTTACCTGTCGCAGGGTTGAATAAAGCAATATTTGAAATGTCCATCGGCATTTCTTTATCAACGATTCCACCTGGTGCACCAGCAGCCGGGTTAGGCTTCTGATGTTTTTTCACCATATTGATACCGTCAACAAGTACACGATCAACATCAAGCATTACGCGTGAAACAGTACCGCGCTTACCTTTATCTTTTCCTGTGATAACGATTACGTCATCACCTTTCTTAATTTTCTGCATGGCTCTACTCTCTGCCTTTACAGCACTTCTGGCGCTAATGAAATAATTTTCATAAAGTTTTCTGAACGTAACTCACGAGTTACTGGTCCAAAAATACGTGTGCCGATTGGCTGGTTGCTTGCATTTAAAAGAACTGCAGCATTACCATCGAAACGGATCAAAGAACCGTCTGCACGACGTACACCTTTACGAGTACGAACAACAACCGCTGTGTAGACATCACCTTTTTTAACTTTGCCTCGAGGAATTGCTTCCTTGATGCTCACTTTGATGAG
>Ga0207752_1000382_pt1 | contig 20958 bp, 14 predicted proteins | sample Pon2CUnioCityCA_6_FD_187272 | JGI IMG/M metagenome (GOLD analysis project Ga0207752, IMG submission 187272) | Marine sediment microbial community from Union City, CA, USA - Pond 2C Sediment 2 (SPAdes) | ecosystem: Environmental > Aquatic > Marine > Intertidal zone > Salt pond sediment ...
AAAGGAGAACCCAGAGTGGTGGATTATCCCAATAATCTCATAGTGTATTCTCCTGAAAAAAAGGAGCTGAGAGAGTTATCCGTGTTCGCAACCAAGAGTTTTGTGGTGACGTCATCGGGTGGCGGAGGCGGAGCGATAGGAATCAACCGCTTGATCGCTGTGCCTTATAAAAACTTTCTGTTCATCTCTCATACATCAGAATATTTTATAAAAGTCTATGACCTCAAAAAGGAAAAGACCATCCGCACCATTACGAGAGAATACAAACGACAAAAAACTCCTCCGGAGGTTGAAGGAAAATTGGGAGGCTGGATGGTCATAAACGGGAAGAAATATACCCGGCCTCCTCAAAAATATTTGAATGACATAAAGAATTTGTTGATCTATAAGGACAGGCTGTGGGTAGTGACATCCACACTGGATGAGGAGAAAGGCATTCTTATTGATGTGTTTGATCTGGAAGGAAATTATTTGGACAATTTCTACCTTAAATTCCCTTTGATCAAGACGGATGACATGTATAATGTCTTCTATAAATTCTATTCCATGACTCTTTCTGAAGGAGCTGTTTATGTGGCAGAGCAGAATGAAGACGGCACGAATCAGGTTGTAAAATACGCTATGACGGACAAATAGTGTGAATTATTGTAGAATTAGCCGGGCCCGTCCCCTAGATAATACCTAGGAGAAGGCTGCATCATCTTCAAAGTCCTCAGGTCTGTATCCCGTTCTATGGTTGTGATGGAAACTATAGGATTGAGATCCGGATCATACTTTTCGATTTCATAAAACAGTTTTTCATCATTAGCAGAGGTCTTGTTTGATATGGATTTGTGTTGGCATACCGGCCTCAATTCCCCGCGTTTTTCTATTTCGAATCCAGCGGATTTATAAAATCTTAAGGTCTCTGCATGAGTTATATTTTATTTACTTCCTATTGCAAGATGATTCACCAGAGATTCAATGAGCAGATCCGAGACTTCATGGAAGATGTCTTCTCCGATAAAAACTCTGTGCATGAAGACAAAGTAAAGGGATTTCACAGCGCCCACGATGACTTCAGGGTTATGGTCACGGATAAGGCCTTCTTGCTGCCATTTCTTGATGAGTTTTGTGAAAAATTCATTGGTGCTTTTTTGATGAGATCTGAATTCCCTCGCCGGTATTTTATGAGAAAGCCGTTCAAATTCCTCTTTATCTGCGGCGAGCTTAAGCATGGGATCGGTATCAAAAAGATCGACAACATAGAGAAGAAATTCCCTGAATGTTTCCTTTGGGTCTTTGGATTTTTCCAGCCTCCTGGCTGCTTCTCTCTGCAGTTGTTTATCAAATTCCTCATTGACGGTAAGAAACAGGTCTTCTTTTGAATCAAAAAAAAGATAAAAAGTCCCCTTGGCGATTCCGGCTTCTCTGGCCAGGTCAGCCACATTGGTTTTTCTCACTCCGAAGCGCTCAAAATGCTCCCGTCCTGTTTCTATAAGCTTTTTTCTGATTCGCTTTTTTTCTGAATCGGTAAATCCCTTTGGCATTGCGTTGACCTTTATATTTCTATGACCAAAATAGTCATATGGTCATGATAGTTCATCATCAGTGTCTTGTCAAGAGGGAAAATGCCTTTGTCATCACAAACCGAAAGCAGCCTGGTTTCGCTTGCTTCTCTCTCTTTTGGAAAGAGATTTTGCTCAAGGAAGATTTTTTATTGACTTAACGTTTTTTAAATATGTATGATGGGCAAAAAAGGAGGAATCCGAATGGCCCAATACACGCGCGAGAAAATGAAGAAGCTCATAAAAAAGCGCAAAGTCAAGAGCCTCATAAAGGCGTTGACGTTCATGAGAGGAGAAACATTTGTCTGGGATAAGCCGCCGTCAGGAGATAAGTTCGATCCCAACTATCATATCGTGAAGGGCAGCCTCAAAGGACATAAAGAGTATGTGGAACACTATGGTATCCGGATGGATGCAGCGGAAGCTCTTGGCGAGATAGGAGATAAACAAGCTGTCGAACCGCTTATCGATGCAGCAGAGAATGATAACCTTTTTTGTGTGCGCTCAGCAGCAGCGGAAGCCCTTGAGAAACTCGGATGGCAGCCTGATAACAGTGTTGCCGGCGCTGTTTACTGGGTCGATAAATGCAAATGGGATAAGTGCATCGAACTGGGTGATGTGGCAGTGGAACCTCTGATCCATGACTTTGTCTGGGGGGTATCATCGAACCGCGTTAATATAGCAAAAACATTAGCCAAGATCGGCGGCCCTGCGGTGGATGCCCTTATTGAAACCCTTAATAAATGGCTTAAGGAGTACCTCGGTATGGTAGGCCTTGCTGCAATGAAAGGTATTGATCCGACAAAAGGCCTCGGCGTGTTGATGCTCGAATCGTTTTCGGGAATGAACGATTTATTGAAGATCACTGCATGGGGGTTGAGCTGGACTGGGGATGAGAGATCGGTTGAAGCCCTCAACAAAGCGATTACCTCTTTCAAGGGAGCGTTTTCCACCCTAAAATCCGACGCATTGTTTATGGGCTATACGCGGGCTGAATTCCTTGGTCCGGAATTAGAAGAATCGCTGGAAAAACTTAAAAAATCAATAGCCGGCGCCTGATACTAATCCTCATATCCACACCCATCTGTTTATCGAAGTGAAATAGAGTCCGGCTTCTTTGACCTTTTGTCCTGTTATCTTTTCCCAGAACTCCGTATAGATTCTAATCTGGGGTGTGTAGTAGTCAATAAAACGCTGGAGCCCTCCGTTTATTATATCCGTCTTGTAATCCGCAATGACCCAGCCGTCCTCTTCTAAGAAGACAAGGTCGATCACCCCGTTTAATACAACTGGTAAATCCTTTGTATTGTCTTTATTTATCAAATCAAGCGAAGACAAATCCGTTTGGACGGAGAAAGGGATCTCATAGAATTTCTTTTGGGCTTTAATCATGCGGTTCCACAGTGTGGAGGCGGTTATGGATTTGATAAGCCGTACGAGCTCGCCTTTCTCTGATATGTCCCGTTCTTCGGCAGTGAGCACGTTTTCCGCCTGGAATTCCAGGTCTTTGACCATGCCCTCCCCTATGAGCTTGAGCAGGTTGTGTACGGCTCTTCCCCAGCTTTCTCCTTTTCCCTGTGCTGCCCAGGAAGGAATGGGTTCTGCGCTCTTGGCAACATTGGTAACGGTTTCCACTCTGTATGTTGGATTTTCGATGCTTTGTTTCCTCCGGAAAAGTTCGTTCTGTGCGTTTTCCCATTCGTCTTTTCCGAGCTTGAGCTTTTCTCTTTCTTTTTCATCCTTTTCCTCAGGCTCTTTATCAAACGCAAGCTCCGGGGCCTCTGTGAAGTAATGATCCAGGAAATACCAGGACTTATATTTAAGATTTTCCTCATAAGTGCTTATGACCATAAGATTTCTGGCTCTCGTTGAGGCCACATACATGAGTCGCGCTTCTTCCGCTTCATCGTATTCTTTCTCTATCTTGACTTTCTCATCCCAGTCTGCAGGATGAGATATGACTTCTCTCTGAAAACCCACTTTTTTGTCCAGAAGAAAATAGCCCTGGGGCTCATCACCTTTTCTTATGATATGTTTATCCGGCTCGAAATGTTTCTTCCCTCTGGGATTGGCTAAAAAAACAACCGGCGCTTCAAGGCCTTTGACCTTATGCAGATTCATTAGGCGCACCGCATTCTTTTTCCCCGGGGTCAAGCTTATCTCTTCAAGTTCATAAGAGGAGGCGATCTCTTCCATGAATTCAACAAGATGTGAAAAAGAATGGATTCCCCCTGTTTCCTGGTCTTTGAGTATTTCAAGCATTTTAAAAACATTTCCGGCTTTGCTGCTTCCTATTTCTGATGAGGCCAGGTAATTGATGACCCCTGTCTCATCCAGGATCTTCTCCAGAACCACGGTGGCTGGATAGGTTTTTTTCCACTCCCACCATTCTTTCAGTTTGGTCAGGCATTGACGTACCTTTTTGATCTGAGCGATTTCTTTTGTCTTTTTGTCTTCTGATTTTAAGTAATGAAACCAGCCCCCCTGCATTTTATATTGAAAAAGTTCCTGGTCGCTTATGCCGAAAAAAAGCCCCCGCAGCACAGCCACAGTGTGTATGGGATTATCCGGCTCTCTAAGGGCCCTGGCAAGATTAAGGATATGGTTGATTGCTTCGGATTGAGAAAAAGTATCGCTTCCTGTTATCTCAAAGGGAATGCTTCGTCTCTCCAGCGCCCTTGCGTAGAGGTTCATATTTTCTTTAAAACGCAGCAGAATCAAAAAATCAGAATACACGGCCGGCTCTTTTAGGCCCTGCTCTATTTCCTGTGTGCTCCTTTTGAGCTTGACATTTCCCTCACACGCCCATTCGATGAATCGGGCTATCCTCCGGGCATCAAATCGGGCGATATCTTTTTTTTTGTTTCCTCGCATCTTGGGAATGGTTATTTTATGGACTCCGTGCCAGAGGTTTCTGTCTTCGTCTCTAAATGGGTTTAGACGGGCAAAACGCGCCTGGAACCGGCTTTCTTTTTCTTCCGGAAAAACACCTTGAAACACAGGATTGTTCCACTCGGTCAAACTTGGGACTGAGCGGAAATTCGTGGTCAGATCAAGCACCTCGCCATGGCTTTTACGGATCTGCTCTTTAACGATGTTATAGGTGTCTATGTCCGCGCGCCTGAAGCGGTATATGGATTGTTTGGGGTCTCCCACAAGGAACAGGGCACCCGGAGCTGGAACGAGCTTTTTCCAGTCCTTCTCCTCTTTATCCTCTCCTGTGAGATAAAACAGGACCTCAGCCTGTATGGGGTCTGTATCCTGGAATTCATCCACGAGGATACGGGTGTATCTTTTACTGAAATAGTCCCTTACCTCAGGATTATCTCTTAAGAGCCTGGATGCGAAAAGAAGCTGGTCCTGGAAATTGAGTTTAGCTCTGGATAAACGCTTCTGTTCATAATACGAAAGGGCTGGTTTTAAAAAGTCAATCACTCTGGTGTGACGGAATTCTCTCCATTTCTCTAAAGAACCGGAGACCGCCTCATTTTTGAAGGTCTCAAATCGGTCTTTAAAATCTTTGGCATCCTCTTTGGAAGGCCACCGGTTCTGAATAATCCCTCCTTGTCTATCCAGTATCCCATATGTTTCCATGAGGATAGTGGGAGAGGAAAGCCCCAGATTCCTCCGCCGGATCAAACACCTTATAATCAGAAGCTGCAGACTGTCGTAACCCTTTGCCGGTTTTTCATCCGGGATGCGGGTTTGGGCTTCATCCAGGAAACAGTCCAATTTTTGGCGCAGATCGTCATAATCCGGTTCTTGGTCGCTTCCCGGCATCCAGCGGACCTCGGGATAGAGAGAGAGCTTGTTGTAGGCATCTTTGAGGTCATAAGCTGATAGGCCCACTTCCTCGAGCCGGTTTATGAGAGGGGCGTGTTTCCTTTTGGCTTCGGTCATGAATTCATGCCAGCACTGTTCCCTGTAGATCATATCTTCCACTTCTTCCATTTCTTCAAAATCAGGATTGAGTGCGATCTCAACAGGCCGTTCTCTGAGAAGCTTGGCGCAAAAGGAGTGGATAGTGCCGATGAAGACCTGCTCCAGATTATGGATGGCCTCTGAGATTCTTTCTTCTCTATGGTCTTTATTTGACTTCATCTCAACGACTGTTTTCTCAAGTTCTGTCTGGAAACGGCCTTGAAGCTCTCCGGCTGCTTTTTTGGTAAAGGTCACGGCTGCCAGGTGTTCTATCCGGCATTTGCCCTCACAAAGGAGCGCTATCATGCGGTTTACGAGGTTCCGGGTTTTCCCTGAGCCGGCGCCTGCTTCGACCAAAAAAGTGGTATCCAGTTCTGTGGCGATCTTTTCTCTTTCTTCTTTGTCAGATAACGGCTTTTTTTCAGTCAAAATCTTTCAGCCTTTCAAACACAGTGAATTCCTCTACGCCTTTATTTTTATTTTCCTTAGCCCTGTCATTAGCCCCAGCGCACAGAGGTGTCAGGTCACAGTAATCACACATAGCATCCGGATGAGGCATGAAATCGCCTCTTATAAGAACTGCAAAAAGCTCTGCAAGGAGGTTTATGAACGCAGAGCGGTCAAAGTCTTTAAACACGATTTCCCTCCCTTCCCCTCTGACAGTGGGAAAATAATAACCTCCTTCTGTGACTCTGGGGGAAGGGTCTTTTCCTAGCTCTTTGAGTATCTTTTCTGCGGCCAGGGAATAGAGGGCATGCTGTATAACCTGTCCCCTTCCGAAGCATTTTGTTTTTTCATACATGCCGTATCCTCCGGATTTATAGTCGGTCACTCTGTAATGCCCCTTGCCCACGCGGTCGATCCGGTCTATCCTTCCATTAATGAGGACGCGGAAATTGGGTGTAAGCTCAATAGGAACAGGCTTGTCTATACCCTCGCCTATATCTTTTTTGGTTCCGAACCTCACTTCAAAGAGGATCGGCTTGATGTCCGCGTCCCTTTTTGACTCAACGGCCAGAAAAATATCCAGAGCATCCATCAGTTCGTTTTTTTGCAGGAGAAATATGTCTTCAGAAGGCGGCGGGGTCTTTTTTTTAAATAATTGAATAAGCTTTTCAGCCTTTCCTCTTATGAGTTCTCTGTGTTTTTCTTTTTGTGGCGATTCCCCTCTTTTTCTTAATTCCTTCATGAATTCATAGAGGACTTCGTGGACCAGAGTTCCATAATTTAAAGGATCAAGCCAGTGTGATGGGTCATACTCTATGGCCTCCGGTTTTCGGACTCCCAGCACATACTCCATGAAATACTTGAACGGGCAGAAGGCCAGACACTCGAGACGGGAGGCTGAAAAAACGCTCTTTTCATTAAAAAGAGGGTGCGGGATTATCCCCTGTAGGTCAATCACTCCCTCATAGGGAGAGGCTTTGGGGAGCTTTCTTTCAGTTGTGGATTTGATCCCCTGCCCCAGGTCCGGGAAATGCACTGAAACCGCATCGACTCCGTTAAGAAGGCCCCGGTCTGTGACGATTCTTCCGAGCCACCATTCCGTTGAGTCCAGGATTTTTTCTTTTTGGGCTGGGAAAAAACCCTTGGTGTCTTTAAATGAATTCATAAGGTCCGAATAATCAAGCCGGGGCTTGCCTTTAATGAGGCGGAAGGCTTGAAGCACGAGCGAGGAAGGATAGGATTCTCTTTCCCCTAGGATGTCATAACAGGAATAGCTCAGATAGATTTTTCCCCGAAGGGAGGAGATGAGCCTTGCCATGGAGAAGAGATTCTCTCTTAGGGCATCAGCCGTTGTGCGGAGTGAGGAAGAGATTTTTTCTCTTTCTTCATCCAGAAGAAGAGGGTCTTGGAAGCCTGAACCCGGAAAATTATCACGGTTAAGGCCGGTGATAAAGGTATGGGGGCGTGCTGAGAAGCCGCCGGATGTGTAGCCTGAAATGTAGGCATGCCCGGAGGCAGGTCCGGAGGAGCCGACGCGTAGTTCTGTTTCCAGAGATATGAGTCTTTCAAGGGCGTCTTCTTTTTCCATAGGAGGATATGTAAAGGAGGCCATATCATCCAGTCGTGAATAGAGGGCTGATATGGCTTCGGCATCCAGGTCGTTTTTTACGCTCGCGTACTGGGAGAGAAAGGCATGGATGCTGCGGCAGAGGCTTTGAAAGTCGATCTTTTCGCTTCCGTTCCACGGGGCAAGGATTTTGAAGACCTTCTTAATTTCCGTTAGGATCTGGTTTATGCGGCGCATGGTTTGAGAGGTTTTTTGAGGGGTTTCGCCCTCTTGTTTGTGATTTTCCTGGTCAGGGGCCTTTTCTTTTTTGAGTCTCTCAAGACAGAGGAGATATCTTTTCTTTCCCCAGCCTATGCCTGCTTTTTTTATAATAACGCTTATTTGATGAGGTTTGGGGAAGAAATCGCTTGTTTTTTTGAAGCTTATGTGGCCGCTCTCCAGAAGGTCCTGGAATACAGTGTCTCTGAAATCACTTTCCATCCAGTTAAGAAGACCTGAAAACAATTTCCCTGGTGAAGTGAAGCCAATGCCCAGCCCTTCGCTCAGAGTAACAGGAATAACAGTTTTCTGGGAGAGAGTGTAAAAAAGCGATGGATAAGTTTGACCCGGAGGGCAGATGATCTCTACTTCGTCCACAGGGATTTTATCCTTGATTATACGGCGGAACACCTCTTTGCATTCATTGGAAGAGCCTACGGCTGTTGCAATGCTGAGGCTGTTGTCATTTAAGGGAGGAGGCGCGATGTAAGGAGCAAAAAGCCAGGGAGTCCTTTCAGCATCTGTGGAAGGTTTTGCAGGGGCTTTTTCAGGTAAGCTGGTCTTATGGAAACGCTGGGGCTTTTGGATGTTGATGACAGAGTCTCTGGGAAGGATGATGAGATGATCCTTTGATATTTTTTGGAGGAATTTTTTCTCCAGGGTGGTCAGGGCATAATCTTCAAAGCAGAGGAAATATCTGTTGTCGGATAAGTTATGGGCCGCTTCTTTGATGGCTTTATGATAAAGGCCGGGCTTGTCAAGGAGTTTTCGGTCCTTGAGGGTTTTTTCATATTCATTGAGAAGAAGATAGATTTCTTTGCCCTTTTTCTCATTAATGAATTGATTGGCAAATTCCTTTGGAGAGAGTGATCGGGTGGAGATCCCCTGCATGCGCAGGAGCTGGAGAGAGCGGGAGAAGGCTTTGATGATACCTGGTTTGGGGTCAAGCTCTTGAAAGTAGTCCAGGCATCCGGTCTGTTTCAGTGAGGTGAAGGCTTTCCCGACCAGGAGAGATGAAGTGTAGGGAGATATTTGTTTGAGATTTTGTTTGGCTGTGTTCTCAGCACAGACTTCAAGTGCCAGCGAAGGGAGCGTGGCGAAGCGGAGGTTGACCCAGGAATGGCCGGCCCTGGTAAGGGCTTCTCCGATCTGGCGGCCTGTTTGGTAAGACGGGACAATAAGCACTTTCTCATCCAGAAGATGTCTGGAGCAGAAGCGAGCCAGAAAGCACAGTGTAGTGTTTTTAAGGTGTGCAGTGGTGTTATTTTGGCCTGCTGACGTCATGTGTCAGATATTATCTATCTGTGAGGCCCCCTTGTCAATTTTTGTTTATTTAGTTTTATTTAGATTATGTTTATTTAGGGGACGGGCCCGCCCCCTCCACTCTGAACCACTCCGACGCTCACTCATATTTCAGGGAGTCAGCCGGATTGGACACAGCCGCTTTTATGGCCTGATAGATGACCGTCATCAAAGCTATGGTCAAGGCCGCAAGGCCGGAGATGATGAAGACAGTGATATGGACATTTATCCTGTAAGGATAATCATTCAACCAAGAACGCATGGCATAAAAGGCGATCGGCCAAGCAACGATATTAGCGATCAAAACCCATTTGGCGAATTCTCTAGTCAGCAGGAAAATGATACGGGCCACTGAAGCCCCTAAGACCTTTCGAATCCCTATTTCCTTTGTTCTCTGCTGCGCCATAAAAGATGCCATTCCAAAAAGCCCCAGACAGGAAATGATGATAGCCAGCAGCGTGAATGTATTGACCAGCCCGCTCAAACGCAATTCAGATTGATAGAGCCTATCGATCATATCATCCATAAAATGATATTCGGCTGGAAAACCGTCTGTGTGATTCTTCCAGGTTTTTTTTATGTCCTCCAACGCTTCCGGAATGTGATTGGCTTTGAGCCTGGTGACCAGATAGTTATAAGTGTCCCAGTGTGTCTTTGATGTCAAATACAGCACACAGGATTTGAGTTCATGCCTTAATCCGAAATGCTGGTTTTTATAAACTCCGATGATCGTTCCTTCACTTTCATTGAGCTCGAATCCCTTATTGACAGGATCTTCGAAATCCCATTTTTTGATGGCTTCCTCGTTGATGAGATAAGCCCTGTCTATATCAGAAGGAAATTCCCTTGAGAAATTTCTTCCCTCCACAATATCCATTTTATGTGTATCGATATAATCGAAGTCGACCATCCTGTAGTCTGTATTTGTGCCGAGGTACTGCATATCCCCGGAAGCCCCATCCCAGTTGATACTCCCTCCATAATTCATGAAGCTTGTGGCTGTAACACTATCTATATTCGGGCTCTGACTCAGTGCTGTCTTCAGAATCTCCCATTCTCTCTGGTACTGCTCAGGAATCGTGATTCTTACCAGATTGTCCTTATCAAAGCCCATATCCGCATTTCGCATGTAGTTTAGCTGTTTAAAAACGACTAGAGCGCAAATGATCAGGCTGATAGAGAGAACAAACTGGGTGATGACCAGGACCTGCCGGAATCTTGTACCGGTCACTGATATTCCCTTTTTATTTGACTTATGGAGCCCAAAATTTCCCTTCAAGACATCCACCGGACGAAAGGAAGAGAGGACCAGTGCAGGGTAAGATCCAGCGACAATGCCTGTAAAAAGAGCCATTCCGAAAAGTCCAACCATCAATCGCGCATCCAACAGATCCATTGTCATCTGCTTGCCAGCCAGCTGATTGAACAGAGGGATGCATAGTTTTGCCAGAAAAAGAGCGATGAATGCAGACAGGAGGCTGAAGAGCAGGGATTCCAAATAAAATTGTTTGATAAGCTGTATCCTTTTAGATCCTACGACTTTTCTCATCCCCACTTCTTTGGCCCGTTTAACGGATCTCGCTGTGGATAGATTCATGAAATTGACACAGGCAATAAACAGGATCAGCGCAGCCACAACAATGAAGATATAGATATACTTGATCGGACCCCCGCCTCCCGGGGCGTGTAAATGCATAGATTTAAGAGGCCAGAGAAAGACTTTCAGAGGATCAGTCGACCAGGGGCGGTTCGAATTGAGCAGGTTGGCTATCTTTGGATTGACGAATGCCGGATCGATCCCTTCTTTGAGCTGGACATAAGTCTTGCATGCAAACCAGTTCCATATAAAGGCATGGTATTCGGTGATCTCCTTCATGGATTGAAAAGGCCTTATATAATCGAAAGTGATATCGGAATTTTTAGGAATATTTTGTAAAATCCCGGTTACTTCAACCAGATCCCCTTCTATTTCTATGATTTGCCCTACAGGTTCTGTTTCTGAAAAAAGCTTTTTCGATGCTGACTCGGTCAGGACAATACTGTTTCTCTTTTCGAAAGCCGAATCGGCATTTCCTTTTAAAAAAGGAAAAGTAAAGACAGTGAAAACATCAGGATCAGCATAGGCTCCCTCCCAATCATTGAAGACTTTATCCTCATATCGGGCCATGATCCCGCCTCTGAACTGGAACCTTACGACCTTCTTGATTTCCGGATAATCATTCCGCAAGGGACCTGCCAGAGGAACAGGGGTCGTATCAAAAAACTCTCCGCGGTGGTCGACTCTTTCACTGACCGTCAAGTAAATATTGTCCGTATTCTTATGGAATCTGTTGAAACTGATTTCATCCTGAACCCAGAGAAGTATGAGCAGACAGGCTGCCATCCCTACGGCCAGGCCTGAGATATTGATAAATGAAAATCCCTTGTTTCTTTTGATGTTTCTCCAGGTGATGATAATATAATTTTTTAGCATTTGAAAACTCCAGCAGATAGAATCTTTGAGAAAGGCAGGGAAGTTGATCAGGATTTGTCCCCAATACCAGAATCGGGCCTTTCTTTTTCCTTTGTTTTTATGGTGGTCGATAAATTCTTCGTTCATATCCCCCAGAAATGAGAACTCTTCACTGTTTTTCATCATGTAAGAGAGGATTCTTTCGGCGATGCGTGGGGGATTTGGAAGGGTTTTTTTCATGGAGCGGCTATACCTTGTCTAATAAAAGTTCAGACATTCTCTTCCCGATCGCGTTTTGAAGCTTATAAGCTGACTCAAGAGAAAGTATCCCTTTTTTCGTTAACTTATAAAATATTTTCCGTCTCCCTCCCCTTTCAGGTACGGGGTCTCCTATGGATTTGGAAATGAGTCCTTTTCTGAAAAGCTGATCGAGATAGCTGTAGAGAGTACCGTATGAAATTTTTCTATTGATAAGCTTTGAAATATCTTTTTTAATGGCCACACCGTAGGCATCATCTTCCAGTTGTAAGATGGCCAGCAGAACCGCTGTTTCATTCAAGGTCAGATCTTTCATTTTTTACTCCTTATTTATATATACGGATTATCCGTATATATGGTTGTCAAAAAAATAAAAAAAGTCAAGCTAAACCGATTTCTTAACTTTTTTCCTCGTAAGGTCATTCAAGCCTCCCCTTCCTCATTAGACAGCATATATGTATAATAAAAAATAAAATCGGACAATTTCCAAACATGAATTGGGATCAATTCGACTGCTTAAGCTTTGACTGCTACGGAACCCTCATTGACTGGGAAAAAGGCATATTGGCTGCTTTGCATCCTATTTTGGAAGCCCATCGAGTCTCTGCCGGAGATAATGCCTTGCTGGAATTATTCGCAAAAGCAGAGTCGGGGATTGAAGCCGGTCCTTACCGGTATTATCGCAATGTTTTGGAGGATGTGCTTATTGATATCGGCAAAGAAATAGGATTTAAGCCGTCCCGGGATGAGCTGAAGCGTTTTTCCCTGAGTGTGAAGGACTGGGCGGCATTTCCGGATTCTGCCAGCGCTCTTCGTGCTCTGAGCAATAAATATCGACTCATTATCATCTCTAATATTGATGATGACCTCTTTCAATTTTCGGAGAGAGCTTTGAAAGTCAAGTTCGATCATGTTTTTACATCCCAGCAGATCGGCTCTTACAAGCCGTCCATGCGTAACTTTGAGTACCTGATCCAAAACGCGGGAGTCCCCGTACACAAATTACTGCATGTAGCGCAAAGTCTTTTCCATGACTTAATGCCTGCAAAAAAAGCCGGACTTTCCACTGTTTGGATCAACCGGCGTAAGGGAAAAGATGGATTTGGCGCCACTCTTCCGGCTGCAGCTGAGCCTGATCTTACCGTTCCTGACCTGCGCACTCTGGCTGTACTGGCCGGAACCTTATGATATGAAAAATTTCCTGTGGCGGCTTTGTTTGACCGGATGTGATTATTGAGGGTATGATGAGTGAATTAATTGGCCGATCACATGGTCAATCATCTTGATCCAGTAGGAGGGTCTGAAAAATGGAAAAAAATCAGCCAAATTTCATCAGCATCACAATAAAATCGATCATTGTTCATACAGTTACCTATTTCGCCGTTGGGTTTCTTGCCTTTACATTCTTTCATTATTCTGCGCGATTTTCAGAGGGCGGACTGGAGTTGCTGATGCGGCCGGCAAATGACCTCTTGGTCATGGCTGGGCCTTTGTTTCAGCCTCTTCGCGGGATTCTCTTTGGTCTGGTGTTTTATCTCTTCAGGAATGATTTCCTGTCTAGAAAGACCGGCTGGATAAGAATGTGGATAGCGCTGGTTGTTCTGGGAATATTTTCCACTTTTGGCCCTGCACCCGGCTCAATCGAAGGGCTTATTTACACTACATTACCCGTCAGGAGCCAGTTGTCAGTAGCTCTGCTTGAAGTGCTGATCCAATCACTGCTTCTTTCTTATTTTGTCTTCTATTGGGTAAATAACTCTAAGAAACGCTGGATTTCGTGGTTATTTGGCTCCCTATTTATCATCTCTCTCTTACTGCCTTTAGCAGGTATAATTGCTGCCTTTTGATGTAAGAGATTGCTGATCTCTCCCCTGTCTATAAGCTGATCTGATGTGGTGACTTGGAAGTGTGATTTTTGGGGGCAAAAAATCGATGTCTTCAGGGTAGCGAACTGTGGAAAACTAAGGTTATCTTATTGATTATAATGAAGATAGCCGGGCCCGTCCCAAAATCCCAAAATGCCCCGGTTCGAGAAATTAATCTTCCCTTTTTCCCAAAGTCATGAAATCTGGGTATCTGCAGGATATCCCACTGTCTGGGCAAAGAGAACCCGCTGTTCCGGGCGAAGATGAAACTCTTTATGGGTGTTCTGTTTATCACAATTGTGGAAGTGGGCAGCCAGTCCATTTGAGGCGGCATACAGGTAGATGTTTTGGGCTATAAGACCCGTGGCCACATAGTAATAGGATTTTTGAATCTCCGGGTCCTTAAGTCCAGGTTCCTGAAATGGGGCCTCTTTGTATTTGGCAATATCAACAACGAAAAATAGGCTCAAAGGCGCATCAGTTGCTCTGCGCCTGCGGGCTCTGTGACGGAAGTCGCCGGGAGTGACAGGTTTTAAACTGTGGTCCATGGCATCATAGAGGTAGACTCCTTGAGGGAACGTGAGGTAAAGATCGATTTCCTGGGAGTTGCTTGCTGAGGCCGCGGTTCTGCCCGGTCTTCCGCGGAGCCCATCAGGCCGGTTCACTCCAAATGCAGCCCAGAGCAGATTGGAAAGTATCTGAGGGGGAAGCTCTCTGGAATCCATGCTGCGGATGGTTTTTCTCTCCTTTAAAGAGGCCAGCACAGATTGACCTCCACTGGTTTCCGGATTGACAAGCTTGATGGGTTTCAAGTCCTGTGTGTCAGCAGTTGTCTCTTGATATTTTGTTTTCTTTGTGAATCCGGCTGCTGTTCCTGTTAGGATTGTGAGAGCCGGAAGTGTGTTTAAAAAGGTTCTGCGTTTCATAATCCCCTCCTTTTTTAGGATTCAAAAAATTTTACCATTATATTCTCCTCCTTTACAAGCTCAGCTGAACAGAACGGATGAGAAAAGGTTTTTTGGTTGGCTGGGTTGTTTGTTATATTTTCTGTGAGTTTGTCCGAATATGGGGACTGTTGTCCTCATGATTAGACATAAATCAGAAAGCATTTATTTTTACTCAGGGGAATACAAAAGGCACAGATTTTGCATTATCAAGTGTGGTGCGATTTTAAGTGTCTGGTATAGAGTCAAATCAATGAGAAGAGGGATAATCCCGCTGGTTATGGCTTTCCTGCTGAGTGCTTCAGCTACAGCTTCAGTTCCGGCTGCAGGCAATCAGGGAAGGTTTCAGTTGGGGATCTCCTTTGAACCCTTTTTTCCTCAGGGAGAATTTCGTGACATACTGGATCGCATCGGGTGGGGTGGCAGCCTGGATGCATTCTATCGAATCCCTAACTCTGACCTGATGGTGGGTACGTCCCTGGCCTACTATGTTTATGGCAGAGAAACGTGCTGGGAATCCTTCAACGTATACATCCCGGATGTGTTAGTCAAAGTGAGCACCATCAATGCCGTAGCCCGTGCTCACCTGCTTCTCAGGCTGCAGCCCACCCTCCGATCTCTGAAGCCTTATGTCGAAGGCCTTGTGGGTCTTCAGCATCTAACCACTGACACGAGAGTTTATGATGATTATGATTATGGTGACGAACAGATAGCCAGCACTAACCATCTGCGCTCCACTGTGCTGAGCTATGGATTGGGCGGTGGTCTTGTGCTGGATCTTGTCCATTTTCTAGGTCCCGAGAAGAAAAGGCGTTCTTCTATTGTGCTGGATATAGGGATCCGATATATCCAGGGAGGGACTGCGGATTATATGATGCCGGGCGATATCGAGATTATCGGAGATACTGTAAATTATGTCATCAGCCGTTCCCGTACGGATATGCTCACTCCCAGGATCGGCGTGTCGTTCGCCTTCTAGAATCTTATCCCTTCTTAAAAGACAACCAATCCGACCAGAATAGCACTGTTGATGAGAATACCAAATCCCCCTTTATCATCCAACTTCTTCAGTTTGCCATCCCAAAAGAGAATATACATGATTGAAGAGAAGATGGCTGAAACCATGACAATAGGCCGCCAGGATGTCTTGTTCGTAATGAAGAAAACTCCGCCAACCATAAAACCAAAATCAGCCAATATAAACGATATGCTAGCCAGTATTCTTACTATTTTGTCTCCCAGAATCTTGGAGAATACCCAAGAGCCGTCAGGCCAAAGCATGCCCGGACGAAGCTGAAACAATCTGGCACTTTGCCCGAAATACAGCCCATGGACCAGGCCATGAAACACAATGAATAATCCTATTATAATATCTAACAAGGAGGCACTCCTTTTCCTTAGCGTATATATAGCCTATATTACACATAAAACACGAAATGAGTCAATTTATATACGGCCTTATGTGAGATGATTAAGAATTGTGATTTTGGCCCCAAAAATCATCGTTTTTAACTGTAACTAACTGTGGAAAAGTGTCGTAATTATATGGAAATAAAGAAAATAGCCGGGCCCGTCCCCAATAATTAGTTTTAGTTGCAGCCTCTATTAGACTATAGCAAGAATAACAATCAATCCGATCAAAGCGAAAATGATTCCGACTATGATAAGAATATCCTGTCCGGTCAAATCTCCGGCTCCAGCATCAGAGGCAGTAACCGCATCATCCATTTCCAGGTCCTGTACTGTTGCCGTTGCGGTAGCAGTCTGTACGGCAAACAGTATAAGCAGAATTCCAATCAATACTGTGGAATATTTTTTCATACCTTCCTTCCCTCCTCTTTCTTTTTATGGGAATCTATATAATTGTTCCTAACGACTAAATAATGCTGTCTTATAAACTCTGCTTCTGGAGCTAGTCTCATCGCTTGGCTCAAAACATTCATAGAATCCTCAAGTTTGCCTATTTTATAATATGCCAAGCCTAAAACGTCAAGAGCAAATGCATTTTTTTTATCCATAGAAACGGCTTTTTCCGCATATTCCAGTGCTTTTTGTTTGTTATCCAGTCGAATATGGGTCATTGCTATGCTGTAAACAGGATAGGGATCAGATGGATTTTCACTGCAGGCTGATTCCCATATTGACAACGACTTTTCATATTCTTTTCTCCGGTAATAAGAGGTGGCCATGTTAATGTGAGTGAGATATTGAGATTCGAGGTTTATAGAATCGAACTCAATTTCATCAGGAACTATAGCCAGGGCCCATTTTCTTTTGTTGATATCGTCATCCCAGTGCCATAATTCATTAAACATGTCATAATCAGCCGCAAATCTCTCCCCTAGTAAGGGGTCATGAAAAATTATTTGCTGGCTGTCCTCATCAAAGCCGATGACAACTCGATAATGACCTTTGTTGATTTGTTTAACTGGCTTGTGGAGAACGATGAGAGGAATGTCTTTTTTAATAATCTCTTTCAATTTCTGGATATCTCCATTAAAAGAATAGCTCATCATCCCGATTGTCCTTGGGTAGAAAACCATTTCTGAATTGTAGGCGATTTCCTCTTCAAAACCGTGCATTTCTTTTGCTATTTTTCTCTGATTTTGTTTGTTATCTTTCCAATAGCTCAAAACCATTGCCATAGCAGCGGGTCCGCAATAATTTTTCTTTTTCCATTTCTGGAAAGGCACTTTCTTTATAATGTGCCCTTTTTCAGGTTCGATTTTTTTATATTTTGAGATTTGCTTAGCAGAAAGAGTGGAGAAAAGAAAAAGCAGGGAGATGAATATAAAAAGAAGTTTGTTTGGATTTTCCATTGACGATTTATTCTTTTACCTGATATAGAAGACCTTGTCAAGGTTTTGCAGCGAAAAGGATTAAAGATAGTAAATTAAATCTAAAGCGGGATTACAGGGGGTGATTATAGAATCATTTAAAATGGAGTGTTTTGCAACCAAAAATTATATAATGCGTTCATATAATAAAGAATGAATAAAAAAGAGGAGGAAATTTCATGACACGAAAAAAATTATTGATGTTTGCGCTCTGTTTGCTGGTTATCCAGTTCTCTTTTGCCCAGCAGCCGGGGGAAATTAGCTACAAAGATATTTCGTCTTTGCCTGAAGGTATAAAGGGCGAACGCATACAGTCATTGATAAAGGCTGTAAACAGCAGCGATCCTGAGGTCATAAGCCGTTTTGTCAATGAAAATTTTACCAAAAGGTTTATCGACATAGCCCCTATGGGAGAGCATGTGGATATTTTCACAGGAATCTTTGACCAGAGCGGCGGGGTCGACTTCCACAGCATACGCACCTACACTCCTGAACGGAAAGACCAGACTGTGGTTATAGTCAAAGACCGTCTCTTCAGCTCCTGGCGTGCTTTTGTCATCTATTTTGAGGAAAGGCCTGAAAGCCTTATGGCCGGCCTTCAGTTTACTGACGCGCGTGTTCCTTCCAATGTCACGGAAGCCCCTCTTTCAGAAAAGGAGCTGGTGCCTGCGGTTCAAAAAATCATCCGGCAGATGAAGGATAAAAACATTTTTTCCGGAACGGTTCTTTTGGCCAAAGGAAGGGATGTCCTTTTTACTGACACAGGAGGAGAGGCCAGCAAACGCTTCCATGTGCCCAATAATATCGATACCAAGTTCAATCTCGGTTCCATGAACAAAATGTTCACTTCTCTCTGCATCATGAAGCTGGCGGAAGAAGGAAAAATCTCTCTTGATGACAGTCTGAACACATTTCTGGATGAGACCTGGCTGCCGGAAGAGGTTTCCTCGAAAATAACCATCCACCATTTGCTGTCACATACATCGGGACTGGGTAGCTATTTTAATGAGGAATACGACCGGAGCTCCAGGAATTTATTTAGGGCCCTGGATGATTATAAACCGCTGATCAGGGATGACCGTCCTGCTTTTGAACCCGGGGAGCGCTTCCAGTACAGCAACACAGGCATGTTCCTTTTGGGGGCGGTTATTGAAAAAGTGACCGGACAGGATTATTTTTCTTATGTACGCGAAAATATTTATGAACCGGCAGGCATGGAGAATACTGACTGTTATGAGATGGATTACCCTGTTGAGAACCTGGCTATCGGCTACAGTCCGGACAGGAAGAGTCATTATGGGTGGCAGAACAATCTCTATAAGCATGTCATCAAAGGCGGACCGGCCGGAGGAGGGTTTTCTACTGTTGGTGACCTTCATAGTTTCGGAGTGGCTCTTCTTGAGGGGAAGCTGGTCTCCGGAGAATCGCTGGAGAAAATGTGGACTGATCAGGCCGGAGAAGGCTATGGTTACGGATTCACTCTTCTTGAAACAGCCAAAGGCATGGTCATTGGGCACGGCGGCGGGTTTTCTGGTATCAACTCCAATCTCGATGTTTTCGTGGATTCCGGTTATATTGTGGCTGTTATGTCCAATATCGACCAGGGAGCCAGCCCTCTGGCAAGAAAAATACGGGAGCTCATATCGAATATAGAATAACCGGCTCTATCTAAATCATTCATGTTTTAGGCTGTCTACCGGATTAGCCCAGGCAGCTTTCAGGGTCTGCGCGCTGACCGTAACCAGAGCCACAGTCAGGCCTATTATTCCGGAGAGAACGAAGATCTCTATAGTGATGTTTGTCTTATAGGCGAATTTTTGTATCCACTGCCGCATAACAAAATAGGAAACGGGCCAGGCAATGAGGTTAGCAGCCAGGATCCATTTGAGGAATTCTTTGTTAAGCAGTTTGAGGATGCTCAAGGTGGACGAGCCCAGGACCTTTCGGATGCCGATTTCCTTGGTCCTCTGTTCCGCCATAAACGAGGCCAGACCGAACAGCCCAAGACAGGCGATAAATACGGACAGCGCTGTGAAGGACTGAAAAATATTTCCCAGTCTTGTCTCAGATTGATAGAGATCGTTGAAGTCCTCATCCAGGAACCTGTACTCGAACGGGTAACCCGTGTTCATCTGGTTCCAGTCTTTTTCCAGAGACTGGATAGTTCCGGATATGTTATCTGTTCGGATCTCTACATAGATGCGTCTGAGCCACGGCCGGAACATTTTAAAGACCAGGGGTTCGATCTTGTGATGAAGGGATTGAAAATGGGCATTCTTCATGACGCCTATGATCTGTCCGTCAATGTCCCAGAATCCGAATCTTTTCCCTACAACGGGTTTCTCTAATCCCATTCTTCTTACGGCTTCCTCATTGACAATAAAGGCGGTTTCCATGTCTGTGGGGTATTCCTTTGAAAAGCTCCGGCCTTCAACAAGGGGAATATTAAAAGTCTCAAAATAATCATAATCCACAAAGTCTGCTTTTATTTCCATTTGCACATCAGGATCCTTCCCTTCCCATTCCGGTGTCCCGGGGCTGCTCTGGATGTTTGTGGGAAGGGCCATGGAAGCGGTGACATGAAGCACATCGGGATTCTGCAGGAATCGGTGGCGGATAGCGTCTAATTTTTCTCGGAGTTCTCCGTGGATGCTCAGATGGACCACATGTTCCCGGTCAAATCCCAGATCCAAATTTTTCATAAAGGACAGCTGGCGGGAAATGACAATTGTCCCGATGATAAGAAAAACAGAAAGAGTGAATTGAAAAACGACCAGGAATTTTCTCAAAAAAGAATTTGCCCCTGTAGAACGCAGAGTGCTGCCCTTAAGGATGCGGACGGGATGGAATGAGGATAAAAACAGCGCCGGATAGCTCCCTGAGGCTAGACCTGTTATCAGAGCCAGAACTAAGAATCCCAGCAGGAAAACAGGATTATCCTTCCAGGGAGAAGAGAGATATTTTCCTGAGATGTTGTTGAACAGAGGCAGCAGCAGCTCCAAAAGCAGAAGAGCGGCGAGAAGAGCGAAGAGTGCCATCAGGACCGATTCGCTGAAGAACTGCCGTATGAGTTGGGATCGTCCCGCACCAACTACCTTGCGCAAGCCGACCTCTTTGGCCCGGTTGGCTGAGCGGGCCGTGGAAAGGTTCATGAAATTGACTCCTGCGATGAGCAGGACAAAAAGGGCCAGGGCCGTAAAGATCCAAACATATTTGATATCGCCCCTACCGGGAATATCATGCCCCAAATCGGAGAAAAGATGGATATCGCTTAGGGATTGTAACGCCAGCTCGTCCGGGTCTTCCTGTGCGTACTTTTTCAGATAGCCCTTAAGTTTCTGATTGAGATCTTGGATGGAGGAGCTTTGATTCAGCATCACATATGTGGTAAAGGAATTGAATCCCCAGTTATCTTTGTTATTTTCACCAATGGATTCCTTGACAAGAGTATCAAAAGGAGAAAGAAGGTCAAACCTCAAGGTAGAATTCGAAGGGACATCCTTGATGACTCCTGTGACCGCGATATCGTATGTTTTGTCGACCGTCAGTGTTTTACCTAA
>Ga0207752_1000383_pt1 | contig 20938 bp, 8 predicted proteins | sample Pon2CUnioCityCA_6_FD_187272 | JGI IMG/M metagenome (GOLD analysis project Ga0207752, IMG submission 187272) | Marine sediment microbial community from Union City, CA, USA - Pond 2C Sediment 2 (SPAdes) | ecosystem: Environmental > Aquatic > Marine > Intertidal zone > Salt pond sediment ...
CTGGCTCGACCTCAGACACGCCGCCATAGCAAAGGAGAGACCGTGGAAATTGTGCGCTGGTTCGTGGAACACCTATAGCCATTCGCCGCCCGGCTCTGGCACACGAGCGATGGTGCATCGCCGCAAGACTCGGTTCCGCTCTGCGCTAATCCATTAAAAGCGCATGGCCCTGCTTCAGCCTGGCATCATTTTGTTGTGGATATCGGTGTCCCAACACACCCTAGGCCACCGGCCGGGCATCCCCCGGGGCATCCGGTTCGTCGGGGAGCCAGTTATGAAGCAGTGCCTGGAAGCGCGGGTGGTCCCGGATGAAGTCGAAATCCGGGTCCTTGCGCACCCAACCCGGATCCACCTGCCGCTTCTGCAGCGCTACCTGCAACAGGTCCACCGCGCGCTCCGCCTCTTCGGCAATCGCCTCCAGGCAGGCGCGATTATACTCGTTCTCATCAGCCATCAACTCCCGCGCTTCGGCGATCGCTTCCTCAAATGCCTCTCTCCGGCCCATCTTACGGTATAGGCCCGCCAGCGAACCATAGGAGAGCGCATCGTCAGGACGCAGGCGTACGGCCTCGCGGTAAGACGCCAGCGCCTCATCCAGCCGCCCGGAAGTATTGTAGATGTCGGCCAGGTTGGCGTGAATCGTCGCCGCCACGTCATCGTCCTGGGCCAATTCCCGCGCCTTTTCATAGGCAGCCAGCGCCTCTTTATCCTGGCCCTGATCCCGGCGCACGTCGCCCAATCCCAGATAAGCGGCCGCCGATTGTGGTTCCAGGGCCAGGGCATCCTCGTAGGCCTCCTGGGCATCGGCCAGGTGGCCCCATTCCAGATAAAGATCGCCCATGCCCAGGTAAGCGGGCACCTTCGGTTCCAATTGCACAGACTGCTGGTAAGCTTTGAGGGCTTCGTAGGGGCGGCCCAGCGTGCGATAAATGTGCCCCTGTCCCAGATGGGGAGCTGCCAGGCGCGAATTCAGGCGAATCGCCCGCCGGTATGCGGCCAACGCTTCTTCGGTCCGTCCCAGCGCCCGGTAGGCGTCGCCCAGACCGGAGCGCGCGACAGGATCCCGCGGCGACAGGGATATCCCCTGCTGGTAAGTGTCCAGGGCCTCCTCCGTCTTGCCCTGCACCACATACACGTGTCCCAGGCTGGTATAGGTTCGCGCTCGCTCCGGGTCAAGCGTCAGCGCCCGTTGGTACGCGGCCTCCGCTTCCTCCAGGCGCCCGGCCGCGGCGTGGACATCACCCAGACCGGCCACGGCCGCGGCGTGCTCCGGATCGACCGCCAGGGCCTGCTCAAAGGCAGCGCGGGCCTCTTCCCATTCACCCCGTTCCCCGCAAACCGCGCCGCGCCCGCTATAGGCAGCCGCTTTCTCCGCGGCGGAGAGGGGAACGCCCTCCCCATCCTCCAGCAACAATTGGGCGTATGCCTCCAGGGCCGCTTCCAGTTGGCCCTGGCGCCGGTAAAGGCCCGCCAGGTAGAGGAGAATCGGGCCGGGCTCAGGTATCAGGGCTACCGCCCGCTCAGCCGCGGCCATGGCCTCGCCTATCCGTCCCATCTGCTCGTAAACCTGAGCCATTCCATAAAAAGCATTGGCGTGGTCCGCGTCTTTCTCCAGAGCGCGCCGGTACGTCACCAGCGCATCATAATTATGGTCCCGGCGCCGATAGATATTACCCAGGCCACAGTGAGCGGCCGCCAGGTCCTCATCCATAGACAGCGCCCGCTGGTAAGCGGAGAACGCTTCCTCCTCTTCTCCCAGCTCTTCATAGACGGTGCCGATCTGGACATAAAGCTCAGCTTCCTCATCCCCCCGATCCAGTACCTCCTGCAAAGCGCCCAACGCCTTTTCCGGCTGCCGCTGCTGTGCATAAAGGGTACCCAACGCCCGGTACAGTTGGACATCATCGATTCCTTGCTGCTGCGCCCGCTCGTACGCCGTAATCGCCGCGGCCGGTTGCCCCAATTCCTGTAGCGCCTGCCCCAGCCCTTCCTGGACCCGGCCCGACCGGGGTTCCAGGGCCAGCGCTTCCTCAAAGGCCGCTTTCGCCTCCCCATACCGTTCCAACATCAGGTAAGCGCTGCCGGCAGCCGCGTGGACCGAAGCACGGTGGGGATCTACTTCCAGCGCCCGTTTGAACGAAGTTAGCGCCCGCTCCGGCTCGCCCTGCTCGTACAGGATCTGGCCCAGCGCTTCGTACGCTACAACCAGATAGGGATCCAGCGCCAGCGCCCGCTGGTACGCAGTCCGCGCGGCCGGGTTACGTCCCAGCCGGCGATAGGCACCGGCCAGCCGGACATAATACTCGGCCACGAAGGGCGCCTCCTCAGGTGCCAGCGAGATCGCTTCTTCCAGCGCCCGCACCGCTGCATTGTCGTCGCCCAGGCCGGCATAAGCATCTCCCAGGCCCCCATAAGCCTCGGCGTACCCGGAGCGCAAGGCCAGGCCCTCACGGTAAGCGGCAATCGCCTTTTGATACGCCTCTAAAGCACAGTAAGTGTGCCCCAATCCCAGGGCCGCTTCCGCCCGGGCCGGAGTGTCTTCCTCGGCACTCAGCGAGCTGGCTTTCTGGTAAGCAACCAGTGCCCGGTCGTTTCGGCCCAACGTCCGCCACAAATCGCCGCCAAAAAGATAGAGGGAGGCATCCGCCCCTTCTTCTTCCCGGGCCGCCACCAATAGCGCCTCTTCGTACGCGTTCAGCGCCTCTGGATGGCGCCCCAGCGCCAGCGCGCTGCGCCCCCGGTCCAGATGCACGACGGCACGGCTGGCAGCCAGCGCCGCGTCCAACGTCACCGAACGGTCATATCCCTGGAGGGCTTCCTCGTGCCGCCCCAGAGCCGCGTAAGCCCGGGCCAGCCGGTAGTGCGCCTCGGCGTCATCCGGCCATAAATCGAGTGCCCGTTCATATGCATCCGCCGCAGCCTCTGGCCGGCCCCCGGCCGCCCGCGCGGCTCCCAGGCCCAGGAGGGCAGTTGCCACCTCCGCATCATCCGCGCCGGCCTCAACCGCCTGTTGGTAAGCGTTGGCCGCCTCCTCCCACGATTCCAGCGCCAGGCATACGTCGCCCAATCCACTTGCTGCCGTATACTGGGCGCCCCGGCCATTGGCAATCGCCAGCGCCCGCCCAAAAGCGTCCGCAGCTCGCCCGTACTTACCGGCAGCAGCGTGGCGTGCTCCCAGACCGTTGTGAGCCGCGGCCCGATCCGCAGGCGTCGCGTGTGGCACCCTGAGCGCGTTGCGGAAGGCGGCGATAGCAAGATCCCCATTCCCCAGCGCAGCATGGGCGCAACCAAGGCCCACATAGGGAGCGGCCATCCGCGGCCGCAGGCGCACGGCCTGCTGGAAGAAGGAGAGGGCCTGCTCCTGTTCCCCCTGCTGGTGGTAAAGGCGTCCAAGCCCGATGAGGGCTGCCTCATCGCGCGGGTCAACCTCCAACACTGCCTCATAAGCGGCTTCCGCGTCCTCGTCCCGGCCTAAGCCCGCATAGATGGCGCCGAGGATGGCATCTACCGCCGGCTCCTCCACCTGGGCCTGGCCCTGCTCGTACGCCTGTAAAGCCGCTTCGTGTCGCCCGAGCGCGTGCTCGGCCCGTGCCAGGCCCACATAAATTGTGGCTGCCGTGGCCGGCGCCGGATTTCGCTCGAGTCCCTGCCGGTAAGCGGCAGCAGCATCGGCGTACGCCTCCTGCCCGAACAACGCCGCGCCCAGGGCCCGGTAAGCCTCCACCGTGTCGGGTGCCAGCTCCAGCGCCTGGCGGCAGACATCCTCAGCCTCCGCATAACGCCCCCCATCCAGCAGAATCGCGGCCAGCCCCAGTTGCCCGCGGACCTGATCCGGCGCCGGGAGAATCCCGTCCTCCAGCGCGCGCCGGTAAGCATTCTCCGCTTCGGCGAACTGGCCCAGGGCTCGGGTCGCCTCACCCAGACCCAGCCGGGCCTGAGCCGCCCGGGCCGGGCGCAAGGGGCCAGAGCCCCCATCCAGGGCCCGCCGGTAGGCGCCCGCCGCCTCCTCAAAACAAGCCAGTAGCAGATATTGGTCTCCCAGCACAGCCAGGGGAACAGCCGGCGCCCCGTCATACTCCTTTTGTTCCATCTCTGGCCCTTCCGCCAGCACCGTTTCCAGAGCAGCCACCGCCTCTTCGGGCCGCCCCTGGGCAGCGCGCAACATTCCCAGACCCACGTTAGGTGCCGCCCATTCTGGATGCAGGCGCGCTGCCTCACGCAACGCATTCTCCGCATCCTCCGGTCGCTCCTGGGTCTGGTAAATCCGGCCCAACCGATAATGGGCACGGGCCGCCTCAACCGCGCCTATTGTGGGTTGCGCCAGTGCCCGGCGATAGGCACTCTCCGCTTCCTCCAACTCGCCGAGAGTCTGGTAAACATTGCCCAGCCCAATATACGCCCGGGCATCCTGCGACGCCACCACCGTTGCCTGTTTGTACGCAGCCAGCGCCCTTTTCCACGCTTCCTCCGCTTCTTTGCCCTGGGCACGCCGCGCCTCCCGGCTGTAGAGGTCACCCAGGCCGCGGTGCGCCTGGCCCCGGCTGGCATCCACCGCCTGCGGCAACACCCCTTTTCCGCCGGTGACTTCCAGCGCCTGGCGGTAGGTTGCCAGCGCTTCCGCGACACGGCCGGCACGGGCCAGCAACGTCGCCAGCCCCACGTATCCGGCCGTCAACGCCGGATCCAGCGCCAGCGCTTTCTGGTATGCGCTCCAGGCCGCCGTCGGCTGCTGCCCGCTGGCATAAAGCGCGCCCAGGCCGGCGTAGGGCCGGGCATCGTCCGGGGCTAACGCGGTCGCCTGCCGGTAAGCGGCCTCTGCCTCCCCCTTGCTACCCTCGTCTGCCTGCCGGGCCTTCACTTCGGCCAGCCGCAAGACACTTTCCGCATCTTCCGGCGCCAGGGCCAGTGCTTCTTCGAGTGCCTCCAGCGCTTCCTGCGGCTCATCACCTTCGCTATAAACCGTTCCCAATCCACGCAGGGCGGCGGCGCGCACGGCATCGTCCAGTGATTCCGAAGCCAAAGCCTGGCGATAAGCCTCGCCTGCCGCTTCCCTCTCGCCCAGGCCCAACCGGGCATCGCCCAGCCCAACGTAAACGATCGCGCTTGTGTTATCAACCGCCAGCGCTTCCTCATACGCAGCTTTCGCCTGCTGGTAATTGCCCAGCGCCACATAAACGGCCCCCAGGTTGTCATAGGCAAAGGGATAATCTGATCTGTTCCGGCCGGCTACCGCCAACGCCACTTCGTGCGCTTCCAGAGCTTTTTCATAGCGGCCTAACGCCCGGTAAACGCGGGCCAGCCCCTCATGCGCGGCTACCGCTTCTCCATCCAGCGCCAGGGCCCGTCCATAGGCCGCGCTGGCCGCCTGATAGTGACGCGCCTCCCGGTGAATATCTCCTAACCCCACATGCGCTTCGACCACCACTGCCACCGGTGTTGCCTCCCCGGCCGTCGACAGTGCCCGCTCGTAAGCAATCTCGGCCTGCCGCTGCTGCCCGAGACCCCGGTGGTATACACGGGCCAGCCCACAGTGCGCGGCCGCGTCCTGCGGATCCAGCCCTGTCGCCTGGCGGAAGTGAGCCAGCGCAATTTCAATCTCGCCCAGCCGGTAAGCGGCCTCGCCCAGGCCGCGACACGCGGCCGCGTGTCGCGGATTGCGGGCCAGCACCTGCAGAAAGCGGGTGCGCGCCTCTTCCATATCTCCCTCGCGCAGGTATATCTGGGCCAGGCCGGTTAAGGCTTCCAGGTTCGCTTCTTCCGGCGCGATATCGGCTACGGCCGCTTCATAGGCAGCCCGCGCCTTCTCCCGCTCACCCTGGGCGCTGTAGATTGCCCCCAGCCCGGCGTGTGCCGCGCCGGCATCCGGCATCACGTCCAGGACCGCTTCGTAAGCGTCCCGCGCCTCCTGCAATTGCCCCGACTCCCGGTAGAGATCACCCAGCCGTTGGGAAGCTGCCCCATATTGGGTATCACTCGGGTCCGCCAGCTCCAGTACGTGTTTAAAAGCGGCCTCAGCCTCCATTCGGTTGCCACCGGCTGCCCGGATCAAGCCCAGCAAATACCAGGCACTCTGTCTTTCCGGAAACCAGTCGATGACCCGTGCCAGCAGCTCCCCCGCGGCTGCCCGATTGAGCGTCGGCTGCACTTCCTCTGTCAACGCGCGCCGCGCAAGCTGCTCATAAGCAGTGGCCAATTGCTGCCGTAACGCATCCTGCCCGTCGGCCAACATCTCCTCCACCTCTCCATAATGGGCCAGGGCTGTCTCGGCGTCTCCCTGGCGGAAATGGTATGCCGCCGTCCGCAAATGGAGGATTGCTTCCCGTTCGATCTCATGCGACCCGGCGAGCCAGCCCCGTTCTCGGAGCTGTTGCAGCAGGCGTAACAATCGCGCTGCCTTTTCGTCGCCGCTACGTAATATCCGCAGGAACTGCTCCCCGTTTTCGCTCAGGTGGCCCTGCCATTCGTCGGCAACATGTAGCAATCCGTTCTGCAGGTCGCGATTGTAGGCCATGCCTTCTACAAAACGGGGAACAAGCCATTCCCAGGCTGCTTTCTCGTCGATCCAGAAGAGATAGTGAGCGAGGGAGAGCACGGCCTGCACCCAGTTGTCGTCCCGGCAGCGATCCTCAACCTGCGCCAACTCCTCTTCCAGCTCGGCCAGTCGCTCGCGCACAACGGTCAGTGCCCGCTGGTTCAGATAGCGCACGCGTTTGCTCGTGCGTCGCAGTGGTTCTTTTAGGTATTCACGGAAAAAGATCGCCGGGTCGTCGTGCAGGCGGGCGTGGGCCGCGTGCACCGAGGCATAATCCCGCTCCAGACGGCGCAACAACTCCTCCAGATCAAGAGGGGGGGCGTCTTCCGCTGACGGTCGGAGCATTCCCCGCAGCACCTCCACATCCCCCCGCGCCAGGGCCAGCGCAAACAGCGCCTGCCGGTCTACTTCCAGCACCACATGCTGCAGATAACGATCAGTCATCTTCTGCACTATCTGGCTCCCCGGCGTGCTCACCGTAATCTCCCCGATAATCTCGCTGAGCGAGGCGCCTGCTTCCCAGATTTCGGCCGCTTCGCGGATGGCCAGCGGAATCCCGCGCGTGACGCGGCTGATAGCTTCAGTCTCTTCCGGCGACAGCGGCCGGTCCGGCACCCGCGCCTGGAAATAGGTGTGAATATGGGGGATCGCCAGCGGGCGCATCTGGAAGCCGAGCAAGCGCCGGGGAAAGTCATCGGCGTACCCCTTGAAATACTCCCGTCCAAATTGGCGGCTGTGGAGCAAATTGTGGCGATCGCTGATAACCCACATCACCCGGGGGCCGGCTCCGCGCACCACCACCCGCATCCAAATGTCCACCCGATCAATCAGTTCGTAAGAATCGAGCACGACAAGCAGCGGCTGGCGCTTGGCCACCCTGTTCAGGCCCCGGGCCACCGCCAGCGCCAGCTGCTCTTGCGGGTTCAGGAAATAGTTGAAATGGTTCGTCTTCAACGCTGCCCGCAGGTGGTTCTCAATCGCCATGCGCAACTTCACCGCCTGGTCCACTCCCACGTCAATCCCCGCCTCCAGGAAGGTCTCCACCAGCTCCTCGCCCGCGTCGCCGATCATCGGCAGGCGCATGCGAATGATCTTGGCCAGCGCATCCACTCCCAGGCTACGTACAATGCCCGCTTCATCCCACGCATTGTCCCCCGCCAGCACCTCCGCCACCCGTTTGGCAGCGACCTCTCGCTGTTGGAGCGCCTTGCGGTACGCGGCAAATTGCCGCCCCCACTTATGGCGCACCGCTGCCACGTGCAGCGTCTTGAACACCGTCTCTTCGCCGATCTGGTTGCGCCCCACCTGCAAACTGGGAAACTTCTTCCGTTCGTCCTCCCAATCGATCCATAGCAATTGGAACTGGCCGGCAAAAGGTGCTTCATTCAGGGCAATATCGCGAAAACGCCTGAGTAACGTCGTCTTCCCCATCCCGCCATCGCCATAGACGATGCACACATAGGGCAACTCCTCCTGCGCCGGCGGCACCAGCACCTCTTTCAGCGCAGCGCGAAATTGCTTTTGTTCCTCTACCCTGCCCACAAATAGGCGATTATCAACACGAATCAATTCCTCCATGGAATCCTCTCTTGCCCAGGTAACGTTCGTTCCGAGGGGTGGGGAGGAGACGCGCCCTTGAATAGCGCTGGGCTAATCAACAGACACTCCCTATCTCAAAATCCCCCAACACATATTAAATTTTGGTACTACAGTAGGTACGAGTCGCGCCTTTTTTAACATTACAATGAAAATCCGCCGGTGTCAACTTCATTTTTCCAGAAAAATAGTACTAATTTCCTATTGATCTCTCTTCGCAAGGGTGGGGGTCATTTGTTATACTGGGAATATTCACATGTAGTGCCACAATATTAATTGTCATCATCGTTTCGGATCCGGCTTCATCGGGCAGGCGAATGTCAGATCCATGGGAAGAGAGAGGGATGAGGGAAGATGCTGCGCCGTGAACGTACGTCGTACAAGGCTGCTACCTATGTGGTGGGAGTTGGGAATGGGGGTATCACTGCTGTCAATCAACTGTTTGAGCGGGGCGTCTACGGTGTGAACTACATCGTAATGGATGCCGACGCCGAAAGCCTGGCCGGCAGCCGGGCCGGCCGGCGTATTCAGGTCAGGGAGGGGGAAACGGGCGCCCGGCGCCTACAGGCGATGTTAGACCGGCCGGACCTCGTCTTCATTGTCGGTGGGCTCGGCGGGCACACGGGAACCAGGCTCGCCCCGGTCGTGGCCGCCGCCGCCCGGGAGCAGGGTGCCCTGGCTCTGGCGATTGTCACCCTCCCCTTTGCCTTTGAGGGGCCACACCGGGCAACCACGGCTCAGATCGGTGCCGCGCGCCTCAAGGAAGTGGTCCATACCCTGATCACGATTCCCAATGACCGCCTGCTGGAACTGGCAGGCGACGAACTCCCCTTTAACCAGACCTATCAACTGGCCCAGGAAGTCTGGTACCAGAGCATTCAGGGCATCCACAGCCTGGTCAACGTCCCGGGCCTGGTTAACGTCGATTTCGCCGATGTCAAGACGATTATGGCCGGCGGTGGCCCGGCCGTGATTACCCGCGGCCGGGCCCAGGGTCCCGGACGCGCTCACGAGGCCGCGCTCCAGGCAACCCGCTCTGACCTCTTGGGGATTACCATCGACGGGGCCCGCGGCGTTCTCTTTAACGTGTCCGCCGGCCCAGAAATGACCCTGGATGAAGTGCGGGAAGCCGCTTCCGTAATCGGCAAGCGCGCTCACCCCGACGCCAATCTGATCTTTGGCACCGCCACCGACTTCACCCTTGGCGATGAACTGGAAATCACCGTTATTGCCACCGGCTGTGGCATCCCGGCACCGCACGTAATGACCGCAGCCCGGGAACCCGGCAAATTCGCAATTCACCCGCAGGGTGTTGGTCTCGAACTCCCTGTCTGGCAAGGATAAACCATGCAACGACGCACACCTACACTCAATCAGCGCCAGATCTCTCCAGCCGCGCCGGCCTCGCAGGCGCCCGAGGCCACACCCCCGGAAAGCGCCCCGCCCGCCGGCCAGCAGGCCCCGGCCAGCTCGCCCATCGCCGCGGCTGCCTCTTCTCCCGCCTGGTCCAGTCGCATGTTGGGCGGCAAAGGGTATTTTATCTGGCGCGTCACCCAGCTCCTGAGCCGCCCGGGGCTGCACACACCCGCAGCCGCTGCCCGTCAGGCACGGGAAGCCGGCATCGAACACGCCATCATCAAGATCGCCGACGGCGAAGATCCCTATCCCCTTCCCCTGGGTGACAAGGATGGCAAGCAAGAAACTGCCACAGCCGCGCTGATTGACGCCCTGCGCCAGGCCGGCATCAACGTCTGGGGCTGGGCCTTTGCCTATGGCGATCCGGTAGATCCTGAAAAGCAGGCCGCCACTTTTGCCACCCGTGCCCGTTACTTCGGCCTCAACGGCCTCGTGGTCAACGCCGAGGATCTGGGCAATCGTCGCTGGTCCTCCCCCGGCGGCGCTGACGGCGCCCGCAGCTACATGACCACCCTCCGGCAGGATCTGGAGGACGTAGACGGGCTGCTCCTCGCCTTCAGCTCCTATCGCTATCTCCGATACCATCCTTCCTTCCCTTTTGCCGCTTTCCTGGAAGGGTGTGACATTGTCATGCCCCAGGTCTACTGGGTCGCCCACGGCGAAGGGGATGCGATTTACAATCTGCGCCGGAGCTACGAAGATTACCAGCGGGAATTCCCTGATAAGCTCTACGTGCCTATTGGTGCCGCTTACGGTGAATATTATGGACAGAACCCGGATCGCTACTTCTGGTCCGCCAGCCCGCGCCAGATCTACCGCTTCATGGACCAGTCCCGGGCGATGGGCCTCCCGGCCGTCAGCTTCTGGAGCTGGGAACACGCCCTTTACGATGAAGGCAACCAGACCTATAACGGCAGCGAGTTGTGGGATGCCGTCGCCAGCTACCACTATACGGACGCTGGTAGCGGCAAGGGCGGTGCCGGGACCACCGAAGAAGTGGAACCGATCGAGATTCGGATCGACGAGGAAGGGTATCGTTCCGGCGTTTATGCCCGTTTCCCCTACGCGGCCTTTATCCCCATGGTGCGCGATGGGCAGAAGATGGCCTACGCGCGCACCGTCGGCAAGACCCCCAGCAGCGTCTGGGCCTGGTGGCGCCCGGACATCGAGGCGGACGGGGAGTACGAAATCTCCGTCTGGATCCCCGGTCAGAATGCCACCACCCGCCGCGCCCAATACCAGATCCATGGCGTTGTCGGCGAGAAAGAACCGGTCATCGTCTATCTCAACCAGTACCGCTTCTCGGACACCTGGGTCTCCCTGGGCGTGTTTGAACTGGACGCCGAGAACCCCCAGAGCGGGCAGGTGAACCTGACCAATCACACCGGCGAAGAGAAGAAGCGCATCGCTTTTGCCGGTGTGCGCTGGCAAAAGGTTGCCGTGCCCAACCCCGCTGCCCAGCGGCTGGCCGACGGCTTCGACGCGCCGGTGGGCACGCCGGGCGAGCGGGAAGCGACCGACCTCTGGCCCGGCCAATGGCACGACGCCAACCCTTACGGCAACTACTACAAGCTCCGCAACAGCTATAATTACCACACGGGCGCCGATCTCAACCTGAACAAACCCCATTATGATGCCGACCGGGGCAAACCCGTATACGCCATTGCCAGCGGCATCGTTACTTTCGCCGGCCGTCGCCGCAACTGGGGCCGCATCGTCATCATCCGCCACGACCCGCCGGCACCGGGCGAAGGCCACGTCTACGCCCGCTATGCCCATCTCGGCGATTATCAGGTGGAGTACGGCCAGCGGGTCCAACGGAGCCAGCAGATTGGCACGGTCGGTCAGGATGAGCACAACGGCCCCTTCCACCTGCACTTCGACATCAGCCCGACGGAGATCCTGTACAACAACCCCGCCGACTGGCCCGGTCTCGACCGTAGCCGCATCTACCGCGATTACATCGATCCCAAAGAGTACATCCAGGCACGCCGGCCCGCCCGCCCGGGCACGAATGGCGACCGTTGATCGGGGGGTCCACTGCTCAACAGGTAACCGCTGCGGTCTGCTGAGATTAGACAATCGGCCGGGTCATCGCTCGGGCCGGTCTCCTGACCGCGTCCGCCGGCAGCCGGCGAACTGAGCTACACTCTCAGCTTCTCGCGGCCCGGCTATCACCTTCTCTCCTACGGAGATCCACTGGGAGAACTCCCCACTGGATCTCCTTACCTTTCCGGAGCAACGCGATCAGCGAGTGCTGAGCGTAGCAGTGAGCGTGCTATTGGCTGCGTCGAACGTATATCCCGCAAGGGTCACGTTGTCGACCGCGAGTGTGTAATCGCCGCTTCCGGCACTGGTGCTGAAAGTGGCCTCCCCTTTACGATTGGTGTAAGCGGTAGCCGCGCTGGTGCTGCCGTCTGGCAAGGTCCAGGTAGCGGAGACAAGAGCGCCGCGCACCGCGTCGCCATTCTGATCGATCACATTGACGTCGCCGGTGACAGTGGTGGTGCCTCTGCGTGTCTTCGCCGACAGCGCGATCCCGTCCACCCGCACTGTTGCGCTCGCGCCGGCCACTTCGACGACGATGCTGCTGGTCGCATAATTGCCCATAAGATCGCTGGCATAAGCAGTGAGCGCGTAGCTGCCGGGGGCCAGCTCCTGCGTATTCCAGTTACAGGTCAGGGTGTAACTGGGACTACCGCCGGGGCTGGCGCTGCAAATCTGGCCCATGCCGCTGTTTGGGTCCACGCTGACGTCGACGAAGTTGAGCCCGGCATTGTCTGTCGCCTCCACGACAATCTGCACATTGCCCTCAACCTGGGCGCCGTCGGCCGGGCTGCTAATGGTGACGGCCGGCGCTTCCGTATCCACCGGAGCGGAAGGAGCCGTGGCCGTGGCAATGTTAGAGGGTGCTGAATCGCCGCCGAAGCCAGTCGCGAAGACCCGATACTCATAAGTGGTAGCGAGGGCAACGTCCATATCCCGGTAAAAGCCGCCGTCGGCGCTGACGTTGGCGATTGGCGTCCACGCACTCTGCCCTGCCTCACGGCGTTCCACGCGGAATCCGGTCTCGATGCTGCTGTTGTCCGTCCAGCTCAATTCGATCGCATTCCACGGCTGCTGCCAGGTGGCCTCACGGGGGGTGGCGACCAGGTTTGAGGGCGCGGCCGGGGGCGGTACTGCGCCGGCCGGGGTCAACAGTAGCGCCCCCGCCTGATCTCCGCTCCCGGTCTGGCCCACCACTGCAATCTGACCGTCGTCGTTGATCGCGATGTCAAAGCTGATGGAAGTGAACCAGTTGCTGTCCGCTTCCGCCAGCAGATCATTAATGCAATGGAGGCCAAACCCTTCCAAATAAACAACCGGCGTGAAGATGGCAGTCGTGCCAGATCCACAGGTCATAACGTGTTCGCCGGCCACGTCGCCCCCGGCATTTATGTCATACGCATTCGTGTACCGGCCCGGCCCGCTCAACTCCTGCCATCCGCTGCCGTCGGCGTAACGGATCATCGTCTGGTTCGCATCGGTAGACGTCGCCACCACGCCGGTGCCCGCTACCTGCCCACTCTCATTAATGCCATAGCTGTAGACCAGGTTGTAGCTAAAGGTACCGGCCGGCCGGCCCAGGTCCTCAACCGTACCCACGTCCAGGTCCAGGCGCAACTGCCCGCCGACAAGCTGGCGCGCATCGTTGATTGCCCTCGGCGTGGCGCTAAATCCCAACTGGCTCAGATCCTGAATGCCGCCGGGCGCGGTAAACAACACCGCCGGGCCACCGGAGTACCCAGGATAGACAGAGTAGCCGACGACATCGCCCACGTTATTGAGCGCCGTGGCTACGCTTTCGTCGTGCCCCGGGAGGGTGCCCAGCAATTGCGCCGAATACCCCTCGGCCGTGCGTTGCCAGATGACGGCCTCGCCATTATCGTAGAAGCCGGTGGCCGCGCTGCCCACGACGTCGCCATGGTCGTTAATATCGTAAGCCGTAGCGTGTTGGGTACCCGGCGGCAACGGCAGGTAGGTGTACCCCGCCCCCGGACTGTAAACCCATGCGCGCTTGGTACCCCCGTCGTTGGCCCAACCAGTGGCCTCGCCGGCGTTGTTCAACGCCTTGGGATAGCCGGGCCCCATCAGGGTGACTTCATAACTGGGAATGAACTCGCTCGCCGTCGCCGTGCCTGGGTGGCGCCAGACGAGGATGAAGGCCAGCCCGACAGCCAGCCAGAGCAGATAACGTTTCATCACAATCCTCCAGATCTCCTCAGCGCCATGTGGGGCAACAGAATGGCGGGGGTCAGGACGTGGGAAGCAGCGCGCCACCATCGCCGTCGCCGTATCGCACCGGCGCAACTATCTTCTGCAGACAGGATAACAAAATGGCTACCCTGTTGTCAGTGACCTGGGTCACCGAGGCACCAGATCCGCCAGTGCCTGTGGATCGCGCACTTCGATCTGTGCCCGGCCCAGCCGGACCCAACCTTCCTTTTCAAACTCTTTCAGCAGGCGGCTCACCACCTCCCGCACCGTTCCCAATTCGTCGGCCAGCACCTGGTGAGTAATCTCCAGGAGGGGACCGCGCGCCAGGAGCAGCGCAGCCAGCCGTTCGTCGAGCTGGTGGAAGCCAACCGCATCGATCAGGTTAAGCAGTTCCGTCAGCCGCTCGTTGAAGAAGGCAAAGACAAAACGGCGGAAGGCGGGCACCTCCCCCACCAGGCGCAAGAAGAACGCCCGGGGCAGCGCCATCGCCGCCAGCTCCTTGGCGACCACCCCTCGTGCCTGATAGCGGCTGCCCGCCATCAGGCAGCCGGTGGTAAGAATGCACGACTGTCCCCGGCTCAGGCGATAGAGGAGCAGATTACGGTCCTCCCCCACCGGCACCTCCACGCGAATCACGCCCCGGTTAATAAAGAGGAATGCAGGACAGCGAGAGCCGTTACGAAAGAGAATTTGGCCCTCGGCGGCATGCAAGGGGGATAGTTGCGCGCGGACTTCTGCCTGCAACGGCTCCGGCAGAACAGATAAAACCGGATAAGCATCGAAAAGTTCGTCTAGCATGAGAATGCTGCCTTGGACATGGGTCTCGCTTTTCCAGGCCAATCTATCTGATTGTTATATCGGGCAAGGGTGCGAGCGGCAAGAAGACCTTGCAGGAGCAAGATAAGAGGAATTACGTACCAGATACAATACATCTGGTCAAACCCCTTACCCCGTGGTTATAATAAAAGGCGCGATGATCCGTCATACGCTCCCTTCCCAACCTACCCCCATCATCGGCCGGGAGGCCGAGCTGGCCGGCGTGGCCGGCAGATTGGCCGATCCTGCCTGCCGCCTGCTGACTATCGTCGGTCCGGGCGGCGTGGGCAAAACGCGGCTGGCGCTTGAGGCGGCCAACGAGGCCCTGGATTCCTTCGCCGGTGGGGCGTTCTTCGTCGATCTGCAGCCGGTAGAGCCGGCCAGCTTCACCTCAGCCCTTATCGATGCCCTGCCCCTTTCCCTCGCCGGCCGGGAAACGCCCCAAGATCAACTGCTAAACTATCTGCGTGACAAAGAGATTCTCCTGCTGCTGGACAATTTCGAGCACCTCCTGACCAATGCCACCTTCCTTAATGACCTGCTTTCCCAGGCGCCGGCGGTCAAGCTCCTGGTTACCTCCCGCGAGGCCCTGAATCTGCAACAGGAGTGGCTCTATCCCCTGCACGGCTTGCCCGTGCCGCCGGGGCCGGCTGTAGACGACGTTGGCGCCTATGGCGCAGTACAACTTTTCCGGGAACGGGCTCGCCGGGTGCGGCCTGATTTCTCCCTGGAGGAGGAACGGCACGAGGTGGTTCGCATCTGCCACCTGGTAGAAGGTCTGCCCCTGGCGCTGGAGCTGGCCGCGTCGTGGACGCGCACGCTGGCCTGCAGCGAAATTGCGGGCGAGATCGAGCGTAACCTCAATTTTCTCTCCAGGCCGTTGCGCGATGTGCCGGAACGGCACCGCAGCATGCAGGCCGTCTTCGACCAGATGTGGGCGCTCTTGCCGGAGGAAGAGCGGCTCGTTTTCCAACGATTGTCTGTCTTCCGTGGGGGGTTCCCACGAGAAGCTGCCCAGACGGTAGCCGGCGCTTCCCTTTCCATCCTCTCCACGCTGGTCGATAAGTGCATGATCCGGCGGGAAGGACGCTATCACGCCCACGAGCTGCTGCGCCAGTTTGGGGAAGAAAAGCTGGAGGCAGCGCCGGAAGAAGCAGAGACGGTGTGCCGGCGCCACGTCGAATATTATACTGCCTTTCTCCAGAGTCGCCTCGAGGCGATCCATGGCCGCTTCCAACGTCAGGCAGCAATGGAGATTGCCGGGGAGTGGGATAATGTGCGCGCGGCCTGGCAACGGGCAATCGCCGCTGGCGACCTGGATGCCATCCACCGGGCCGGGGCCACCCTGCACCACTTCTGCCAGCTTCACAGCCGCTTTCTGGAAGGGGCCACGTTGTTGCAGGCAGCCGCCACTCGAGTCGAACGAGAACCTGCCTCCAGAGAACGAGACCTGGTGCTGGCCGAGTTGTTCAACCATGAGGGCTGGCTACGCATCCGCGTCGGCGAGTTCGACCGGGCGCGAAAGATCCTGGAACAGAGCCGCGCCCTCTACCGGGAATATAAAGCCACGCCGCCACCACATATGGGCTCCGACTCATCTGTGCCGCTGGCCACCATCGTCCTTATCCAGGGGGATTCGGAACGGGCGGTGGCCCTTTGTGACGCTGCCCGCCACTCTGCCGCGGCACGAGAGGATAAGCACAATCTGGCCTTTGCCCACTATGGCCTGGCGTCGGCCAGAGCCTCCCAGGGCGATTACCAGGCAGCTTATCGTCACGCCGAGCGGGCCTGCATGTTTGCCCGCGAGACCGGCAATCGTTGGTACCTGACCTATCCTCTGATCGAGTGGGGTAACGTGGCCCGGGCCATGGGCAATCTGGAGGAGGCGGAACAGCACTATCGCGCCGCTTACGCCCTCAAGGAAGAATTCGAAGACCCAGAAGGAATGGCCGTCACGGTGAGCCACCTGGGCAATATTGCCAGGCAACAGGAACGCTATGGGGAAGCCACTCGCCTTTTCCGGCAAAGTCTGGACCTCTATCGAGATCTCAACGACCGGGGTGGGCTTGCCACCTGTCTCAAGGGCCTGGGGCAGGTGGCCCACGCCACGGGGGACCTGCCGGCGGCCGGCGAGCGCTTCCGCCAGGCATTGCAGATTGCTGCAGAGATTCAATTCTGGCCCCTCGTTTGTGCCCTGGTCGTAGACGTGGCCGCGTTATATAAATCCCTCGACCGGCCGGCGTTAGCGGTCTCCCTCCTGACTGTGATTCAGAGACATCCTGCCAGCAAGCACGAAACCCGCCGCCAGGTGGAACAGCAGCTAGAAGGATTTGAGTCGCAGATGGCGGCTACCGGCTTCGCCACGGCCGTCCAACAGGGTGAAGAGTGGGAGCTGGAGCGAATGCTGGCCCGGCTCCGTTCGGAACTGGCGGCGGTCGCCGCCGAGGGCAGCGGCCGGGAACCGGCCGGGCAACCGCTCGTCGAGCCGCTGACCGAGCGCGAGCTGGACGTGCTCCGTCTGCTCGTCAAAGGCCGGACAAACGCAGAAATTGCCGAGGAGCTGGTGCTGGCCTTGGGAACGGTCAAATGGTACGCCAGCCAGATATATGGCAAGCTGGGTGTTTCGAACCGCACCGAAGCTGCTGCGCGTGCCCGCAAGCTCCAGCTCGTCACCTGAACCCATCCCCACCCATCCCCCAAACCCATCCCCCATTCCTACCGTCTGCCAGGTCACAGGCGACGGGTTGTCTCCTATAGTGAAGGTGCAGTTACGAATCGACAGCTCAACGACTTCATTCTGCAAGGAGGCAACAACTATGGTGAACGTCAAAAGCATACGCAGTAGCGACCCGGCCGGGCAACCTGAGGACGGTTCTCTTTCTGGCCTGGACGACAGACTCCGGGGTGACTTGCTCTATCCCGGTGATCAGGGCTACGACGAAGCCCGCACCGTCTGGAACGCAATGATCGACCGCCACCCGGCGGCCATTGCCCGCTGCACCGGTACCGCCGACGTCGTCGCGGCCGTCAATTTCGCCCGCGAGCACAACCTGCTCTTTTCGGTGCGCGGTGGCGGCCACAACGTGGCGGGGAAGGCCGTTGTCGATGGTGGGTTGATGATTGACCTCTCCCCGATGAAGGGCATCCACGTGAACCCCGGGCAGCAGACGGCCATCGCCCAGCCGGGCATCACCCTCGGCGACCTGGATCGCGAAACGCAACTTTTCGGGCTGGCCACGCCGACGGGCATCGTCTCGGAGACCGGCCTGGCCGGGTTGACCCTGGGCGGCGGCTTTGGCTGGCTGACCCGCAAACACGGCTTTACCGCAGACAATCTGCTTTCGGCAGAAGTGGTCACGGCCGGGGGCGAAGTGGTGCGCGCCAGCGAAGAGGAAAACGCCGGCCTCTTCTGGGGCATTCGCGGCGGCGGCGGCAACTTTGGCATCGTAACCTCCTTTGAGTACCGGCTGCACCCGGTCGGCCCGACCGTTCTCGCCGGCCTGCTCGTCTATTCCCTGGAGGAAGCGCCGGCAGCGATCCGCTTCTACCGTGATTTTGTCGCCGAGGCGCCGGACGAACTGGGCTCGGCCGTCGTCCTGCGACTGGCTCCGGCTGCCCCCTTCATCCCGGAAGCATTACACGGCAAGCCGGTGTGCGCCATCCTCGTCTGCTACGCGGGAGAGATCGAAGCGGGGGAACAGCTCCTGCAACCGTTGCGCGCCCACGGCCGGCCGCTGGCCGACCGCATTGGCCCGAAACCCTACGTTGCCTTCCAGTCGATGCTCGACAAAGGACAGCCCGCAGGCAACTACTACTACTCGAAGTCGGAGTACCTGGCAGCACTGGGGGACGAGGCGATAGCTACCACCCTGGCCCATGGTGCCACCATCTCCTCACCCGAGACGCGGGTGGCGATCATGCAACTGGGTGGCGCGGCGAGCCGCATTGGCGAAATGGCAACGGCGACGGGACACCGCGATGCAGGATTCGTGTTCGCCATCAATAACGGCTGGAGCGATCCCGCCGACAGCGAGCAACAGGTGAAGTGGACGCGCGACTTCTGGCGGGCGATTCGTCCCTTCTCCACCGGCGGCACCTACGTCAATTTCCTCAGCGAGGGCGCGGGGCAGCAGCGGGTGCGCGCCGCCTACGGGCCGCAAAAGTACGAGCGCCTGCTCGCCCTCAAGCAGAAATACGATCCGGAGAACCTCTTCCACCTGAACCAGAATATTAAGCCAGACGGCCGCTAACCGTTTGGCTTTAGCGACCAAGGAGGACCATGAAATGAGTGAAGAACTGAAACTGATGTGTATCCTGGCTCACCCTGACGACGAGTCCCTCGGATTCGGCGGGATCCTTTCCCGTTACGCCGACGAAGGTGTGGGCACCTACCTGCTTACCGCCACCCGCGGCGAGCGTGGCTGGTTAGGGCCAGAAGAGGAATATCCGGGTCCGCAGGAGCTCGGTCGCATCCGCGAACGGGAACTAGGCGCCGCGGCCGAAGTGCTGGGCCTGCGCGAGGTTAACTTTCTGGAGTATGAGGACGGTCGCCTCGATCAGGCTGAGCCCCAGGAAGCGGTGGCCCGTATCGTCTCCCACCTGCGGCGCGTGCGTCCTGACGTCGTTGCCACCTTCGGCCCCGACGGCGTTTACGGCCATCCCGACCACATCGCCGTCTCCCAGTTTGCCACGGCTGCCGTCATCGCCGCCTCCGACCCTGCCATCCAGGTCAACGGTGACCGGCCACCCCACCGCGTGTCAAAATTCTACTATCGGACGGTAACCGAGGAAGGTGCCGCTGCCTACCAGGCCGCTTTCGGCGAACTGGCGATGGAGGTGGACGGCCAGAAACGCCGGCTCGTAAGCTGGCAACCATGGGCCATCACCACCCAGGTAGACACGGCCGCTTACATCGAGCAGATCTGGGAGGCGATTGCCTGCCACCGCAGCCAGTTGCCCGGCTACGAAGCGTTGCGCCGCCTGCCCGAGAAACACCGGCACGATCTCTGGGCAACCCAATCCCTGTACCGCGCGTTCAGCCTTGTCAACGGTGGCCGCGCTGCCGAGCGCGACCTCTTCGCCGGTTTGCGTGCCGCCGGTAACGGCCAGGGCCAATGACGACGACATCCTGTCTACCACTGAACCTACCATGGAGGAAAACGTAATGGTTCCGGCAACTTCCCAACAGATCGACCACCTGGGCAACCTGATCCACCCGGTGGCTGACTTTCTACAGCATTCGACGTGGGCGGAACATCTCGGCGACCCTGAGATCTGCGATTTGGTCCTCGGCAACCCGCATGAGATGCCCCTACCCGGCGTTACCAACGCCCTGAAGCAGCACGTCGAGCCCAAGAATAAGGATTGGTTTGCCTACAAACAAAACGAGGAACCGGCGCGGGCCGTCGTCGCCCATTCATTACAGCAGCGCCGGGGCCTGCCCTTCGCGCCCGAAGATATCTTCCTGACCAACGGTAGCTTTGCCGCCCTCTCCGTGGCCCTGGCAGCCGTCACCGACCCCGGCGACGAGGTGATCTTCATCAGCCCACCCTGGTTTTTCTACGAGGCGCTGATCGCCGCCGCCGGCGCCACCCCGGTGCGCGTGCGCTGCGACCCCCAGACCTTCGACCTGGATCTGGCTGCCATTGAGGCCGCGATCACCGAACGGACCCGGGCGATCATCGTCAATACGCCAAACAATCCGACGGGCAAAATCTATCCGGCGGCAACGTTGGAGGCATTGGCCGCGCTGTTGGAGGAGGCGGGCGAGCGCAACGGCCGGCCCATCTACCTCCTGGCCGACGAAGCCTACTGCCGCATCGTCTACGACGACCGCGATTTCCCCAGCCCCACCGTCTTCTACCCCCACACCTTCCTCATCTACACCTACGGCAAGACGTTGCTGGCACCGGGGCAACGCCTGGGCTACATCGCCATGCCCCCGGCGATGCCCGGCCGTGCCGCCCTGCGCCAGGCGTTATACACCGCGCAACTGGTCACCGGCTTCGCCTTCCCCAACGCCCTGCTCCAACACGCCCTACCCGACCTCGAAACCCTCTCGATTGACGTCGGACACCTCCAGCAAAAACGGGACCGGCTGGTGCGAGCACTACGCGATATCGGCTATACGTTGCATGAGCCTGAAGGCACCTTTTACCTGCTTGTGCGCTCCCCCCTGAGCGACGATAACGCCTTCGTTGACCTCCTGGCTACCCACAACGTCTTCTGCCTGCCCGGTTCCGTGGCCGAATGTCCCGGCTACTTCCGCATCTCCCTCACTGCCAGCGACGAGATGATTGAGCGCGCCCTGCCCGGTTTCGC
>Ga0207752_1000384_pt1 | contig 20915 bp, 16 predicted proteins | sample Pon2CUnioCityCA_6_FD_187272 | JGI IMG/M metagenome (GOLD analysis project Ga0207752, IMG submission 187272) | Marine sediment microbial community from Union City, CA, USA - Pond 2C Sediment 2 (SPAdes) | ecosystem: Environmental > Aquatic > Marine > Intertidal zone > Salt pond sediment ...
TATCCCCCAGACAACGAGAGTTTCTAAGCCGGCTGCTCGATCTGTATCGTGAGGCCAAGGCTCCGGTGCACTACACGGAGGTGGCCCAAGCGCTGGACGTCAGCCCGGTCACAGCCTACGAGATGCTGCGCCTCCTGGAAGAGAAGCGACTCGTGCGCTCCGATGCGGTCCGCCCCCAGGGCCACAGAGGGCGCTCCGTCGTCGTTTTCTCCCCCACAGAGAAGGCGCTGGCTCTCTTGGCTGAGTTGACGGCCAACCCACTGGACGAGCGGGCATGGAAGGAGAGCAAAACCAGAATCCTACAAGCTCTGGAGAATGGAAAAGGCACCGACTACCATGATCTACTGAACGACCTCCTGCTTCGTATCCCGGAGCGCAAGTCTCCCCTTCTATTCGCCGCCGATATGGTGACAGCCATCATCTTGGTCTTCTACGAGTTGCGGGATACGGCGACGGCGAGGAGGGTCTTCCCTACGTTGCGCTGGTTCGGTCCGCCTGGATGGGCGATACTCTACTCTCTGGCCGGTTTCAGCCTGGCCCTTTCGCTGGTTGAGAAGGCCAATCGCCGTGCTACGTCTCTGCTCCTTTCATACGCCCAGCAGTTCCGTGAGCACCTGGACAATTTGACCAGAGGGGAAAAATTGCGCCTGTCTGATTTTGTCTACGAGGTACTGCGGGCCGTAGGCCTATGAGGCAGGGAGGAGTGGACGAGCAGGTCACGGACCTGCTCCGAGCTTCAATGAACCGAAAGTGACATTGTCAAGTGAGGCAACTGACAGAGTTAAGGAGGTAAGACAATGGCTGGATTGATCGAAAAGAGCGTGTTGTTAGGCCTGGGTGTGCTGACCTTGACCCGCGACAAGGTGGTGCAGTTCGTGAACAAGATGGTCGAGGAAGGAGAGGTGAAGCCAGAAGAGGCGCCAGGCATCGTCGACAAACTGGTCGCCAGGGGCAAGGAGGAGCAGGAGCAACTGCGCGAGATGATGCGCGAGGAGCTCGAAAAGATGCGCGCCAATGTACCCGTGGTCACCCGCAAGGACATCGAAGCACTGAACCAGAAGATCGACGAACTAACCACCATGGTCGAGGAACTGGCAGGCAAAAAGTCGGCAAAGAAACAGGCGGACTGAATCACATCATCGTAGCCGGCAAGGCTGGGGGCGCCTTGGCAATCCGATCCCCAGATCCGGGCGCTTCTGTCCTCCCAATGACCGACGTCCTGTTCGCGCCCGCCTGGTGAAAACGAACAATGGCACGCTTGTCCTTTCGTAGTGTCCGGCACCTCCAGCGCTACCGCGAGATCGCGCAGGTTTTCATCCGCCACGGGTTCGGTGAACTGGTCGAGGCACTGGGTCTGCTGCCCTACCTCTCGGTACCCCGGCGCCTGCTGTTCCGAGGGCGGCCTTCCGCATCGCCTCGAGGCGTGCCCCAGCGGCTGCGCCTGGCGCTGGAAGAACTCGGTCCAACATTCGTGAAGCTGGGCCAGGTGCTCAGCACTCGTCCCGACCTCCTGCCCCCCGCTTACATCGCCGAGCTTGCGAAACTGCAGGACACCGTGCCTCCAGCGGAGTGGGATCTGATCCAGACACAGATCGAGACCGAACTTGGAGCGCCACTGGGGGAGCTTTTCCCCACCTTCGACTCTGCTCCCATCGCCGCCGCTTCGCTGGCGCAGGTGCACACAGCAACTCTGACAGAGGGCACCGAGGTCGTTGTCAAGGTGCAACGCCCGAACATCCAGGCGACGATCGATACAGACCTGGAGATTCTGTCTGACCTATCTCGCCTGCTCCAGGCTCGCACCCCACTGGGTGAGATCTACGATCTGCCGGCGATCGCCGAGGAGTTCGCCACCACGTTGCGAGCTGAGCTGGACTTCTGCCGCGAGGGGAACAACGCCGACCGTTTCCGCGACAACTTCGCCGAGGAGCCTTACCTCCATATCCCCCAGGTCTACTGGGACTTCACCACCCGCCGTGTGCTCGTGCTGGAGCGCATCCACGGGATCAAGATCGACGACGTTGAGGCACTGGATGCCGCAGGCTACGATCGCCACCGCATCGCCCTCAACGCCGCACGCATCATCGTCAAAGAAACCCTGGAGGATGGATTCTTCCAAGCTGACCCGCATCCGGGCAACTTCGCCGTTATGCCCGGCGAAGTCATCGGAGCGATGGATTTCGGCATGGTAGGCTATCTGAGCCATCAGACTCGGATCGACCTGATCCGACTCTACATCACCGCCGTGCAACTGGACGAGGATGGCATTGTGGACCAACTGATCCGTATGGGAGCGGTCAGAGGCACCATCGACCGAGACGGACTGCGCCGGGACGTGACGCGGCTCCTGCACAAATACTATGGGATGCCACTGGGATCTATACGAGCGCGTGAAGTGATCGACGAGGCTATGCCCATCGCATTCCGCCACCACCTGCACCTGCCCTCAGAGCTGTGGCTGCTGGGCAAGGCGCTGGCGATGATGGAGGGCATCGGCCTGAAACTGGTCCCAGACTTCGACGTATTCACCGTCACCAGGCCATACGTTCAGCGCCTGACGTGGCAGATGGTGTCCCCACGCACGTGGGGACCATCGGTGCTGAAGGGAGCCGGTGATTGGGCAGAACTGCTGAGCCTTATTCCGCGGGTTGGCTCTCAGCTCCTGTCCCGTGCCGAGCGGGGTGAGCTGGAGTTCACGGTCAGCCACAAGGAACTGGATCAAGCATTGGTACGCATGGACCGGTTAGCCAACCGCCTTTCCTTGAGCCTGCTTTTGGCTGCACTCATCGTCGGGCTGGCATTGCTCGTACCAGCCTTCAACCTGGGCGAGCAGTGGGGGCTGGCGACTATACTCGTCATCGCGGGCTTCGTCTTCGTCAGCTTCCTGGGCCTGTGGCTCATCTTCTCCATCCTGCGATCGGGGAGAAAGCGCTGATGTACAGCACCTGACAGGCATGTTTGTCATTTGGTACTTCTGTGCTATCATGCGCCCCACGTTCCGGTAGGTGAAAATGGCCAAAGAACCTGAAATCCCTCTTCCAAGCGAGGAACATCGCCAGTGTCCGGCCTGCGGCTCACGAGTGGCCGCTATGGCAACAACCTGCCTGATGTGTGGAGCCTCACTCGTCGAAGAGGAAGCTGCAGCAGAAGAGATCGAGAGACGTCGCCGACTGCCCGGCTGGGCCAGGGTCCTGATCGTCGTCACACTGGCGCTGGCGATTCTCTCGGCAGGTAGCTTCGGGTTGTATACACTGTTGAACGCCGAACCCGAGAATCTGACGCCTACGGTCACTCCCACCCGCACGCCTACTGACATACCAACGTCGACGCCCACCCGGACACCTACTCCTACCTCCACACCCACCGCGATCCCGCCGCTCGTTCACCAGGTACAGGAGGGAGAGACACTCATCCTCATCGCCGAAGAGAACGACACCACCGTCGAAGCGATCCTGGCGCTGAACCCAGACGTCGACCCGGAACTGATCCAGGTAGGGCAGCTCCTGCTCATCCCAGTCGCAACGCCCACACCCGGACCGACCAGCACGCTCGACCCCGGGGTTCCTACACCAGCGCCGCCCGACTACGTGGTTCACGTCGTCGTGCCTGGCGACACGCTCAGTTCCATCGCCGAGCAGTACGGCATCTCAGTGGCGCTCATTCGTACCGCCAACGAGCTTCCGGCGAATGACGACACCATCCGCCCCAACCAATCGCTGGTCATCCCGATAGGTACGCCGGTGCCCAGCCCCACACCGACGGTGGACCCCAACGCCACACCCACGCCGGTTCCGCCTTACATGGCACCGCCGCTCCTTAGTCCACCCGACGGAGCAACAATCGTCGGAAATGACGAGCCCATTCTTCTGCAGTGGGCCTCGGTGAGTGTGTTGCGCGACGACGAGTGGTACGAACTGGAATTATCTCAAACGTCTGGTGGTGAGGAAGCGACCATACACCGGACCCGCACCACAGCCTGGCGCATGCCGATCGAATTGTTGTCGGCCTCGGTTGCCGAGAGGCGTGAGTTTCGCTGGAAGGTACAGGTGGTACGCGAGACACGGGGCAGGGATGACCAGCTAATCTACGAAGGAGCCGGCGCCCCCAGCGAGACGCGCACTTTCACCTGGCTAGAGCCTACCCCCACCCCGACAAGCACCAGCACGCCTGGTCCCAGTCCCACCCCGACCCCTTGACCTTGAGATAGGATAAAGCACAGCGCCGCTCTGTTGAGCGGCGCTGGTCTCTATTGTTCCGAAAACGAATCGCTCGTAGTGGCGACTTCAGTCGCTCCTGGTGGTGAGCCAAGGACTCATGAGAACTGCCCGGTGAAAAAGCCCCACAGCCTACTGTAAAACTTCCTGGCTTTTTCCACTTGACCGTCTACCAGGGGTCGATCTCCCCCTCTAGGAAACGATCTATGTCAGCCGCGGATCGTTTCCCAGCACCCATCGCGCTGACGACCGTCGCCGCCCCGGTGACCACGTCACCGCCAGCCCACACCCGCGGCATAGTCGTCCGACCCGTGTCTTCATCGGCCACCACCGTCCCCCACTTGCTTCGCTTCAACCCCTCGGCATCCACGAAGACCAGCGGGTTGGGACTGGTTCCTAAGGCCATGACGACCGTGTCCACCTCCATCTCAAACTCGGAGCCCTCGATGGGGATGGGGCGGCGTCGGCCGGACTTGTCCAATTCCCCCAGTTCCATGCGGATGCACCGCATGCCGCGGATGCATCCCTTGTCGTCTCCCAGGATCTCCACCGGATTGGTCAAGAAATCGAAGATGACACCCTCCTCCTCGGCGTGATGGAACTCCTCGGCTCGCGCCGGGACCTCCTTTCGGGAACGACGATAGACGATGTGTGCCTCAGACCCATCATCGTCATCGCCAGCCTGGAGCTTCTGCAAACGCATACTACATCGCGCAGAATCCATCGCTACGTTACCTGCACCAATCACGGCCACCTTCTTCCCTACCTTGACGGGCGTGTCGTACTCCGGGAAGCGATAACCTTTCATCAAATTGACCCGGGTGAGAAACTCGTTTGCCGACATAACGCCGTTGTAGTTGATGCCCGGGATACGCAGGAAAGAGGGCAAACCCGCGCCAGTCCCCAAGAACACGGCGTCGTACTCCTCCAGCAGCTCGTCCAACGTGAAGATACGGCCGATGACGTGGTCGGTGCGAATCCCAATCCCCAGGCACTCCGCCGCGTAGTCAATCTCGCCGTGAACCACGCTCTTGGGCAAACGAAACTCAGGAATTCCGTAGACCAACACACCACCTGGGCTGTGCAGCGATTCGAAGATGGTGACCTTATGCCCCTGACGTCCAACGTCCACCGCACAGGTCAGCCCTGCTGGGCCGGAGCCGACGATGGCGACCCGCTTGCCCGTCTCCGCACAGCATTCCAGCGGACAGGTCCGTTGGGCCAGCTCGTAGTCCCCTACGAACCGCTCCAGTCGCCCGATGGCAACTGGCTGGCCCTTCTTGGCCAGAACGCAAGTAACCTCACACTGGACCTCCTGGGGGCAAACCCGTCCGCAGATGGCCGGGAGGCCGTTCTTGACCTTCATGGCCTTTACGGCCCCGACCATGTCCCCCTCCCGCAACGCGCGGATGAACTCGGGAATCAGGACGCCTACCGGACAGCCCTCGACGCACTGGGGTCGGGCACACTGGAGGCATCGCTGTGCCTCCTTCCGAGCCAATTCCTCCGTGAACCCCAGCGCGACCTCGTCAAAGTTACCTCGCCGGACGACGGAATCCTGAGTGGGCATCTCCTGCCGGGGGATCTGCAGACGTTCGCGTTGTGTGAGCTCAGACACTTAGGCACCTCCCTCTTCTAGCACGCCCTCTAGACGGCACTTGTGTTGCCATGCTTCGACCGCCAGCCGTTCCTCCTCTGTGTAAAAAGCCTGGCGGGCCAGCAAGTTGTCCCAGTCGACCTTGTGGCCGTCAAACTCCGGGCCGTCCACACACACGAACTGGGCACCCTCTTCCAGTAGCACACGGCAGCCGCCGCACATACCGGTGCCATCAATCATGATCGTGTTCAGACTCACGATTGTCGGCACCGCGTACGGCTTCGTCGTCAGCGAGGTAAACTTCATCATAATCGCTGGCCCAATAGCCCACACGCGGGAGATTTCCCCATCGCGCTGCTCCAGCAACTCCTTGAGCGGCTCGGTGACCAGCGCCTTGCGCCCATAGGAGCCATCGTCGGTGCAGACGATCATTTCGTCGCTGACTGCCCGCATCTTGTCTTCCCAGAAGAGCAGATCTTTGGTACGCGCACCGATGATCGAGATGACCGTGTTGCCGGCCTGTTTGAGCGCCCGGGCGATCGGATAGAGGGGCGCGATGCCAACCCCTCCTCCCACACACACCACAACCCCATAATCCTCGATCTCGGTCGGGTGCCCCAGTGGCCCCACGAAGGTAGCCAACTCATCACCCGGATCCAACGTACCCAGGTGCATCGTCGTCTTGCCTACTTCCTGGAAGATAATCGTGATTGTGCCTTCCTCCCGATCATAGTCGGCAATGGTGAGCGGTATGCGCTCTCCGTGCTCGTCTATACGCACGATGACGAACTGACCGGCCCGTGCCTTGCGTGCCACTGCCGGCGCGGCGACGACCATCAGCTTGTTGACGTCGCTCAGAATTTCTTTTTGCAAGATCTCGTACACAAATAACCTCCCTCCTGCTGCATTCCTGGCTGTATTGTCTGGGTTAAGGATACCGCAATGAAGTCAGATCGTCAAGTGGCGTTAGTCTCCCTTACACCGTGACATACCTCCCCCTTCACCTGTGACCTTCTCCATTTGACCTCCTGCTTCTCTGATGCTAGAATTGAGATGCGACCTAGGCTAGAATAGACCATGGCTCGCGTGAGATGGCCCGCTCAGTAAACAATCATACGATTGACGAATTGATATCGGTTCGTATCGCCCGCCGGGTGACCGATGACGATGCAGTTGCGCAGGAAATCGCTACGTCACCGGTTATGGTGGGCTATTTGTTGTTCGAGTTGATACATTTCGTCAGCGGCTTAGGCCACAGCCCCGCCCATCGCCCCGGTGCGGGGCTGTACTATTTTGTCAACGAGGCGACTGTTGCGCGAAGCGACCAACCCCGCGGGGCTCCCGCCGCCCGAAGGCCTTTAGCAGTACAATGCATCAACGCGCCCCACGGGATACATTGGCGAGCACTGGACTTCCTACAATCCGGGCATTGCCCGAACACAGATCTGAATTAGGAGGCAAATGATGGAACCAAATCTCGACCTAGATCGTGAAATACCCGTATTAGACTGGGCCCCGCACCTGGCTGCGCGTACAGAGGGGATGAGAAGCTCCGCCATCCGCGAATTGCTCAAGCTGACTCAGGAACCAGACGTGATCTCCCTGGCAGGCGGCATGCCAGCCCCGGAATTCTTCCCTCTGCGCGAGATTGAGGAAGCCTGCCGGCACATCTGCCGCGAGAATGGAGCCCAGGCACTGCAATACAGTGCGACCGAGGGGTACTCAGCGCTCAAGGAGTACCTGTCCACCACGATGCACAAGTACGGCGTCCCTGCCGTGCCCGACAATGTGCTGCTCACCAACGGTTCACAGCAGGCTCTGGACCTGATTGGCGAGTTGTTCATCAATCCAGGCGACTTTGTGATTACCAGCCGTCCCACGTACCTGGGCGCAATTCAGGCGTGGAACGCCTACCAGGCCCGCTATCACACGGTCAACCTCGACGACAATGGCATGGTCGTGGACGAGATTGAGCACGCGTACGAGAAAGCGGTAGCCGAATCGGGACACCCGCCGAAGTTCATCTACGTCCTCCCCAACTTCCACAACCCTGCCGGCACGACGCTCTCCTTGGAACGACGCAAGCGTCTGGCCGAGATAGCGACGAAACTGGACATCCCCGTCGTAGAAGACGACCCATACGGCCAGCTGCGTTACGAAGGCGAGGACATCATCCCCATCTGCACCCTGATCCCCGAGCGCACGATCTACCTGAGCACCTTCTCCAAGACGCTGAGTCCAGGGCTGCGGTTGGGATGGATCGTCTGCCCAGAGGTACTGATCCAGCGCTTTGTGCACGCAAAGCAGGGAGCCGACCTCCACACGGGCACCTTTGTCCAATACGTCGCCAACGACATCTGCCAGCGCGGCCTCCTTAAGCAACACGTCAAGCGGCTCCGCGAAGTCTATAAGGAGCGCCGGGACACGATGCTTGACGCTCTTGCAGAACTCTGGCCCGATGGCTGCAGTTGGACCCATCCCCAGGGCGGTCTGTTCCTCTGGGCTCGCACGCCGGAATCTATCGACACGACAAACTTGCTCAAGGAAGCGATCGAGGAAAAGGTCGCTTACGTGCCAGGCATCAACTTCTATCCCAACCAGGATGGCGGGCACAACGCCATGCGGCTCAACTTCTCCTTCTGTCCGCCGGATCTGATTGTCGAGGGCATTCGTAGGCTTGGAGTTGCGCTGAAGAAGAAACTGGGATAGTAGCACCGAACACATCGGCAAGCTCCCCTCATCCCCCGCGTTCCCCCCAGTACAAAGGGTAGCGAAGCGGCCCCTCCCCCTGACCCTCGGGGGAAGGGGCAGTTTTTTGAGAGCGAGGCCGAACTTCCCTCATCTCCACAGCAAGCTATGGGGCCTATTGGCTGCTTGCTCCTTTGAAATTGTGGGGTATACTTAATATGAGTTCCCGCAGATTGTCGAGAGCATATCGATAGGAGCCCTTAAGAACTTGCCCTTCCCTGAACACACTCTTGTCCGTTCCAAACTGTTGGTACCCAGCCTTGCTGGCTTGCTCCACAGGCCACGGCTGTGCCAGGCTGTTGAGCGAGGGCTCCAGTGCAAACTGACGATGGTCTACGCTCCCGCCGGCTACGGCAAGACGTCGGCACTGGTAGACTTCGCACAGCATAGCCCCGTGCCGCTGTGCTGGTACACCGCCAACGAGCGCGATCGTGACCTGGGCATGTTCGTCAAATACCTGGTGGGAGCGATCCGCGAGCAGTTCCCAACCTTCGGCGAGCGCACGCAAGCGACACTGGCATCTCTATCCGGCGACATCTTCCACGATCCGACCAGCATTGTAGGAGAACTGGTCAACGAAATACTGGAGATTGCCCCCTCCTTTGTCGTCGTGGTGGATAACTACGATGCATTGGACGGAGCCTTCGGTATCAGGACATTTGTCCACCGCCTGCTCGAAGTCCTCCCATTCAACTGCCACCTGGTCTTCGTCAGCCGCGTATTGGCCGAAGTCCCTGTCACACATCTGGTCGCCAAGCGCCAACTCGTCGGCCTGCCGGCGCAGGATCTGCGTTTCACACCTGAGGAAATCCGGGAACTGCTCAAACTATCCCGCATTGAGATATCTGAGAATCAGGCGCAGGCAATAGCCGCTAACTCCGAAGGCTGGATCACCGGTGTCTTGCTGCTGACCGATTTGCTGCGCGAGGGAGCCAGAGCGACCCTGATCGATGCAGAGCGGGCCACCACCGAGACGTACGACTACCTGGCCAGGGAAGTGCTAAACCGACAGCCGCCTGACATCCAGCACTTCTTGTGCACGTCGGTCGTGCTGCGAGAGATGTCGCTGCGGCTGTGCCGTGAGGTTCTACAGATTCAGGAGCCGCACTCCCTATTGGCCGAACTGGAGCGCCGTAACCTCTTCATCACTCGTTTTGGAAGAGGGAGTGCGGCAATCTACCGCTATCACAACCTGTTCCGCAACTTCTTGCACGAGCGTCTGCACCTGAACGCCGCTGTTCGCTATACCGACCTGCACCTACGCGCCGCCAGATGGTTCGAGCAAGACAACGATGTCGAAGAAGCAGTGTACCACTACCTGGCTGCCGAAGCCTATCCACGAGCGACGGTACTGATGGAACGGGTATCGATGGAATGGTTCACGCGAGGGCGGATCGAGACGATCCTGCATTGGGCGCAGGAGTTGCCAAAGGAAACCAGAGCCCAAGCCCCCCGTCTTTCTCTGTACCAGAGCAAGGCTCTCACGGACCGGTACGACTATGAGCGAGCTCGCCAGGCGCTGGCCCATGCCGAGGCCGGGTTCGCTGCGCGAAGTGATACGGCCAGTCTGGCCGGAGTGCACAACCAGCGTGCATTGCTGGGGCTGTTCGAAGGCCGCTGCGAGGATGTCATTGTGGAAGCACAGGCGGCATTGGACGTGCTCGGCCCAAACGAGACGGCCAGACGGGCACAGGCTCAGCGTCTTATCGGGAGAGCTTACATCGAGTTGGGCCGTCTCGCCGATGGGATAGCTGAGCTACAGGAAGCCCTGGCGCTGTACCGACAAATCGGCAGCACGTATAATGTGGTCAACTTGTTGCAGGATTTGACCCCTGCGTTTACCGCGCAGGGCCGCTTCGACGAGGCAGCCATGTGTCTCAATGAGGCACTGGCTATTGGGCGGCAACTAGGGGCGCCCACACTGCTGGCCGGGGTACTCAACAACCTGGGCTGCCTTCACCATGATCGAGGGGAATACAGCAAAGCGCTGACGCTCTACGAGGAAGGACTGGCAGCCGCACGGCGTGGAGGCGCGCGGCGATCCGAGGCCAATATCTCGGTCGGAATGGCTGACGTTTATCGGGATATTGGGGCCCGTGATCGTGCCAAGCCACTATATCGTGCTGGCTGGCAGATCGCCCAGGAGAACAGGCCCGGTCTGGCAGTGTACATCCTGACAGCGCGAGCAGACATGTTCCGCTGGCAGGGAGACGTCGGGCAGGCACGTATTCTGTTAGAGCAAGCCCAGCACATGGTGGAGCAAAAAGGCCTGGAATCAGAGAGCCACGGACTGCTGCCTGTAGCCCAGGGAATCATACTGGCCGAAGGCGGTGAGGTTGAGACAGGATTGCGTCTCCTCACCGCGGGTGTCCGCTTCCTCGAACAGCGACGGGCAAGGCGTGAGTTGGCCCGAGCCCGGTTCCTGCTGGCTAAGGCCCATATGCTGGCCGGAGATAAGCTGCAGGCCCTGGCCGAGCTGCGCAAGGCGCTGGACATGGCCAAGGAAATCGGTACCCAGCGGTTCGCGGTCGTGGAGGGCCAGTATGCCCAGGGTTTGCTGGAACTTGGACTGACGGAGGGGGTGAAGACCAGCGGTGACATCGTCGAAGGCGTGAAGCAATTGAGAGCCCTCCGCGAGGAGATGCTACGAGACGGGACAACAGAAGAAGATGCGGTAGGACGTCTGGAGATCTACGCCCTTGGTGAAGGACAGGTCGCCCGTGATGGTCACCTGATTCCGTCGTCCGACTGGCAGGCAGCGATGGCCAAGGAATTGTTCTTCTACATCCTCCTCCACGGACCGGTGGAGAGGGACGCGATCGGTCTCGTGTTCTGGCCCGAGCTACCGCTCAAGAAGATGCGGAACAGCTTTCACACCACGGTGCACCGGGTGCGCCGCGCCCTGGGTACCGACGTGATCATCCTGGAAGAAGGGCAATATCGCTTAGGCGACATAGATTACTGGTTCGACGTCGAGGAGTTCGAATCGTTGGTGCAACGTGCACGGCTCCTCCCATCATACGATTGGCAGGCGGAGGACCTGTGGCGGCGCGCGGTAGCCCTCTACAAGGCAGACTTCCTCATCGACGTAGAGCGAGTGTGGTGTCTGCCCAAGCGCCAGTCGCTTCGGGAAAAGTACGTAGAAGCGTTGATCGGAGTTGGGCGATGCCACGAAGTGCGTAGGGACTTCGTGGGAGCGATCAACTGGTACAGGCAGGCCCTGCAGGCAGACGAACTGCGGGAAGATGTCCACCGGCGCATCATGGAATGCTACGCTGAGGCAAGCCGACGCCCTGAGGCGCTGGCTCAATACCACGCCTGTCGAAAGATCCTCAGACAGGAATTGGGAGTCAAACCTTCGCTTGAGACCGACAGGTTGTACGAACAGATCGCTGGAAAGAGACCAGAATGAGACCCGCATCCACATAACGGCGAACCCGTACCGAATCTGCCAAGGCTGCTATCAAGCAGCCTCTTTTTTTTATCCGTTCGTTAAGAAGTTCGTTTATAGGTCTATGCTATCCTAGTATCAAATCCGACACAGAAATAGGAGGTAATAGGCGATGGAGAACAAACGAAGCAAGCTAGCTCTGGTATCAATGACGCTGATTCTGCTCCTGGTGTTGGCTGCGGGTCCCGCGGTTCCCGGCCTGGCAGCACGGTTCACAGAGCCAATGGATGGCCTGCTGGCACGGCCGTACGATGGCGGCGGCAGTGGGGCATAAGGAGGCGATGAAGAATGCCGACGCGCAAGATCGACGAGTTGATCTGGATGGCCCTCACCGACTCCACTTTCCGCAAACGGCTGCTCAACGGTCAGCGCCGTGAGGTGCTGGACACGCTTGGCCTCTCGGAAGCGGAGCGACAGGCTGTACTGGCGGTGAAAGCTGATACGCTGGAGGCCCTCGCTGGGGCACTCTGCCATCCGGAGACGACCGGAATCTAGCACGACAGCGCCGACAGAGGAAGACCCGCCTCAGCTGGTACCCGGCCTGGGGCAATCTATCGGCGGAAACAGAGAAGTTGTTCGAAAACAACTTCCAGGCTTTGATCGTCAAAGCCAGAGACCATCTAATCAGGTGGATGCCATTACCAGGCAGCCGCCGATGGTCTGTTTCCAATTCCAGGCCCGGGCGGCTTCCTTCGGGCACTCCATCCGGAGATGATCTCCTGGCGACCTGACAAGATCCCTGAGAGAGTTCTTTGGTTTTCCGACGACAGAAGTGTGAGCTACCGGCAGGCTGAAATCGATGTCTGCATTCAAGAGGTGTAAATGCCAGTGAAGAATGACGGGACCTTCGAAATACAGCAGGAAATCACACCTGCATGGCCTTCACTCCTCCTGGCTTTTATTAGAGAGGAATGGACGGGTATGGGAGGCAAGGCCAAATCACTTACCGACACCCTGTTCTCGCTGGAAGAGCCGTGGCGGGGCCGGTTTTTGGACTTGGTGGCTAACCTGGCGACGAGTTGGGCCTGGGATGGACAGCGGCCGACGCGGAAGGAGATGGCAGCTTGGCTGAGTGCTGACCTGGAACTGTATCGAGAGGTTAAACAGCTCCTGGAAACATGGCAGAGGCCGAGGACGAGGAAATGACCTACCACTCATTCGCGTAACGCTCCGAACACGCACCGACACGGATAAAACCTTTGCCAGCCGCGTGTCACGGCGCAGGAGCCTCTGCCGACCGCCCCCGACTGTCTGCAGTCGGCGCGGTCGGGCTTCCCTTTGTGCTGGAAGGAATGGATAATTAATAAGCACCGCCTCCGAAAAACACCTGGGGAATCGTGCGCAGCAGGATTTTGACATCGAGCCACAGCGACCAGTTCTCAATGTAGTAAATGTCAAGCAGCACCATCTCGTCGAAACTGAGTAGGCTGCGGCCGCTGACCTGTGGTAGACCCGTCATCCCTGGACGCACCTCCAGCCGCCTCTTGTGCCACTCCAGATAACGGTCAACTTCGTCTGGGAGCGGTGGACGGGGGCCCACCAGGCTCATCTCTCCACGCAACACGTTCCACAGCTGCGGCATCTCATCCAGGCTGATGCGACGCAGAAATCGACCCACACGCGTCAGGCGCGGGTCGTCTTGGATCTTGAAGAGAGGGCCATCGGCCTCGTTCAATTCACGCAGGTGCTCTCGTTCAGCTTCGGCTCCTTTGCGCATCGATCGAAACTTGTAAATCTCGAACAGCTTCCCACCCGTCCCCACGCGGGTCTGGTGGAAGATGATTGGGCCAGGCGAGTCAAGCCGAATAGCCAGCCCAATCAACGCCAGGACAGGGGCCCCTAGAGTCAGCCCCATCAGTGCCCCCAAGATGTTCATTCCCCTTTTGATCAGCAGTGCTCCCCGCCCGAAACCCACCTCGCGCACACCGATCAGCGGCACGCCGCCTACGTCGTCCACGTCGACCTGGCTGAGACTCATCTGGAACAGGTCCGGTACGATATGGGCACTCACCTGTCGTCGTTCGCACTCGCGCACAATGCCCATAATCTTGCGGTGATACATCCACGGCAGCGTGATGATGACCTCGTCCACGTCCTCTTGCTCAATCACCCGGGGCAGGTTGTCTGTCGCGCCCAGCGCCTTGATGCGCCCGATGTCGCTCTCACCTTTCTGCGGATTATCGTCCACAAAGCCAACGATCTGATAGCCCAGCTCGGGCCGCGCTACAGTGGTACGCATCACGGTGCGTCCTACCTCGCCCGCCCCGACGATGATGACGCGCGAAACACCAACACCACGTGCCCGCATCCGGCCCACGATCTGACCTTGCACCACCCGCGACACGGCTAACAGCACGACAGCGATGACGCCTGCTTCAATCAGCAACAGGCGCGAGTGTTCCTGGAACTGCAGGACGAACGTGATAGCCAGCATCACCACAACAGATTTCGCCGTGGCGTTGATGATTCGATAGACCTGATCCAGCCACGGACACCCGCTCCACTGCTGGTAGACACGATCAATTTGAAAGGTCGCCAGCATCAAGAGGATAAACAGAAGAGCAATTGGAACATACGCCGATGGGGGATGATAGTAAATGATGTCACGGAACCACTGCAACTCGTAGCGCACCCAATAGCCCAGGAATACACTCGCGCCGATAATCAGGACATCCAAGATGACGACCCACCAGGGGGCATAGCGGCGCCTTGTCACGTTTCCTCTCCTCCGATCATAGCACGCCGGTATACGCACGCTGTCTCCTGCGCCGCACGTGACCAGGAGAATTGTCCGGCGTGAGCCAGGCCGCGCTCGCGCAACTCTTGTCGCAGCGTTTCACCCGCCAGCAGCCGGTTCAATCCCGCTGTCAGCGCCTCCACGTCGTAAGGGTCCACCATAAGAGCCCCATCGCCGGCCGCCTCCGGCAGCGAGGATACGTTTGAGGTCAACACCGGCGTGCCACACGCCTGTGCTTCCAAGACCGGCAGTCCAAATCCCTCGTACAGTGAGGGATAACTGAAAACCGTCGCAGAATTATACCACAAGGGCAATTCATCGCTCATCACGTAACCGGGAAAGAAAACGTCTCGATCAAGACCAAGCGCTTCCACTCTGGCGAACAGCTCATCATAGAGCCACCCCTTCCCACCAACCAGGACCAGCGCAATATCTCGATCGCGGATACGGGCGAAAGCCTCCACCAGGCGCACCAAATTCTTGCGCGGTTCCAGCGTGCCGACAAAGAGCACAAACCGCTCTGGCAATCCCTTCCGCTGACGGAATGCCGCGACCTCATCGGCCGGCAGCGGGCGAAAACTCGGATTCACTCCATGGTAGACTACGTCGACCCGGTCGCGGGGGATACCCAGCAGACGCGTGCTCTCAGCGGCTGCGTGAGCCGAGACAGCGATCAACCGCCGGGCGCGCCGTGCCGAAAGCCGCGTCAGCACCGTCAGGTACACCCGGTTCGCAGGTCGAAACAGCGCGGGGAAGCGGATAAAACTCAAGTCGTGGATGGTGATGACGAATGGGCAGCGCGTGAGCAGAGGCCCGACGAAGACAGGACCGTGCACCAGATCAGCCCCAATCCGTCGCAACATCCATGGCTGCACCAACTGTTCCCACACGACGCGTATCGCCGCCCGGTCTGTAGGCCAGTGGGATTGAACTGACGGGAGCGTAACGTCGGGGGAAGGCACACCCTGGCCCAAGAACACCGTATACCGCATCTCGTCACCGGACTGTCCGAGGTGACGTAGGAGGTAATAGATGTACTGGTGCACGCCTGCGCTGCGGTACCCGGCCCGCCCTGACAGGAGGTGCGCGTTGATGGCCACGTGAGAACCGTCCTCTGCGGTGACCCCCATAGCGACGTAATTATATCATATTGCGCTGCGCCAGGCCAACCTGGATTGAAAGCCCGGTTTTGCCACTCGATGGCAGCAATGGCGTTCGAAACATCCGAAAATCGACTTGCACACACAGTTGATTGATCTGTTTCGTTTCCCCCCCCCACTTTAGACGACTTGCCCTCAGAGACAGGGATTGGTACAATAGAGCCACTTTAATACGCACAAGGGAGGGTTCATGAAAAACACGATCACGCGAGAAGAGGCCTGGGCTTTGATCCAGGAGTACGGTAGCACAGAAAACCACATACGACACATGCTTGCCGTCGAGGCTGCAATGCGCGCCTACGCCAGCCGTTTCGGCGAGGATGAAGACCTCTGGGGTGCTATTGGCCTGGTGCACGATTTCGAATACGACCAATTTCCTGATGAACACCCCTACGCCGGAGCGCGCATTCTCGGCGAAAAGGGGTACTCTGAGGAAATTGTCAACACGATTCTATCGCACGGGAACACCGGCATCCCACGCGACACACTGATGGCCCAAGCACTGCACGCGGTAGATGAGCTCACAGGCCTGATCGTCGCAGTCGCTCTCGTTCGCCCGTCCAAAGACATACGGGACGTAAAGATCAAGTCAGTACGCAAGAAGTGGAAGGATAGGGCCTTCGCCGCAGCCGTCGACCGCGAGGAGATTGAGCAGGGATCCGCAGCGCTGGGCGTTGAACTGTGGGAGCACGTCGGCATCGTGCTGGAAGCAATGAAAGGTATCGCCGGTGAGATTGGCCTGGACGGCCAACTCGCGACAGCGTCTCATTGAGGCCAAACTCGCACGTGTCCGCTCCAAGCCCCAAGTGAAGAACCCCGCAGCCGGCTGCGGGGTTCTTCCCTCTCAAGGCACACTAGAACAGATGACAGGCGGCTATGATCGGAGCGAAAAGAGACGACACCAGCGACATAACGGTGATCAGCGTGTTGAGTGAAGGACCAGCCGTGTCCTTGAACGGATCGCCAACGGTGTCGCCTACAACACCAGCTTTGTGCGCATCGGAGCCAGGACCACCAAACTCCCCGGTCTCGATGAGCTTCTTCGCATTGTCCCACAGTCCCCCGGCATTGGACATCAAGAGAGCGAAAATGACCCCGGTGAAGATGCTCCCCCCCAGAAACCCGCCCAGGGCCTCGGGGCCGAGGACGAAGCCAACCAGGATAGGCAAGACGACAGCCAGGAAAGCCGGCAGCACCAGGGACGTCAGCGCGCCCTGAGCCGCGAGGTCCACACAGGCCGTGTAGTCAGGGGGCTCGGTGCCTGCCAGGATACCCGGGTGTTCGTTGAACTGGCGGCGGATCTCCTTAATCATGTCGAAAGCGTTGTGCGTCACAGATAGCATCGTCAGGGCACTGAAAAGCGGCGGTGTCACCGCACCCAACAGGACGCCAGCAACGACGATCGGTTGTCGCAGACTGATGACCAGTTCTACACCCCTGGCCCCCACGACCTCCGCGTATGCCGCAAAGAGTGCCAGTACCGTGAGCGCAGCAGCGCTGATAGCAAAGCCCTTGGTGATGGCCTTGGCCGTGTTGCCCGCCGCATCAAGCACATCGGTGGTGTCAATCACTTCCTGCGACATCCCGGCCATCTCAGCGATGCCTCGGGCATTGTCCACGATAGGCCCGTACGCATCAGAGGACACGATCATCCCGCTCACCGACAACATCCCCACAGCGCTGATGCCGACCCCGTAAATGCCACTGATCCCCGACAACTCCGCCAGGTAGTAGGAAAGCAGCGTCGCCACGACGATACCCACGATCGAGGGAACGATGCTGACCAAACCATAGCTGTAGCCGGTGATGATATTGATGGCTGCCCCCGAACCCGAGACGCGAGCTGTCTCAAGCACAGGACGAAACTCGGCCGATGTGTAGTAATCGGAGGTGAAGCCGATGAGAACACCGGTGACGAGCCCCGCCAGCGTGGCCCACAGAACGCCAAGATTATAATTGCCCAACAGCACGACGCCAGCAGCCAGCACAGCAAATATCGTACAGGTGATAATCGTGCCGCTGTTAAGCGCCCTGCCCGGCTTGCCGCTCTTGCCCACGTGCACAAACTGAATGCCGATGAGCGAAGCGACAATGCCCAGCGTGCACAGGGCTAACGGAAAGAGCGTGTACTTGGACTGCAACAAGGGATCGCTGACGAAAAGCGAGGCACCCAAGAGCATCGCCGCCACAGTGCTGGCCACGTAGCTATCGAAGATATCCGCCCCCATACCGGCCACGTCGCCGACGTTGTCGCCGACGTTGTCCGCGACCACAGCCGGGTTGCGGGGGTCGTCCTCAGGGATACCAATCTCGACCTTGCCCACCAGGTCTGCCGCGATGTCCGCTGTCTTGGTGTAGATTCCCCCGCCCGCCTTGGCCAGCAAAGCCAGGGCTGACGCCCCAAAGCTGAAGCCGAGAACAATCTCCGGGTCCCCGGTGAGGAAATAAACCACGCTCATACCGATGACCGCCAGGCCCACCATGGCCAGGCCCATCACCGCGCCGGCGTAGAAGGCCACCTTAAAGGCGCGACCGATGCTCTCGCTAGCCGCTGTGGCGCTGCGTACGTTGGCCGACACCGCGATAGCCATACCCATATACCCGGCGATGGCAGAACACACCGCCCCAGCCACAAACGCCAGGGCCATCGCAATGCCTCGCGACGGGTTGATACCCACCGCTCCCATTCCCAGATGCTCAATATCGAAACTGAACACGATCGCAATAATGACACCCAGCGCGACTGCGACAAGCGTGAGTGCCAGGTAGAGACGGCGCAGGTAAGATCTTGCTCCCTCCCGGATCCAGGTGGCGACTTCCTGGGCTCTCTCAGATCCAGGATCCTGCCGGTTGACCCACACGTACAACCAGATCGCGACCCCAACGGAAACGACACCCGCCACAGTAGATAAAAGCACCCAAGCCTGAGAAACCTGCATATCTATCCCTCCTTACCAATACGAGTTCAGATCATAAGTCATGTCTGTAGCTTCCCAATTCAGCAGCTTGGCGATTTGTGCTGCGTCTCGATGATATGCCTTCGAAGCACACTCAGCGGCACCACACTGTATCACATATTGGCAGACCGCCACCAACGATAGTGCTCGGCCCGCAGCTCCTCCTGCGAGGGCATGGGGAAGTATATAAGTTGTTCCGTATTCCCCACAAATACTCCACGCTGTATCGTGCGGTATGGGAACGAGGCTGACTGGACACGGTTGACCATCTTGGTGTGGACGGTCTTGGTCTTCAGATCAACCAGACACTGGCGCAGGTGACCCACGTTGGAATAAGGCAGATCACGGACGTCGCCGCGCTCGGGATCCTTGGCCAGCTCGTCCAGCCGCAGCTCGACGAAACAGATAGCCGGCAACGAAAGAAGACTCATCGGACTCTTGACGATGAGCTCATAGAACGCATGAGGGCCAAGGGAACTGACGATCAGAGGGTGCACAGGGGCGATCTCCTGATAAAGATGCAAACCCGCTGTCTCCTCAGGCAGCTCCGCGCCCGATCCCAGACCCAGAACCCGCCCATCCTGGGTCACCAGGTACAGCTTCTGGATGACGTCCAGCGGGATATGTTCCAACACCCTGTAGACCGATATGTAGATAGAGGCTTTCGGGCTTCCATCCTCGTGTGGCACGCAGCGCCTGATGCCTTCTTCGATACGGAAGTAGTCGTGTCTGAAGTCCGGATCCAATTCGAAGAAGATAGCTTGTCCACGCGACTTCTTGGAACTGCCAACCGCATAGTAGACTCCAAACTCCTGCGGCGTCAACATCGAAGCGATCAGCGCTTCAGGAATCATGGACAAATACAGATGAACACTCATGTACATCTCCTCTCTGTCTGTGGCGTACCCCCTCGCCACAACGACCGCGACCTTGCTTCAGACTCCACAGGCCATATTATACTACACATGGGGAGGGTCACGCCAGCCGACATTTGATACCTCACCAGGCTGGGTGCATTTCAGGGAGATAGCAGACCGCCCCAATATAAAGGGTAGCGAAGCGACGCCTTCCCAATATGAAGGGTAGCGAAGCGACGCCTTCCTCCCTGTTCTATCTTGCCTACCCTTGCTCTGTCCCAACCGCGTTCAGTTCCTCCAGCATCGCGTTCAACTCTGCTGCCTGCAGATAGCCCACTACCTCAATCCGCTGCCGGCATACCTCTTCCACCTCAGCGATCGCCTTATGGATGGACAGGGCCAACGGTATAGCAAGCGGGCACAGGGGAGAAGAAGGGCGGAACCGGTAGGACACAAGGCCCCCTTCGTCCACTGCCAAGTCCTCAATCAGGCGCATGCGTACCACATCGACCCCGGTCTCAGGGTCTATGACGGTGGAAAGACGGTCAAGAACTGCCTCACGAATATCATTTGAGTCTGTCAAGCTCTCACCCCCATCTGTCGCACAGGCCAACAGCCCGAAGAGGCTGCTCACCCTGTGCCCAAGAACTACCGCGTCACCCGGCGAGCAATCGTTCCCTGATCTGCCCCCATATCCCCCGCAGGGCCTCCGCCACCGGACCATCCGTGTAGTCCGTCACCGGCCGACCTTGTACCATAGCCTCCGTGACAACAATGTCATAGGGGATCAGCCCCGCTACTTGCACGCCACGCCCTGCGCAGTAAGCGGCGATTTGTTCAGACCGAGCATGGTTCAGGTCGGCCTTGTTGATCGCTACCAGCGAGGGCACACCGAAGTGATCGGTAGTGCCCAGAACCCGCTCCAAGTCGTGCACACCGGACACCGTGGGTTCAACCACGTGAAGCGCCAGGTCCATCCCCGACGAAGCAGAGATGACCGGGCAACCGATCCCCGGCGGCCCGTCGACGAGCGTCAGTGCTGCGCCCGTGTCCAGCCCCAAAAGCCGGGCCTGCTGCTTGACCAGCGTGACCAACTTGCCCGAGTTCTCTTGACCGGCGAAGAGATGGGCGTGGAACAAGGGGCCGAAACGGGTGTCAGACCGGAACCACTGCCCCGCCAATTGCTCCTCCATA
>Ga0207752_1000386_pt1 | contig 20855 bp, 14 predicted proteins | sample Pon2CUnioCityCA_6_FD_187272 | JGI IMG/M metagenome (GOLD analysis project Ga0207752, IMG submission 187272) | Marine sediment microbial community from Union City, CA, USA - Pond 2C Sediment 2 (SPAdes) | ecosystem: Environmental > Aquatic > Marine > Intertidal zone > Salt pond sediment ...
ACCGGGGCAAACCAGTAGACTTCTTCTGCGCCGGTGGCCGAAAAGCCGAAACGGCTCTCCCCACCCCAGACTTCGCGGCACACGGGGTGCAGGCCGGCAGGCAGGTTGGTGCGGGCGATGCCCCGGTAACAGGTCTGCCCGCTGTAACGAAGGCGCGCTTCCGGGAAGAGGTGGGCGCGTACGGTGGAGCGGATGCCGTCGGCGCCGACGAGCATCTCCCCGCGCGCATCTGAGCCATCGTCGAAGTACGCGCTAACGCCGTCCGGGTCCTGCCCAATCCCGGTACAGCGCCGGCCCAGGTGGAGCGTACCCGGCCGGAGGGCACCGGCCAGCACCTGTTGCAGGCGGGCACGGTGGATGGAGACGGTGGTATAACCGAATTCGGCCTGCACCCACTGCAGATCTATCGTCTCCAGAATTCCCCCTTCCTTCGTCTGCAGCTGGATCGCCGCCAGTGGAATGCCTTGCGCGGCGACAGCCTCGCTCAACCCCAGCCGGGCCAGCGCCTGCAGCGCATTGGTCGGCACCCAGATACCGGCGCCTACCGGCCGGAGGGCGTCCGCTGCTTCGTAGACGTGCGCCTCGATCCCTTGCTGTTGCAGGGCCACCGCTACTGTCAGGCCGCCAATGCCACCGCCAATAATAAGGGCTTTCATCATCAGATCCTGCCGTCCATCGTTTCAAAATATCCGGTCATCTCAATGTACCCGTTCGCCTGCAACGCCTGGCCTGCCTGCACCGGCCCGCCCTGCCAGGTGCCGCTGAATTGTACCGCTCCTTCCCAATAAACCGTAGAGACGGTCAACTCCTGGTCGGCCAGCAGCGGTTCCCCCACCAATTCCAGGTCCAGGGACGGAATACGGATTTCCCACCCGGCGGGGTAGGTGGCCCCGGAATCCGGGCTGGTCCAACTATCGGTCACCTCCAGGTTCCACTCATCCAGGGGTACGTGAACGGTAGAACCGTCGGGGTAGACAAAGGTGCCGCTGGACTCCGCCTGCAGGCTGCCATCCTCTCGCCGGATCTGGAAGAACATCAGCGCGGCGCCGTTGTCAAATTGCAGAGAGAACCAATCCCAGCCGACGGCTCCCGGCTCGAGAGCACTGGTGCTATACTCGTGGTCTTTCCAACTCAGGCCGGTCACCGCGTAAGTCTCGCCCTGCACGGTGACCGTCCCGGCCGTGGCCTGCTGCACCAGCGAGTAGTAGTAAGAAGCGTTCCCCGGCTCGCGCCCTTTCTGGCTCAACCCCTCATCTCCGTGGAGCACGGGCGGCAGCGTCTCGGTCAGGATCAGGTCCAGCGCAACTTCCTCCGTTTCCGCAAAGAGGCGCACCCGGTCTCCCTCCCCGGCCACGCCCACTTCGGCCGCAAACCACTCTTCGAGCCAGACCCGGTAAGGGTCTGCCTGCGCGCCGGCCAGCCCGGCGGCACCGCGGGCAAAACGCTCGTCGAAATAGAACGCCTCCCCGGCCACGTCGCTGATCGTGAAGTGGGCCAGGTAAACCTGGTCGGTGCGCCACTCACTTACCTCTCCGCCGGCCTGCTCCTCTGCCGGGGCCGGGGGCGTCAATGCCCGCCGGAAAAAGGTCAACTGGTAGCCGAATCGCCGGCCGGAAGCACTCTCCAGGTTGCCGGTGTAATACCACCACTCCGTCTGGTAGTCGTCATGGGCGCCCAGATCGCGCGGAAAGCGGATCGCCCCCGGCTCAGTGGCCCGGGCAAACCCGGCCGTTCCCTCCTCGGCGAGGAGCGGCAGCAGCGAGGCCTGGGACCCGGCCGGTTCCGAACTCTCGCCCGCCCGCCACCAGAGGATGCCGGCGAGGGCCAGGATAATCGTTGCCAGAACAAACGGTAAGAGTCGTCTCATCTTTCCAGAGATGGGATAGTGGCGGCTGTAGCCCCACTATCCCGTCACTCCTGTCTGATCGCGGTGGCCACCACCATCTGCCCCAGGCGCAGCGAGGGATAGATGCCGGCCAGCAGGGCGGCGATGACGGCCACCAGAAATGCCTGTAAGAAATACTCGGGCGCCAGGTTCATCTGCAGCGTCCAGCCAAAACTACGCACGTTGATCACGTAAATCAGGATCCAGGCAAGGACGTAGCCGGTAGGCATGGCCAGGAGTCCGGCCGTGCCGCCCATGAGCCCGGTCTCCAGCAAGGTTAGCTGCCACAACTGGCGCACGGTCATCCCGGTCGCGCGCAACACACCCAGCTCGCGCGCTCGTTCCAGTTGCAGGCTCATCAATGCGCTCAGTACGCCGATAAAGGCGACGACGGTAGCCAGGAGCTGCAAGGCCGCGGTGATGGCAAAAGTGCGGTCGAAGATGTCCATGGCATTGCCGCGCACGCTGGCGTTCGACTGGATTACCACGTCCTCCCGGCCGGCGAAGCGTTCCTGCAAGGCGTCAACAACCGCGTCGGGATCGCGGCCGGGTTCGAGGAAGAGGCCCAGTGACGAGACGCGGTCGTCCTCCCAGAGGGCCCGGTAACGCTCGCGGGCGATCATCACCATGCCCTGGTCCGAGGAGTAGTCATAGAGCACGGCCAACACCGGGAACGTTCGGGGCCCTTCTGCGGTCTGCAGCGTCAACGGCGGGGGCGGCAGGGGCAGGTCCTCGCGCAGGAGCAACGGTTCGGAGATCATGACCCCTTCGCCGGCCAGGAAACGGGGCCACAATTCGCCGGCCTCGCCCTCAATCCAGGCGTACTGTCGCTGCCCGGCCGAGACGTCGCCGTCCACTGCGACCAGTTCGACCGTTCTCCCCAGCTCTTCGACCCGCACGTCGACGTTGCGGGCACCCACCGCCCGGCTGACACCGGGCCAGGTGCGGGCCACTGTTACCGCCTCCGGAGGCAGAGTGCCGGCCACGCGGTTGGCCGTCAGCGAAGGCGGCGACAGATAGACGTCAGCCTGCAGTGTCTGGCCAAGCCAGACCGTTACCGTCTCGCGGAAAGAACCGATCATGATGGAGACACCAACAATCACGCTTACTGCCGTCATCAACGCGGCAATGGCCACCGAGGTCCGGCTGAGGGAGCGCACAATGTCGCGGGGCGCCATGCGTCCCAGCGCGCCCCATAGCCGGTCCAGCAAGGGCACCAGCCAGCGCATCAGCAAGACGGTAAGGGGCGGGGTCAGGAGGGCGAAGGCGATGAGCACGGCAAAGAGACCGGCAAAGGTAATCAGGAGGCTCACGTCCTGCAACCAGAGCAGAAAGGTGCCCGCGCCCCCTAGTACCAGCCAGGCAACGAGCAACCAGGGGATCAGTCGCTGGGCCCTGCTTTCCAGCGTAGAGCGGCGCAGCGTGCTCTGGGGGCTGGTACGCATCGCCTCCAGCGCGGGCAGCAAGGAGGCAGCCAGGGCGGCGAGCACGCCAATGACCACGCCTTTGACCAGGGTGAGCGGAGGCACCGGTACGTCGCGCACGTTAACCACAAAGTAGAAGTCGTTAATTGTCTGCGTCACCAGTCCGACCATCGCTCGTCCCAGCACCACGCCCAGCACCAACCCCAACAGGGAGCCGAGGAAGCTAAGCAGGGCGGCCTCGGCCAGGATCAGGCGGAAAAGCTGGCCGCCGGTGACGCCCAGGCAGCGCAGAATGCCGAAGAGGCGGCGGCGCTGGACCACGCTAAAGGTGACAGTATTGTAAATCAGGAACATGCCCACCACCAGAGCCAGGAGGCTGAGGGCGGTGAGGTTCAACTCGAAGGCAGCCGTCATTTGCTGGATGGCGTTGCTGCGCGCGCCGGCCGGCTCGAGGCGAATCCCGGCCGGTAACATTTCGCGCACCGGCGCCAGCGCCGCTTCGTCCATGGCAATCAGGTCGATGTGGCTGAGGCGGCCCACCATTCCCAATGTCTCCTGGGCCGTGGCGACGTCGGTGAAGACGACATCACGCAGGCTACGCCGGCTGATCTCATCGGCCGGCTGGAGCAAACCGGCGATGCGCATCGTTACCGGCCGGCCGGAAACGGCCAACATGACTTCATCGCCCAGGCCAAACCCGTGCTCGGCGGCCAGGTCCTCGGACAGGATGATGGTGTTCGGCTCGGCCAGGAAGGGGATCAGCCCTTCCAGACCACCGGCTGCCTCTCCTGCCAGGTAATTGCGGAAAGGGGGTTCGGCAAAGGGATCGATCCCCACCAGGCGCAATGGCTGGTTGCCCAGCGCTTCGGCCAGGAGATACCCTTCCACCACCGGGGCTGCCGGCTCGTAGCCCACTTCCACGACCAGTTCGCGGTAGATTTCTTCCGGCACCCCGGCCGGCCCACCCACGAGACGGTGGGTGGTTTTGCCGGCAATCGCGTCGGTGGAGAGGGCAAAGGCCCGGCTGGCAGAACCGTTGGCCAGGTCGATGGAGACGATCATGGCCACACCCAGGGCTACACCCAAAACAAAGAGAATATATTGGAACGGGCGACGGCGCATCCGCCGCCAGGCGGTGCGCCATAAGGGGAGATTGGAGATTGGAGATTGGAGGTTGCTTTCTGTCATGACAACTGGTTACGGTCTCCGTCTTCTGGTTCATGGTAGGACTCCAGGTGCACAGACGAGACCACTTCCCCACGATGTCCAATCTCCGATCTCCGATCGCCAATCTCCACCAATTTCCCGTCGTGGATTTCGTAGACGCGGTCGGCCAGGGGGACGACCTCCGGGCTATGGGTGGCCATGATCAGAGTCTTGCCGGCAGCGCGAGTCAGCTCAAGGAGCAGTGACAGGACGCGCTCGCCGGTTTCTTCGTCCAGATTGCCGGTTGGCTCATCGGCCAGCAGTAACATCGGATCGTGGGCCAGGGCCCGGGCAATGGCCACGCGCTGTTGTTCCCCACCGGAAAGCTTATCGGGGAAGGTGTCCCGGCGGTCGGCGAGCCCCACCCGCTGCAAGAGTTCCATGGCCGCAGCGTCGGCCTGGGCACGCTTCCGGCCGGCCAACTCCTGGGGCAGGGTCACATTTTCCAGCACCGTCAGGGTCGGGATCAGGTTGAAGAATTGAAAGACAAAGCCAATGTGGTCGCGGCGGAAGAGGGTGCGCTGCCGCTCGCTGAAACGCGTGATCGGCTCGCCGTTGATAGTGACATCCCCTGAAGTCGGCGTCTCGATACCGCTGATCAGATTTAGAAGCGTGCTCTTGCCGCTGCCGCTCTTGCCCAGGAGAACGACAAACTCCCCCGGCCGGAACGACGCGCTGACGCAATCCAGCACCTGCCGGCTGCGCCGTCCCTCTTGAAACGATTTACAGAGCGCGTCCAGGCGTACAACCGCCGGTTCCCTGTCTGCCTTGCTTAACGCCAAATGGTTATCCTCACTTTTCACCTGCCCGAATTTCGCCGGCACGCTGACGGCTGAGATCATTCAGACACGCCTGAACAATCCCGTTTACGGGACGCTGGAATTCTCTGTTAGGAAGGTAACATGAAAGCCAGCGGGAATCAAGGGTAGTTATCACAAAACTTAGACAAAACTTACACACACCGACCCGATTCTGGATAGATAGAAACAGATTAGACTCGTCTCCGGCGCTTGCGAGAGAGTGGCCCATTTGCTAAACTATAGGTGTCCCTGCCGTGTTCGTGATGGGTTTCCAGCGTTGAGCCAACGTCTATTAAAAAGGGAATGGGCTTACGTTGAGGCAATGCAGTAACCTTCGGGTGAGGCAGCGCGCTCATGACAACACAATTCCCACCTGCGATTGCAGGTTCAACCAAGTCGCCCACACGGCATGGCGGGGGAGGAATCATCTGCTTACCCCTGGTTTCAGGCCAGGGGTTTTTTCTTTCTGAGGGGATGGCGGGTATAATTGCCCGCCAACGTAGCCAGGAGGGATCTTATCAAAGCATTGGCGGTCGTCGCCCTGATCATCGCGCTCTTGCTTGCCGGTGCTGCCGGTGGGTGGATCTGGCATAATGACAGCAGCGAAGCAGAAATGCTACCCACCCTGGCTGCCACTGCCCAGGCTAGACAGGTCGCGGCCGGCCAGCAAGTTCTAGCACAGACTTACACGCCGCCGCCCACCGGGCCATCGGCCACGCCTACCCCCCGGTCCAGCCCAACGGTGGCGCGCACCCCCACGGCCCCTTCTACCTCCACCCCGACCACTATGCCGGCGACGCCTACTCCCACCCAAACCGTAACGCCAACGGCGCTGCCGCCCACGGAGGCCCCTTCAGCTACCCCCATACCCCGGCCCAACCTGCGCTTAACCCCGGGAGAGCCGCAGCCATACCTGGAGACCTACCGTCTGGTCGCCTACTATGGCAGCCCTCCGGGAGCGGCGCTGGGCGTTTTGGGCGCTGCTCCACCTGAGGAGACGGCGCGACAATTATCGAAGTTAGCGGGCCAGTACCAGCTATTGTCCCCGGAGCGATACGCGCTCCCCACTTTTCACATTATCACCACCGTCGCCGATCCTTTGCCGGGAAAGGACGGCGATTACAGTCACTGGTTAGACGAAGGGATTCTGGCCGAGTGGTTGGACGTGGCCCAGGCAGAGGAGCTGGCAGTTGTCCTCGATATCCAGCCGGGGTATGCGGATTTACAGCGCGAGTTTACCCGGCTGAAACCGTACCTGTACCGGCCTCACGTCCACCTGGCGCTGGACTCGGAGTTTGCGATGAGTGCGGGGACCATCCCCGGCCACACGCTGGGCCATCTTCATGGGGAGGAGTTGAACTGGATCCAGGCGCAACTTAACCAGATCGCATTGGAGATTGGCCTTAATAAGGTGTTGATCGTACACCAGTTTGACAGCAGTATGCTGCTGGACAAAGAGGCCATTATCGACTATCCGCACGTTGAACTGGTGATCGACGCGGATGGGTTTGGCTCACCCGGTGCCAAGAGAGGCGATTACCTCCAGTACGCATCGGAACCGGGCTTTGAGTATGGCGGCTTCAAGTTGTTCTATGGCTGGGATTTTCCGCTGATGGGCCCCGCAGAGGTAATGGCTATCGAGCCGCACCCGGCCGTGATCATTTACCAGTAGGGGAAAGGAGCGTGATCTTCCCTGGTAAGATTTCGTACTCGATGCGGCGTTCCGACTCAGAAATTACCTCGCCGTCGGCGTGGATTGGCGTTCCGGGATCACTTTCGATAGTCAGGCGCCGGGTTCGCCCATGCTGGACCACGGGATGGTTTAGATGGGTGCCTTTAAAGAGGCGGGGCAAGATCGCCAGCACCTGCATTTTAGGTATTTCGGGTACGAAGACAAAGTCGAAAATGCCGTCGTCTGTCCGGGCCGGGGGCGCCATGTAAAAGACACCACCGGTGCGGGGGCTGTTACACACGGACAGGAGCAGCGTCGGCGCTTCTATCTCCCCCTCATCCCAGCGAATGCGCATGTGCCACGCCTTTAATTTGAGCAGACTCTTGACCAGGGCCGCCACGTAGCGAATGTTGCCGGAAAGCCGCTTCATGCGCACATTCTCAATGGTGACCATCGGCTCCATGGCCACCGCACAATTGTTGTCAAAGAAACGATCGTTGATCCGGCCGGCATCAATCTGGCGGGTTTTTCCGGCAGCAATTACCGCCACTGCCTCGTCCAGCGTCCGGGGGATGCCGTTCATGTCGCCGAAGTCATTGCCCGTTCCGATGGAAAGCACGCCCAGGGGCAAAGTGGGCCCATCACCGGCTGCCCGGATCAGGCCGTTGACCACTTCGCTTACCGTGCCGTCCCCGCCGGCAGCGACCACGTAATCGTAACCGTCCCACGCCGCGCGCTCGGCAACGACAATCGCTTCTTCAGCTTTCGTGGTCATTTGCAGATCACAGGTTAGACCGGCCCGCGAAAAGGCTCCGCGGACGGCCGGAACCTGCGCCTGCGCCCCCCAGCGGTTGGCATAAGGATTCAAAATGACTTTTACTTTCATAATTTACGAAGAGTGTCGGTCGGGGATCCGTTCAAATTTCTGCTAATGCCTCGGAAATAACGTCTGGTTTGTTCGTGATCAGGGCATGGACGCCCAGGCTGGCCAGGCGACGCGCCTCGCCTGGCTCGTCTACGGTCCAGACGTGCACGCGGTATCCCTGCTCCAGGGCCCAGGCCATGTACGCTTCGTCTACGAGCGAATAGTGCGGGTGATCTGCCTCGGTTTCGGCTGGCAGGTGCCAGAGCCAGCGCGGGCGGCGATCCCAGATGACGGCGGTCATCGTGGTGCGCGAAAGGTGGTGGCGGGCACGGCGTACGGCCAGGGGATTGAAAGAAGAGACCACAACCTGGTTCTCCAGATGGTACGCGGCGATCCGGTCGGCAACCGCGATCGCCAGCCCCCGGCCGCGCAGGCCCCAATCCTTCAATTCCACATTATAGAGCAGCGCCGGGCCGAACGTCTGGAAGACATCGTCCAGCGTAGGCACGGGCTGCCCCAGCCCGGCATCCAGCGAACGCAGTTCGGCCGTGGTCAGGCCGGCTACCGCCCCGCTACCACCGGTTGTGCGGGACACCGTCCGGTCGTGCATCACGACCACGTTGCCATCGGCCGCAAGCCGGGCGTCCAATTCTACACCCTGCGCGCCCTGCTCGGCCGCCTGGCCAAAGGCAGCCAGCGTATTTTCCGGCGCCGAGGCGCTGGCCCCACGATGCCCAATTATCAGCGGGAGGTCACCGGTATACCAATCCATCACCACTTGCGCCTGCTCGCCGGACCCGCCTCTCTACAGCTCCACAAAGTACGATTGCGCGGCCCGGTCAATCATCTCCTTGCTCATCTGCGGCTCGGTACCCAGATAGGCGGCGATGTCCATCAACTGGTCCACAAGGTCCCGGGGATGGTTGGCCCGCAGTTTCCTATCCGGCTTGAGATAATGTTCCTGCAACAGGTAGCGCACGGCCTGTTCCTCATAGGGGACGCCCCGCTGCTCGCAGACCCGCTTCAAGATCTCGCGGTAGGCATCAAAGGAAGGCGAGGTAACCTCGATCTTGTGCCGGATGCGCCGGAGAAATGCTTCGTCGACCAGGTCCCGCGGCGGCAGATTGGTGGAGAAAACCAGCAGCAACTCAAAGGGCACCTCAATCTTCTGACCGGTATGCAATTTGAGAAAATCGATGTTCTTCTCCATCGGTACGATCCAGCGATTCAACAGATCGCGGGGGCGGATCTGCTGGCGCCCAAAGTCATCGATGAGGAACATGCCACCGTTGGCTTTCATCTGGAATGGGGCTTCGTAGTATTTGTTTACCGGGTCATAGATTAGCTCCAGCCCGTCGAGGGTCAGTTCGCCACCGACCATAATCACCGGTCGCCGGATCTTGATCCAGCGCGCATCGCTGCGGTGGGCGGCCAGGGTTCCGCTGGACTCACCCGTTTCCGACGGTTCGACGAGCTGATGGGTGATCTCGTCGTAGAGGGTGACGATCTGGCCATCGACACGCACGCTGTAGGGGATGTAGATATCATCCCGGAGAACGAGACGACCTATGCTCTCGGCAATCGTCGTCTTGCCGTTGCCAGGGGGGCCGTAAAGGAAAATAGATCTGCCCGAGTTCACGGCCGGACCCACCTTGGAAAACACCGACTCTTCCAGCACCAGATGGGAGAGAGCCTGGCGCATCAGCCGGGGATTCACCTGCAGGCGCCCGCTGCCCTGGGCCTTCATCGCCGCCACGTAATCTTCCCATGGCACCGGTGCGGCTCCCACGTAGGTTGTCCGCTCCAGTTGTTCCCGCGCCCGCGCAGCCCCTTTCGAGGTAATCACGTATTGGTAAGAGCCGGAACCCAAGCCACCAGAGCCCGTTACCTCTACAAGCTGTTCGCGCTTGATGAAATCCATGACGCCGGCCATCACCTGCTGGTACGGTAGCCGGAGCCGTTCGGCAATCTCATAACCGGTACCCTGCCCCTGGAAATAAAGAAACTTGAGTGCCATATCTGCCAGAAACCCCCGGGTGAGCCCGGTTGCTTCGAGGCTCTCGATGGGGGGCGGCTGCCAGCCGCGAACCCGGGTCGCAGAATCGTTACCACTACTTGAATCAACCATACCTTTCTCCATAAACCCTCTTGCCTGAGATCTTGCGCGCCATCTCCCTTGCCCGCTCCGCCCGGCCGGCCGCCGGATGGGCAACAGCGTGGCGCGGCTCCTACAGGCTGCGTTTCACTTCATGTACCTGGATCAGATTCGTGCGTCCGCTATGGCCGAAGGGCACGCCGGCCGTGATCACGATCTCGTCGCCCTGTTCGAGGCCAAACGCCTGAATCGCTTCGATGGTATGCTCAATCATCTCGTCGGTGCTGGCCACCTCGGGGAGCAACAAACATTGCACGCCCCAAACCAGCGCCAACTGCCGCTGCGTTTTGCCAGAAGGCGAAACCGCCATAATCGGCGTCGCCGGCCGGTGCCGGGAGATCATCCGGGCGGTGAAGCCAGACATGGTAGACGGCACGATCGCCCGGGCGCCGATCTCTTCGGCAACGGCACAACTGGCAGCGCTGATCGCTTCTGTGACGTCTTCGTGCGGGTCGAAAACCTCGTTACGCTGGCGTCGCCACGCGTCATAGGGGAAAGCACCCTCTGTCATCTCCGCAATCTGGTTCATCATTAATACCGATTCCACCGGATAGTTGCCGGCCGCGCTTTCGCCGGAGAGCATGACGGCATCCGTACCGTCCAGAATGGCGTTTGCCACATCGCTGGCCTCGGCGCGGGTGGGCCGGGGATGATCCACCATCGATTGCAGCATCTGGGTGGCCGTGATCACCGGTTTACCCACCTCGTTACACGCCTTGATAATTCGCTTCTGCAGGAGCGGCACCTCCTGCGGAGGCACTTCAATGCCCAGGTCGCCGCGGGCAACCATCATCCCATCGGCCGCGCTGCGGATCGCCAACAACTCGTCAATCGCCTCGCTTTTCTCAATTTTAGCAATGATCGGAATATTGGCATCCTCCGCAGCCATCAAGGCACGCAATTCGTGGATGTCGGCGGCGCTGCGCACGAAAGAGAGAGCCACATAATCGAGATCCAGCTCGCAGATTAGTTTCAGATCTTCTCGATCTTTCTCGGTAATGCTGGAAATGGGCAGGTCGGTGCCGGGCACGTTGACGCCCTTACGCGATTCTAGCAGGCCGGCAACTTTCACCGTCGTCAATAACGTCTCCCCCTGCTTTTCGACAACCTGCAGTTCCACCTCCCCGTCGCCGATCACAAGGCGTGCGCCCGGCCGGAGAATTTCAATCAGCTCTGGATGCGGCAGATGAATCATGGCCGGCTGCCCCCGGTAAGGGGTGAGCATGACCTCGTCACCCTGGGAAAGCTGGATCCCGTCGGCGCCGACGTAACCCAGGCGCAACTTCGGTCCCTGTAAATCTCCCAGAACGGCCAGAACTTTCCCTTCAGCGGCGGCTACCTCGCGCAACATCTGCACCGTCTGCGTGTGGGTGCGATGATCGCCATGGGAATAGTTGACCCGGGCAACATTCATGCCGGCGTGCAACATCTGCCGGATCCTCTCCGGCTCGTTAGAAGCAGGCCCTATGGTTGCCACGATCTTTGTTCTTGCCATACCGATCCTTCTTAAGTAAGAATGTCGCTCGCGTACAAACCCCGGGAGCATTCGCCAGATGTCGTCTCCCGGCGGTTAGACTTTCAGCGAGCGTACCTTTTAGATCGGCTCCAGCCGGATTTCAATCTCGTCGCCGTCCAGTTCTGTGGCCACAATCTGAACCTGGTCCTCAGGGCCAAAGGTGTCCTGTAACCACTCGCGGGCCGCTTCCCCAAGAACGATGCGTGCCATGTCGTTTGAAGAAAGGCGCCAGACAGCGCTTTCCAGATCGACCGTATCCTCGAAGTTCACCTTAACCTTGCGCGTCGTTGCCCGCGCTGATTGGGCAAAGAAATCCCAATGCTTTGGCGTCAGGTTGATAAAGCCCCGGCGAATATGAAGGGGTTTTAGCCGGGCAACGTGCACAAACTGGGTATCGGGATCTAGTTCCTCTTCTGTGACCTTCTTCGCCTTCTTCGGAGCCTTGGCTTTTTTCGCCTTTTTCGGCGGCGTCTTGCCCGTCAGGAACTCGAAGAGGGGCATTAACTGTTCAACCTGTTCCGCCATCACCTCCAGAATTTCCGTCCCCATCGTGGCAACCTGCTCGGCCGAGATGCGGCGGCTGGCGTACATGGGAACCACCCACTGGGGCTCTCCGTTCAGGAACTGGGCCCGGCTGCTTACGCTCTCCGCACTCTCCTCATCCAGCTCTTCGACGCCGTCCTTAAACAGATCCTGGTAAGAGGTCCGTTCTCCATCATCCTCAAGCTGCATCTGTTTGACGTGTAATGTCCACTCGCCATCCAGATCCTGGAGGAACTTGCGCCAGCGCTGCGGTTCCTGGTCCGCAGCCGACCAGGCCCGCGAAAGGGCCATCTGATCGGCCAGAGCAAACTGGATCTCCAGGCTCAACGGGCGGGCGTGGAAGGCGATGTATGCCCCTTCTTCCGCATCCTTTTCCGACGCCAGATAGACAGACTGGCTGTCTCTGTCCAGACCAAAGAACGGTAGATTGGTCTGCGCCCGGCGGGGGAGGTTGGCGTGCAACCGGCGAACAAACTCTTCTAACTGCGAAATGGCGTATTTTAGCGCCTGTTCTTCCCCTGCCCAACCAAAGGCGGTGAAAACGGGCATTGTCAAGCCTATAAATTGTTGTTGCATAGTACGACCCTTTACTACTTACTCGTCTCTTTTTTTGGCGGGCTCTACGTCCGGCCCGAACTCTGGCAGGCTCCTTCCAATGGATCCATCGGAGCGAACCTTCAATTCTAGTTTGGAGTGGCTTATCAGGAGGTTCAATTCTATATTAACGCGGGCAGGGTGGTTGTCAAGTTAGCGCCACCCTACGAAGCGCCGGTTACTTAATGCGATACCCCTCATCCTCGTTGTTAAAGATCCAGGCCACGACGGCCCCAATCTCAATCGTCTCCGGTAGATACGTTTTCATCGTTACCGAAGAGGTGCCGCGAGTATGTAACATGTGCCGCGTGCGCCGCATCCGCTGGAAGCGAGCCTGCCACTCGGCCATATTGGCCGGGCGCAGATCGACCCATCCTTTGCGTGCCCAGCGGTCCACGTCGTCCGCCGTTATCTCGACCTCGTGGTAGATGCTTTCCGGGATGTTCAGGCGAGGTCCACGGATCAACGCCCGGCCATCCGGGGCCAGGATGGGCACGCCTATGGCAGCGATCGTCGTGCGCAGCCGGTCATGGCCGAGCACGAAATCGTAAAGCATCTCGGCGATCTCGGTAGCCGGCGTATCGATTACCTCCGGCAGGGTACCATAATTCAACTTGAGCAGGTGCGCTTCATAGAGAAGCTTGGATAGTTCCGGCGGGCCTAACTGGCCCAGCGCCACACTGTGGGATTCGGTTTCTTCTTCGATGCGCGCCAACTTTTCCAGGGCGGTCTGGCGCAGGACACCTGCCCGGTAACTGGGAGTCATCACGCTGCTGTCAATGCCGGCAATGACGTCGTAACCGGTGTTGCTGCCCTTAATCTCCAGCACCGCCTGCTGGGCGATCTCTTCCGGCGTGACAAACTCCATCTGGTTCAGATCGGTAATCGCCTCAAACTCACCGCGGGCAAAGAACCCATTTTCGCCGGTGTCGACCCCGGCCATCTGCAGTTTACCCAGCCGCTCGTAGCGCATCTCCTCACCGCGCAGGATCAGGTTGCCGTCCAGCCGTTCCTGTTTTGTTTCATAACGAAACTGGGGCCGGCCGCGGCGCTTGATAGTCTGGTAACTGACGCGGCGATAGCCAATCATGGCGGCCGGCTTTAACTCCTTGACCAGCGGCCCTTTCGGCGTCCTTGCCATCAGGAAGAGCAGGCCCGTATGGGCAAAGGCGACCGCGTTCTTGCTCATCAGCTTGGCGCTGGGGCGATCCTCGCTGTGGGTGTAAGGGATGTTCAGGCCCATGCCGCCGGTGCCCGTGGTCCCGATCTTCAGGTAAAGGCGCGTATCCACGTTGCGCATCGCCCGGTGGATCATCTGCACGTGGCGGATGAGTTGGGGCACCGCCTGGGAAAGGAGCAGGGTGCTCACATTTTGCTCCAGATCTTTGCCAAAGGTGACCAGCGCGTCCAGATCCTGGTGGTCGACGATGCGCTGCAGTTCTTGCAGCAGGTCGTGGGTCTGCTGGCTGAGACTGTAGACGTCCTGGTAGCTGATGGCGGTGGCCGTATTGATGCTGTCCACGATGACGCCCGGCCGGTGCTGCTCAACCAACTGCACCAGGCCCGAGCGATCGTATGCCTCGCCGAGGGTGCCGAAGAGATCGTCATAGAGCATTTCTCGCCGCACCTGGCTCTGCAACAGGCGCCGGCGGCGCTCCATGCTGAACGCGTCGCGCACGAAGATATCCCCCCAGGCTCCCGCGAACTCGACGTGGGGAAACTCCTTGCGCAGGTCGTGCAGAAATTCGCGCACTTCCCCCCGGTACAGGCTGGCGACGACAATCTTCTTTGGATCTAGCGTGCGCGCGATCTCGCGCACTATCTGAGAGCCGACGAGACCGGCGCCGCCTAGGATTAGAAAGGTTTCGTTTTTCATGATGTTAACCGGAGAGATTGGAGATTGTTCCGTGATCAGGCTAATCTCCAATCTCCAGTCTCTAATCTCTATTCCAATTCGACGGCCATGGCCACGGCTTCGCCGCCGCCAAGACAGAGAGCGGCGACGCCACGCCTCAGATCTCGCTGTTTCAGAGCGTGGAGCAAGGTCACCAGCACGCGGGCGCCGCTGGCGCCGATGGGATGGCCCAGGGCGATGGCCCCGCCGTTGACGTTTACCTTGTCCCAATCCCAATCGTACCCTTTCTGTTCCAGCTCCCTGGCATTGGCCAGCACCTGGGCCGCAAATGCCTCGTTCACCTCGAAGAGGTCCACGTCCTCCATCTCCCAGCCAACGCGGTCCAGGAGGCGGGGGATGGCGCGCGCGGGCGCGGCGAAGAGCCACTTAGGGTCAACAGGAGCGTGAGTGTAGCCGAGAATCCGGGCCATCGGTTCAATCCCCTGCCGCGCCGCTTCCGCCCGGCTGGTGACGACCAGGGCCGCTGCACCGTCGTTCAGCCCCGGCGCATTCCCGGCCGTGACCTTCCCCCCTTTCTCAAACGCCGGCGGCAGCTTGCTTAGCTGCTCCAGGCTGGTCTGGAGGGAGTAGGTGCCGTTGTCATAGGTGGCACGAATCGACTCGTCTTCGTCCACCACGGTCACTTTGCCTTTACGCCCCTGGATCTCGACGGGCACGATCTCTTCCTTGAAGCGACCCGCGGCCGTGGCCGCCGCCGCCTTTTCGTGGCTGCCCAGGGCGAATTCATCCATCTCCTCCCGGCTGATATCGAATTCGCCGGCGATGAATTCGGCCCCACTGCCCATGGCCCAATCCTGGAAACCACACCAGAGGCCGTCGTGCATCAGCGAATCTTTAAGCTGCACGTCGCCAAATTTGTACCCCTGGCGGGCGCCCATCGCCAGAAACGGGGCGTTAGACATGCTCTCCATGCCACCGGCGACGAAGACGTCCGCCTCGCCGGCAATGATGCCGTTGGCCGCCGTCATCACCGTCTTCAGGCCAGAGCCGCACACCTTGTTGATGGCGGCAGCGCCGACGCTGTCCGGCAGCCCGGCATCGAGGGCAGCATGCCGCGCCGGGGCCTGCCCGGCACCTGCGCCGACCACCAGGCCCATCAGCACTTCGTAAACGGAGTCAGGATCAATGCCCGCCCGCTCTACAGCCGCCTTCACGGCCACCGCGCCCAATTCGGTCACACTCAGACTGCTGAGGGCCCCCAGCAACCGGCCGGTGGGTGTGCGCGCGGCACTGAGGATCACCGCTTCTCGTTCTTTGTCACTACTGCTCATGGTTCACTCCTCTTCAACAGTGGGATGGCTGTTAAGTTCTGCGGCTCCCTTCTCCACCTGTATTGTAACTCAGGCTGGCTAGAAAGAAAGTGGTAAGTGAACAGTGGACAGTGTCCAGAAGCAGAAGGAAACAGAAAACTGGGCAAAGCTGCAGGGTGTTTCCCTGAACCAGTTCATCCTGACCCTGCAACAAACCTTACAGGAAAGGGGGCATGACGTCACCCGCACACCCTTTTCTCCAGATAATCGGCGATTCCCCGCGCAATCGCCCCCTTGCCGGTAAGGCGTATCTCGTCGTCGCCTGTGACCAGGTAGGCGATTTGGGCTCCTGCCGCACGCCCTTCCTCACCCCGGTTGGCAACCACCGCCTCGTACCCCTGCTGCAGGCGCCCGCGCGCGATGGCCATCAGCTTCTCGTGGCTCACACCCTCCTGGTACTTGAAGGTGATCATGTGCAGGTCAGGGTGGGCGCGGCGCACCTCCTTGATCACCTTGAGCGTGGGCACCAGCTTGATCGTCAGGTGATCGCCACTGGGCGTCTTGCCCGGCAGGATCTCCTCCGGCCGGTAGTCGGCCACGGCTGCCGAGAAAATGCCGGCCCGGTACGCTTTTTCGTCCAGGGCGTCCATGATCGCTTTCACGTACTCGTCGAAGGTGCGCGCCGGCCGGTGGGGCAGGTACCCGGGCGGCTCGGTCACGCCCCCGGCGTGAATCAGGAGGACGTTCGCCCCCCGCAGGTAAAGTTCGTCGGCAATCCTGATCCCCAGCCGGCCGGTAAATTTGTTGGTCAACCGGCGCACCGCGTCTAGAGGTACCGGCGTCGGGCCGCCGGTCACCAGCAGGGGCACCCCCTTCAGCGGCGAACGGCTCACCGCCCGGCACACCTCCGCCACCAGCCTTTCCTCCTCCGGAATGTTGTGCTTGCCGTAATCCTCCCGCGGTGGGATGATGCGCACCCCCATGGCGCTCAGTGCTTGCATGGACTCGGTCAGGATCGACGTATGGAGGCTGCCGTGCATCGTCGGCGCCACCAGCACCGCCGTTTCTCCCTGCTCCATCTTCCCCAGCGCCGAGCCCAGGGTGGCCGTCACGGCCGTGTCGGCAATGCCATAACGCATTTTGTTGATCGTGTTGTAGGTGGCCGGGGCCACCAGGTAGGCGTCAAAGGGCGCGTCATCACTCAGATGCTCCGCAGCCGGAGTGAGGCGCGTAACCACCGGATGGTTCGTGCTCCAGGCCAGCGCCTCTTCAGCCACGTAGCGCATTCCCTCGCTGGAGCCAAAAGCAACCACGTCCGCCCCCTGGCGGCGCAAGGCCCGCGCCAGAAAGGGGGCCTTCATGGCAGCAATGCTACCCGTAATCAACAGAGCCACCCGTTTCCCCTGCAGGTGCTGTCCCTCCAGCGGTACGTCGTGGTCGCCCAGGTCAGATTGCGGCGGCCGGCTGAAATCCCAATCGTTCATAAGGTTCTTTTCCGCTCCGGTCTGTTGACGCTGCTGATGTTCGCCAGCTAAAGTATAATCTGACTATAGCATATCATACAGGAATCGGGTGGACATCACGTAACCAGACCGCCACTTATCGGAAAGAACGGATGAATCTCGGCCATCTGAACCGGACTATGTAATCCGCATGAAGCCCTACAGGAGTCGCTTTATGAAGAAACGTCTCGGCCTCATTCTGCTTATCCTCCTCATCATTGCCGCCAGTGCCGCCACCTATCTTTTCTGGCCGGAACAGGACGACCTTTCCCACCTCGCCACGGCCGGAGAACCGTACGACGCTCGCATCCTCCGGGACGAGTGGGGCGTGCCCCACGTTTTCGGCCAGACCGACCCGGACGTGGCCTACGGCCTGGCTTACGCCCACGCCGAGGATGATTTTCTTACCATCCAGCAGACGGCCATTGCCGCCCGGGGCGACCTGGCCCGGATCTACGGCCCCGATGCTGCGCCCAACGATTACATGGTCGCCCTCCTCCGCATCTGGGAGCAGGTCGAGGATAATTACGAAAGCGGCATCGAAGCCGATACGAAAGCGCTGCTGGCCGGCTACGCTGCCGGACTCAACCACTATGCTGCCCTCCACGAAGAGGAAGCCCTGCCCGGGCTCTTCCCCATCACGCCCCAGGACATGGTCGCCGCTGCCGTTCACAAATCCCCCCTCTTCTTCGGGTTGGACGGCACCCTGGGCGAGCTATTTGCAGAAGAACGGCAGAATACCGTCTCCACACGCAGCCCAGAGATATCCACCCTCCCCTACCAGGGGGTGCCCCTGCCCCGGCCGTTACCCGCCTGGCTGGGCGGCAGCGGGGGAGAGGTGGCGAGCGCAGGTAGCAGCGGCACCGGCTCCAACACCTTTGCCGTCTCTCCCACCCGCACGGCAAACGGTGAAACCTTCCTCGCCGTCAACAGCCACCAGCCGTGGAGTGGGCCGGTGAGCTGGTACGAGGCCCACCTGCACAGCGAAGAGGGATGGGACGCAGCCGGCGCCCTCTTCCCCGGCGTGCCCACCATCGTCCACGGCCACAACCGCAACCTGGGCTGGGCTTTTACGGTCAACGACTCCGACCTGGCCGACGTCTACGTGCTGGAAATCAATCCGGAGAATCCGAACCAGTACCGCTACGACGGCCAGTGGCGAGAGCTGGAAGTGCGTGAAGTGACCCTGGAGGTGAAGCTATTCGGCCGGCTGCGCTGGCCGGTGAAGCGCGAGGTATTATGGTCGGTCTACGGCCCGGCCGTACGCCAGGATCACGGCACCTACGCCATCCGTTACGCCGGCCGGGGCCGGGTGGGCATCTTCGAGCAGCTCTACCGGCTGAACAAGGCACGCAACTTCCAGGAGTGGCAGGACGGTATGCGCCTGGGCCAGTTACCTACCTTTAACGTGGGCTACGCCGACCGGGAAGGCAACATCTACTACCTCTATAACGGCCTGCTGCCGCTGCGGGCCGACGGCTACGATTGGCAGCAGTATCTGCCCGGGGACACCCCCGAAACGTTGTGGACCGGGTATCTGCCCTTTGAACAGCTACCCCAGGTGTTCAACCCGCCCGCCGGGTTCATCCAGAATTGCAACAGCAGCCCCTTCCAGACCACCATCGGCACCGGTAACCCGGACCCCGCCGCCTACTCTCCTACCCTGGGCATCGACAGCCGCATGAGCAACCGCGCCACCCGGGCGCTGGACCTCTTCCGGGCTGACAGCGCCATCACCTGGGAGGAGTTTCACGAGTACAAGTATGACATGCGCTACGCGACCGAGGGCGAGATGGATAGCTTCATCCGGCACCTGGTGGCGCTGGACAGCGACGGCGATCCCGACCTGGTAGCGGGACAGGAACTGCTGGCGGAGTGGGACCGGCAGGTGACACCGGATAACCGGGCGGCGGCGCTGGCCGTCCTGACCGCCGAACCGCTGGATGCGCGCACCGGCCTGCCGGACGAGGAGATCCTGGCAACGTTCAAGGAAGCGGTGAACTGGCTGCTGGAACACCACGGCCGGCTGGACGTGCCCTGGCAGGAGGTCAACCGTCTGCAGCGGGGCGACCTGGACATCGGCCTGGGCGGCGGCCCGGACGTGCTCCACGCCGTCTACGGCGAGCGGGCAGAGGACGGGCACCTGCACGGGCACGCCGGAGATTCGTACGTCATGTTGGTCCGCTGGGATGCGGCCGGCAACGTCGATTCGCGCAGCATCCACCAGTTTGGGGCCGCCACCGCCCGGCCGGAGTCACCCCATTACGCCGACCAGGCCCCGCTCTTCGCCGCACGCGAATTGAAGCCGGTGTGGCTGGACGAAGCGCAGATCCGCGCCCACCTGGCGCAGGAGTACCGGCCGGGGGAAGAAAGTAAATAGCCATTGAGGTGGAGGAACACAAAACCGCGCAAACAACTGGCAAGTAGACACCCCTCTGTGGACCTCTCTGCAAACCTCGGTGAACCTCTGTGAAACCCTCTGTGGATCTCTGTGAAACTACGCAGGAGCAAGTGTATGGACTTCATCGCAAGCTTGGCAGAGCAGTTTGACGGGCCGCAGGTACGGGCGCTGGTACTGATGGGCAGCCACGCCCGCGGCACGGCCGGACCGTACAGCGACGTGGACCTGGTGCGCATCATGGCCGGGACGGAATTACCGGCCGTAGCCGACGGCAGTTATCTGCGCGACGGCCGGCTGGTGGTGGCCAGCAGTGTGACGCCCGCCCAGGTAGAGAAGTGGTTCACAGAACCGGAGGTGGCAGTGGAGGTGATCGCCGGGCTGCGGGCGGCACTTGCCCTGCGGGACGACGGCACCTTCGCCGGCATCCAGGCGCGCGCCACCGCCTTCCGCTGGGATGAAGCGATGCAGGAAAAGGCAAACGCGTGGACGAGCGAGCGGCTTGTGGGCTGGGTTGAGGAAGTGCACAAGGGCCTCGAGGGGTTGCGGCGAGGCGACACCGGCCGCCTGCTCAACGCGCGCTTCGGCCTATCCTGGGGGCTCAGCCGGGTTATGGCCGTGCAGCGTGGCGTGCTTCTCTCGGGCGATAACGCGCTCTATGCCGAGCTGGGTACGGCGATGGTCGCTCACCCGCACTGGTTGCGTCTGCGCCGGATTGCCTTCGGCATTGAGGATGAAGGCGGAAGGACCCCCACCCTACGGATGCAGGTGAGGGCCGGGCTGCAACTGTACGCGCTCACCGCCAGGCTGCTGGACGAGGTACTCCGGCCGGAGAGCGCCGCGCTGATTCGGGCGACGGTGGCCTTACTTGAGGATCATCTGGCGGAGTGAAAAGAAATCCGCTTCGGATCCACCAGAGGAGGCCGGATTCTCAAATCCGGCCGCTGCCCTGCATCTAAGGGCCGAGATCATCTCCCCGCAATTCCGCTTCCAATTTCTTCCAAAGCTCGTTGAAGGCACGCAGACGGGACGCGGCAGCCCGGCGGGCCGGCGCCGTGTGCATGCTGGCCACCGTTTTCTCCTGCCAGACCGCATCCCGGCCGCTGGCGATCACCTCTTCCATGTTCAGC
>Ga0207752_1000387_pt1 | contig 20826 bp, 18 predicted proteins | sample Pon2CUnioCityCA_6_FD_187272 | JGI IMG/M metagenome (GOLD analysis project Ga0207752, IMG submission 187272) | Marine sediment microbial community from Union City, CA, USA - Pond 2C Sediment 2 (SPAdes) | ecosystem: Environmental > Aquatic > Marine > Intertidal zone > Salt pond sediment ...
AAGAATTGGGATTAAAGAAACATTTTGTCGGTACGGACGATTTGTTGTCCGCCGCTTGCGAAGGATAATTTGGTATCGGATAGATACAGGATGGAATTAAATGATCAAGAGAGCTGATGATAAAGTTGGAGCAGTGCTTGTTGTTGGGGCCGGCGTCGGGGGTATGCAGGCCTCGCTGGATTTGGCGGAGAGCGGGTACAAAGTCTATCTTGTCGAAAAGGGTCCGTCTATCGGCGGCGTGATGGCCCAGCTCGACAAGACGTTCCCCACTAATGACTGTGCGATGTGTACTCTCGCTCCGCGTATGGTCGATTGCGGCGGACATCTTAACATCGAGAAGCTGACCTATTCCGAGATAGAATCTATCGAAGGCCAGGCGGGCAATTTCAAAGTAAGCATCAGGAAGAAAGCCCGCTCTGTCGATCCGGACAAGTGCACAGGCTGCGGCGAATGTGTCGAGCATTGCCTGGTCAAAAATATTGTCTATCTCGAACCGCCGGAAGTGCCAAAAGTCGAGCTTGAAGCCGATGAACAGGCTAAGATAGACGCAATAATCAGCCGGTATGAGGGAGGCAGAGAAAGCCTCGTGCCGATTCTCCAGGGCATCACGACCGAGTTTAACTGGCTGCCGCAGAAAATGCTGATGAGGGTATCCGAGGTCAAGAAAATACCTATGGAGCATATCCTGCGAATAGCCACATTTTATAAGGCCTTTAGCCTCGAGCCTCGCGGCGAGCATATAATTACCGTATGTATGGGTACCGCCTGTCACGTAAAAGGAGCGCCGAGAATCCTCGAGAGGTTCGAGCGAGAGCTTGATATAAAAACCGGCCAGACGACGTCCGATATGAAATTTACATTGGAGGCGGTGCGTTGCATAGGATGCTGCGGACTTTCGCCTGTAATCACAATAGGTGAGGAACTATACGGTAAGTTAAGCCCTGCCGAGGCGGCCAAAATCCTTGACAAATATCGTGACTGAAAGGACAAGAAAATGCCGAAGATTAAGCCCCAGGACCTTGATAAAATCAGGGAAAGAATGGCCAGGACAATGAGCCTGCGTGACGGAGATGCACGGGCAAAGGTTACGGTTCATATGGGAACGTGCGGCATTGCCGCCGGAGCAAGAAAAATTATAAACAAGCTGCTCGGCCTGCTTGAAGAAAAAGATGCTAAAGATATCATTGTTACAACCTCAGGCTGTGCCGGGCTTTGCAGCCGCGAGCCAATGATGACAGTCGAGCTCAAAGGTCAGGCGCCCGTCAAATATGTCGATCTTAACGAGGAAAAAACCGTGAAAATCTTCTCCGATCATGTTTTGTCAGGCACGGTGGTCGAAGAATACGCTTTGGCCATCGGAAGCGAACGAGTCGGATAGGAACTTAAACGTAATGGAGATAAGTGGATGAAATCCTATCGAACACATATTATGCTTTGTGCGGGAACCGGTTGCGTCTCGAACGGGTCGTTCAAAGTAAGGGATGCTCTCGAAAAAGAACTCGCCAGGCATAATCTTCAAGATGAAGTCGGTGTCGTAATGACCGGCTGTAATGGTTTTTGCGCCCAGGGGCCGGTGGCTGTGGTCAAGCCGGATGAAATTTTCTATCAACTGTTAAAAGTAGATGACATTCCTCATCTTGTAGAGGAACATTTTCTTAAGGGCAGGCCCGTAAAAGAACTTATGTACACTCCGCCGGCTGAGAAGGCTCCGGTGCCGAAGATGGGCGATATTGGATTCTTTGGCAAGCAGAGATTGATTGCTCTGCGGAACCGCGGGATGATCGATCCCGAGCGAATTGATGAGTACATCGCCAGGGGAGGATACACGGCTCTGGTCAAAGCGGTTACACAAATGAAGCCGAAAGAAATCATAGAGCAAATAAAACAATCCGGGCTAAGAGGAAGAGGCGGCGCCGGATTCCCGACGGGCAAAAAGTGGGAACTGGTTGCCGCTGCTAAAGGCGATAAGAAATACCTGGTATGTAACGCGGATGAGGGAGATCCCGGTGCATTCATGGACCGCAGTATAATCGAGTCCGATCCGCATTCGGTTCTCGAGGGAATGACAATAGGCGCAAGGGCGACCGGCGCTACCGAAGGTTATGTTTATATCAGGCACGAATATCCTCTTGCTCACGAGAGGTTGATTATGGCGATTGCCCAGGCCAGAGAATACGGATTACTCGGCAAAGATATCCTCAGCGAGGGCCTGGATTTTAATATCAGGATTCAGCAGGGTGCCGGGGCCTTTGTCTGCGGCGAGGAAACCTCGCTGATTGCTTCGCTTCAGGGTGATGCACCCGAACCAAGGGTCAGGCCTCCTTTCCCGGCGGAATCCGGGGTTTGGAATGCACCTACTAATATCAACAACGTGGAAACCTGGGCTAATGTGCCGGAAATAATTAATAAGGGAGCGGACTGGTTCGCCGGCATCGGAACTAAAACCAGCAAAGGCACAAAGGTATTCTCAGTAGTCGGCAAGGTCGAAAATACAGGGCTTGTTGAAGTTCCGATGGGCATTACGCTCAAAGAAATCGTTTACGATATCGGCGGGGGGATACCAAAGGGCAAGAAATTTAAGGCAGTTCAAACCGGAGGTCCTTCGGGCGGCTGCATTCCGGCATCGCTTCTGGATTTGCCCATTGATTACGAAAAGCTGGCCGAAGTCGGCTCGATTATGGGCTCGGGCGGCTTAATCGTAATGGATGAAGACACATGCATGGTGGACGTAGCCAGGTATTTCCTTGAGTTCCTCAAAGACGAATCCTGCGGCAAATGCACGGCCTGCCGGGAAGGAATTGACGTTATGCACGGCATTCTCTGCCGGATATGTGAAGGAAACGGCAGCGATGGCGATATAGAAATGCTTGCCGAGCTGGCCCAGGCAGTGAAAGATGCTTCTTTATGTGCTTTGGGAGGAACCGCGCCGAATCCGGTGCTGAGCACCATTCAATATTTCCGCGACGAATATGAAGCTCATATCGCCGACAAAAGATGCCCGGCTGGTGTGTGCAAGGCGTTAATTACGTTTACTATTGATCAGGAGAAATGTAAGGGTTGTCGATTGTGTGCGAAGAATTGCCCTGAAGGAGCTATTTCAGGCGAGGCAAAGGAGCCTCACACTATCGACCAGGACAAATGTATCAAATGCGGAGTCTGTTTCGACGCGTGTAAATTCGATGCTGTATTAGTACAATGATTTTGGAAGATGTTAGAAGAATTCTTGAGGCGGAAGTCCTCGTCGGAGACGACCTCCTGGACAAAGAAGTTATAATGGCTTGTGGATCCGACTTAATGAGTGATGTTTTGTCTTTCGTGAAATCTAAGGCCATTTTGTTGACAGGCTTGACTAATCCGCAAGTGGTTCGTACGGCGGAAATGGCCGATATTCTGGCCGTATGTTTTGTGCGGGGGAAAAAGCCCGGCAATGATACAATTGAGATTGCTAAATCCAAAGAAATTCCATTACTGACGACTCTTCTGCCGATGTTTGAGTCTTGCGGCCGGTTACATCGAGAGGGACTTCCTGGTTGCTCGGAATATAAGAAATAACATTGAACAGGATATGTACAAGTGGCTCCGGATAATAAAATCGGCAAGATTCAGGAATTAGTATATGAAATCAGGGTGGGCGAAGTAATGAAGAAAAATGTTTTTACGGTTAGCCCGCGAACCCACATGAGTGTTTTAAGGTTGATCCTGCAGGACAAACGCTTCTCTGGAGCGCCTGTGATAGACAAGAGTAAATTGGTAGGTATTATCAGTGTTGAGGATTTTATTAAGTGGCTTGCCGACCGCCAGCAGGATTGCCCCATAGGTGAAAAAATGACCAAACGTGTTCATACTCTTTATGACGATGAGCCACTTACCCATGCTATCAACAAATTCGAACAATATGGGCACGGCCGTTTCGTAGTTGTCGATCGCCGCAGCGGAGAGCTGCGAGGCATTATTACCAAGGGGGATATCGTTGAAGGGCTGCTAAAAAAACTGGAAATTGCTTACGACGAAGAAGAAACACGCCGCCTTAGAATACGTCACTTTTTTGAGGACATTTTGGCAGACAAGGCAACGCTGCTTTTCCAATACGACGTGATTGGTCAGGATTTTAAACGGGCCGGGGAATGTGCCAGCCGATTGAAGGCCACCCTGAAGCGATTGGGCCTGCATCCCCAGGTTACCCGCCGTGTTGCTATTGCCACGTATGAGGCGGAAATGAACCTGATAATCTACACTGACGGCGGGCATATACACGTTCGGGTCGAGCCGAATGAGATACTTGTAAAAGTCGAGGATTCCGGGCCTGGAATACCGGATGTCGAGCAGGCCATGCAGCCGGGTTATTCAACCGCCCCCGAATGGGTCAGGGAGCTGGGTTTCGGGGCCGGAATGGGCCTGGATAACATCCGAAAGTGTTCCAGCAGAATGGGACTTGAATCAACGGTAGGAAAAGGTACTCAGTTAAAGATATGCGTCTCTGTTGAAAATGGGGCAGAGCATGAAGCTAATTGAATTAGTCGATAAATTAAATCTATCCGTCAGGTCGGCAAAAGGTAATCTTCAGCGCCAGATCACCGGCGGATATGCAAGTGATCTTCTCAGCGATGTTCTTGCCAACAGCGAAGATGGAAACATCTGGATTACTTTGCAGATTCATCAGAATATTATTGGCGTAGCAAGCATGAAAGAGCTGGCCGGCATTATCCTGGTAAACGGCAGAGAGCCTGAGCAGGAGACTCTTGAGAAAGCCCAGGCAGAGAACATACCTGTTATGGTATCCGATTTGCCGACTTTCGAGCTGGTCGGAAAATTATATAACCTGGGAGTTGGAGCAATGAGAGAATGAGAAAGGTCAGGGCTGATTTGCATCTGCATACTTGCCTTTCTCCATGTGCTGATAATCAGATGCAGGCCACGGTCATAGTTGAACGGGCCGTGAAAATGGGTTTGGATATGATAGGAATATGCGATCACAATTCCGCACAGAACATTGAGGCTTTATTGAAGGTTGGCGATCGAGAAGGCCTGACAGTGGTTGGCGGGATGGAAATAACCTCCTCGGAAGAAGTTCACATCCTCGGACTGTTCGATTCGCCGTCCGACTTGATTCTGCTGCAGGATATGATTTATGAGAACCTTCCCGGCGAGAATTCCGATGAGGCTTTCGGGCCGCAGTACGTAATCGACGAATGGGATCGAGTTATCGGCACAAATTCGAAACTGCTGATCGGAGCTACGCTGCTGACTGTAGAGCAAATAGTCGCCGCAATTCACGAACGAGCAGGACTGGCGATTGCCGCTCATGTGGACCGTCAGCGATTTAGCCTGATAGGCCAGTTAGGCTTTATTCCAAAAGGACTTAAACTGGATGCCCTTGAAGTTTCGACGCCCTCGGCATTCGCGAAGGAATATGGTTTTCCGGTTATTTGTTCCTCAGATGCGCATTTTCCGGAGGACATAGGAAGAAATCCAAGTTGTTTCATGGTGGAAGATGCTTCGGTTCAAGAGATTGGTAAAGCGCTGCGGCAGGAAATGGGAAGGATGGTGGTAAGCAATTGAATGGAAGACCTTTCGCTGCATATTTTAGACATTGTAGAAAATTCGATCGCTGCAATGGCCGGGAGAATTGAAATCAGGATAGATGAAAACCGGGCTAATGACCTGGTCACTATCGAAATAAAGGATGACGGCAACGGTATGGATGAACAGGCTTTAAAGAAAGCGCTTGATCCGTTCTTTACTACAAGAAAGACTCGCCGAGTCGGCCTGGGTCTGTCCCTGCTGGCTCGGGCGGCCAGAGACAGTGAAGGCACATTCGACTTGAGTTCCAGTCCGGGAGAGGGCACAACGGTCAAAGCGACGTTTCGTCTGAGCCATCCGGACTGCAAGCCTATGGGCGACATAGGCCAAACGATACAGGTTCTGGTTGTGTCTCATCCGGAGATTGGTTTTCTATACGAGCACAAGAATGAAAATTCAACTTATCGTTTTGATACAAGGGAAGTACGTAAAGAATGATTACACTTACAATTGACAACAATAAGGTTGAGGTTGAAGAAGGTTCGACAGTACTTCAGGCCGCTGAGAAGCTCGGCATTAAGATTCCCACTCTTTGCCACCATAAGTCTCTAAAGCCCTACGGCGCCTGCCGGGTCTGTCTGGTTGAGATTGCCGGCGAGCGAGGCTCTAAGATAGAGGCATCGTGTGTTTATCCGGCACAGGAGGGTATGGTGGTTCAGACAGGCACCGAAAGGGTCTTAAAGAACCGCCGGATGATGCTCGAACTATTGCTGGCTCGCTGTCCGGACTCGCCGCGTATTAAGGATATGGCAAAAGACTATGGCGTCGAGGAAACTCGATTTCCCAAAAAGGACGACGACTGTATCCTGTGCGGACTTTGTACGCGGATTTGCGAAGAGCGAATGGGGGTCGGTGCCGTAAGTTTTGCTAATCGCGGCTCGGAACGTAAGGTCGGCGTGCCTTACGACAAGCACTCTCCGATTTGTATAACGTGTGGCGCCTGTCAGGTCGTCTGCCCCACCGACGCGGTGGATCTGAGCGAGGTGACGCTCAATGAACCCAGGCCCATCACATCCGAATACGACATGGGAATGGCAAAAAGGTCTTCCATTTATATACCTTTCCCGCAGGCCATACCAAAAGTGGCGGTGATCGACCGAAATACCTGTATGCACTACCTCAACGACGTCTGCAAATCCTGCGAGAATTTCTGCCAGGCCGGGGCTATCGACTACGAGCAGGAAGACGAATTCGACCAGATTGATGTCGGAGCAGTAGTCCTTTCGCCCGGATTCGAGCAATTCGATCCCGATCTTAAGAAGGAGCTTGGCTATGGGAGGTATCCAAATGTGCTGTCAAGCCTTCAATTTGAGCGTCTTCTGTCGGCAAGCGGGCCGTATCTCGGCGAGATTCTTCGGACATCCGACCAGAAACATCCCAAAAAGATAGCATGGATTCAGTGTGTCGGCTCACGAGAGGTGGATTGCAACTATTGTTCTTCTGTCTGCTGTATGTATGCGACCAAAGAAGCGATTATCGCCAAAGAGCACCAGCCCGACCTCGACTGCACAATATTTTACATCGATATGCGTGCATTCGGCAAAGGCTTCGATGCCTATTACGAGCGGGCAAAAGAGTTAGGCGTTCGATATATTCGCTGCCGTCCCTCTTCCGTCAAAGAAGTGCACGACACCAGGGATCTGAAGATAACCTACCAGCAGGAAGATGGCGAGGTCACGACGGAAGATTTTAGCATGGTTGTTCTCTCGACCGGACTTAGGCCCCCTTCTGCGGTACGTGATTTGGGAGATAAGTTTGGAATCGAGTTGAACGAGCACGGTTTCGCCAATACGCAAGGCTACGCGCCGGTAGAGACTTCCAAGCAGGGTGTTTACGTATGCGGGCCTTTCGCCGGACCGAAAGATATTCCTGAGACTGTTATGGAGGCGTCCGCCGGAGCGGGCAAAGCGATGGCGCTCTTGAAAGAGAAACGAGGCACTTTGATTACACACAAGGAGTATCCGCCCGAGAAAGACGTGAGCGGCCAGGAGCCTCGCATCGGGGTGTTCATCTGCCACTGCGGCAGAAATATCGGCGGATATGCCGATGTGCCGAGTATTGTCGAATATGCAAGGACTCTGCCGAACGTCGTCTATGCAGAGGACAATCTCTATACCTGTTCGACCGACACTCAGCAGCAGATTACCCGGCTGATAAACGAGGAGAATTTGAACCGTGTCGTCGTTGCATCGTGCAGTCCGAGGACCCATGAGCCGCTCTTCCGCAACACCTGCCGCCAGGCCGGATTGAACGAGTACCTGTTCGAAATGGCCAATATACGCGACCAGTGCACCTGGGTTCATATGAATGAGCCCGAGGCTGCTACGCGCAAAGCAAAAGACCTTGTAAGAATGGCTGTAGCAAAAGCAAGGCTGCTGGAGCCGTTGTATAAAGGCAGCCTGAAGGTCAACAATGACGCTCTTGTCATTGGGGGAGGCCTGGCGGGTATGACCGCCGCACTTAATCTGGCTGAGCAGGGATTCAAGGTCTCTCTCGTCGAGAAAGAGCAGGAGCTTGGAGGTAATTTCAGACATATCCGCAGCCTGCTTAACGGCGAAAATCCTCAGCAGCAATTAGCTAAGGTTATTGAACGGGTCAATTCCCACAAGAATATTGACGTGTACTTAAGCGCCGAGGTTACTTCCGTTGAAGGATCTGTGGGCAACTTTACTTCTAAAATCAGTCAGAACAGCAAGGAAATAGAAGTAGGACACGGTGCGGCGATAGTAGCTGCCGGAGCGCGCGAGTACGAGCCGACCGAATATCTTTACGGCAAAGATCCTCGTGTTATCACGCAGCGGGGTTTGGATGAATGGATAGCCGAGGACACCGATGAAGTGAAAAATGCCAAATCCATCACGATGATTCAGTGCGTTGGTTCGAGAGACGATGAACGGCCTTATTGCAGCCGAATATGCTGCTCTCAGGCCATCAAGAATTCAATCGCCCTGAAAAAAGCGAATCCCCAGCGGGATGTCTATGTGCTGTATCGGGATGTCAGGGCATATGGTTTCCTCGAACAGCATTATAGAAGGGCACGGGAACTGGGAGTCCGCTTCCTCCGCTACGAAAAGGACAAAAAGCCCGAAGTATCGGCAGCCAACGGGCAGCTTCAAGTCTCGAGTTTCGATCCGATGTTGAATATGCCCATAAGTGTGAATTGTGATATGCTCGTTCTCTCGGCTGCAATCGTCCCGAATGAGGACGTTGAGGAATTGGGTAAATTATTCAAGGTGCCGCTTAATTCGGACAAGTTCTTCCTTGAGGCACACATGAAATTGCGACCTGTCGATTTTGCCACTGACGGCGTATTCATGTGCGGCCTGGCGCATTGCCCCAAATCCGTCGATGAGAGCATCGCCCAGGCCGACGCCGCTGCGGCCCGGGCGGCAACAATCCTCTCGAAGGAAGAAATTGAGCTGGACGCAACTATATCGGAGATTATAGATGCAAATTGCGACGGCTGTGCATACTGTATCGATCCTTGTCCGTACAATGCTCTGACATTAATCGAGTATATGTACAAAGGCAGCATCAAAAAAACTGTTCAGAGAGACGCAGCATTGTGTAAAGGCTGCGGAGTCTGCATGGCCACCTGTCCGAAGAAGGGGATATTTGTTCGCGGCTTCAAACTTGAGCAGATTAGTACGATGGTAGAGGCAGCTTTGACAGGAGAATAAAACAGGAGTTGGCTTAATATGGCAAATGAAGAATTCGAGCCGTTAATTATTGGGTTTTGCTGTAACTGGTGCTCTTATGCAGGGGCGGACCTGGCCGGTGTTTCCAGACTTCAGTATCCGCCGAACATGCGTATCGTTCGCGTGATGTGTTCCGGGATGGTGCATCCGAACCTCGTAATAGACGCGCTGACCAAAGGGGCCGATGGCGTTATTATTTGCGGCTGTCACATCGGTGACTGTCATTACCTCGAAGGCAATCTTAAGGCCGAGAGCCGAAAAGATGCCATAGAATTGCTGCTGGAAGACTTCGGCTTGGAACCCGAACGATTCCGCCTCGAATGGGTTTCGGCATCCGAGGGGCCTCGATTCGCCAAGGTAATGCGGGAAATGACTGAAACAGTACGGGCATTGGGCCCCAGCCCATATAAGGTGTAATATAATTATTGGTTTTGTAAAGAAATCTTGAAGGACGATAAGACATGGCAGAACAAGCTCGCTTCTTCGACGGCAGGAAATTCATGTGGGATGGACAAGAGTACGACAGTGAGAAAGAGGCAAAAGCCGCTCAGAAGAAATACAGCGAAGACGGATTTGAAATTCAACTGTGCCGTGAGGACGACAAAGTGCTTGTCTATACACGGCGAGTTGTTACTGAGATTGTTTTGGAATAGAAACGAGCAGAATATTTTTATGTGCCTGCGACCTTTGTGAAACAGGACGGCACAATGTTCTCTACGGCACAGCATGATTTCTGTTGTTCGTAGGGTGTGCACTCCGCAAGGAGTCCTGAGGACTGCACACCATTTGTTGACTGTAATATTATCGTTGTCAAAGGAGAAAGCATGAGCACTCCAAACATATTACTTATCGATGACGACCCTGATTTCGTGGAAATCGCCACAGCGATCCTTGAAACAAAGCAATACCGGGTGCGGTCCGCCCTGGATCCGGATGCGGGACTTGCCAAACTCGAGGAAGAAGTCCCCGACCTGCTCATATTGGATGTTATGATGGGAAGAGGCGCCGGCGGATTTGTCCTTGCCAGAAAGCTCAGGAAGGATTCTCGTTTCGACAAGATGCCTATACTAATGTTAACATCTATGACTGAGCAGACCGGTTTCGACATCCCCGGCGAACGAATCAGCGAGAAGTTTCTGCCTGTCGATGACTACGTGGAAAAAGGTCTCCAGCCTGACGAGCTGTTGGGAAAGGTGGAGAAATTACTTGTAAAGAAAACAGTCGATTGAGTGATAATGCAAGTTAAGTGTTCGTTGTCTTGCCAAAAATGGCAGGACTTATGTAAAAACATGAAAAAAAGTGCTAAATGTTAAGACTCTTGAGAAAGGAGGCAATACCGTGGCTGTAAAAGTTGCTGAAGAATGGCTGAACATCTGTGGCGGATGTGAAGTCACAATACTGGACATAGGTGAGCCGCTCCTTGATCTGCTGGGTCAGCTCAACTTTGTCCACATGCCGGTTCTGATGGACCATAAGTATTTCGGGCAAACAGGAGAAAAAGACCAGATGGAGATTCCGGAGGCGGACGTGGGAATTATCTCCGGAGGCGTGCGAACCGAGAAGGAGAAAAAAGTCGCCGAGTTAATGAGGAAACAGTGTAAAACTCTCATTGCTCTGGGCTCCTGCGCGTGCTACGGCGGGATTCCCGCTATGGCGAATATGTACCCGCTTGAGGCTATGTACGAGAAGGTATTCAAGGGCTCGATAACCACAGATGCCGCTGAAACACCCAGCGAGAACATCCCGCCTCTACTGGAGAAGGTGCTTGCTGTAGACGAGGTCGTGCCTGTAGACGTTTACATCCCGGGCTGTCCGACAAATCCTGATCTTGTCGTCAAGGCTATCACCGCGTTGTTAGAAGGCAAAGAATTCAAAATGGAGGAAAGAAGCGTCTGTGACGAATGCCCTCTAAAGAGGGAGAAGAAAGCCTCAGGCGGTCAAATAAAGAGGACGCTTGAGTCGGTGGAATTCGACCAGAGCCAGCCCTGGGAGAATACCAGGTGCTTCATGGAGCAGGGATTTCTTTGTCTGGGGCCGGTTACCCTGGCCGGCTGCGGCAATAGGGAAGGAAACGATGACGGCGTAACGGTCCCGCGATGTATTAAGGGCAATATGCCGTGTCGCGGATGTTTCGGCCCGATTCGTAAAGGCGCTAATCCTTTGGTTGATATGATGAGTGCAATTTCGTCCATAGGGCTGGATGCGAAACAAGTGCCGGACAGACGTGCACTTCTGAACAGGTATATTGGTGCTCAAAACCGACTCAGGCCGCTGCCTGCGCGTCCGAGAAGATAAGGAGACTTTGATATGAAAACAATAACGATTTACCCGGTAACCAGAATAGAGGGTCACGCGAAGGTAACCATCAACCTTGATGACGCCGGCAATGTAGAAGATACTTTCGTCAATGTTGTAGAGCTTAGAGGCTTTGAAAAGTTCTGCATCGGAAGGCCCGTTGAAGAACTTCCTCGAATAGTAACGAGTATTTGCGGTGTGTGCCCGTGGCATCATCATCTCGCCTCGGCGAAGGCCAACGACGCCGTCTTCGGTGTTACGCCGCCGCCGACAGGTCAGAAGCTGCGTGACTTGTGCCAGAGCATTGCGTACTGCTCGGATAAGATCCTGCACTTTTTCTTCCTGGCCGGCCCGGATTTCGTAATGGGTCCCGATGCAGACTATTCCGTGCGTAATGTCATCGGTATCGCGCAGGCGAATCCGGACCTCGGTAAGAAGGTCGTACGCGCCAGGCACCTCGGCACACAGATGCTAGGTATCACTTCCGGCAAGTCGATCCATCCTGTTACTGCCGTGCCCGGCGGCTTCTCCAAGCCCCTGACCGAACAACAGCGGGAAGAATTGCTGCCAATGGCCGATGAAGTGCTTGAATTCGCCAAATTTGCCATCGGCTACGCCAAGGAAAACATCTTCCCTAAGTATCTCGACGCGATTGAGTCAATCGGCATAATCGAGACGGGCTTTTTGGGAACTGTAACAGATGACGGCAGCTTAAATGTCTATGACGGCAAACTCAGGCTCATGAAGCCCGATGGAACGTATGAAGAATTCGCTTACGACCAATATACCGAATATATCGGCGAGCATGTAGAGCCGTGGACATATCTCAAGTTCCCATACGCTAAAAAATGGGGCGATTTCAATATGGATCCTGAGGGTCCGGTGGGTATCTACCGGACAAACGCGCTGGCCCGCGTGAATGTCTGCGATAAGATGGCAACTCCATTGGCGCAGGCGGAGCTGGAAGAATTCAGGGACAAGTTCGGCCGGCCCGCTCAGCAAACGCTGCTCTACAACTACGCCAGGCTCATCGAGTTGGTGTACAACGCTGAGCACGTTATCGAGCTTCTGAACGATCCCGAGATCACCGGTACGGAAACACGTGTCCCGGTCACGCCGCGGGCGGCCAGGGGTATAGGCTGTGTCGAAGCACCCAGAGGCACCTTGATCCACGATTACGAGACGGATGAGAACGGGATGGTCACAAATGTCAATCTCATTGTCGGCACGACTCATAACAACGCGCCTATCAACATGTCCGTCAAACAGACGGCGAAAGCTCTGATAAAGGACGGCGAATACGACCAGGGCACACTCAACAAGGTTGAGATGGCCATACGTGCTTACGATCCGTGTTTGTCCTGTGCGACGCATAAGCTGGATGGGAGCATCGCAGTAAAGATTGAGATTCGAAATGCCCGTGGCGAAGTTATTGACACCCTGGCCAATTGGTAATCGGTCAGAGGTAGGGTGTGCATCGCACACCTTTTATTTAAAGCGCCGATGGTGTGCAGTCCTTGGGACTCCTTAGTGAATGCACACCTTACGAGCGGATTCTTATCCTAATGACCGGGAAGACAAAGGATTGAGGACAACGACTATTTCGAATGGTTTCGGACGAAAGCGTTCAAACAGCTTCTTACGAACTGCCTCTGCCACAGGAATTGATTGTCGATGCAGAGATCAAAGGCCCGGAAAGACCTTTGCCGGAATCTCTGCTCGTACAAAATGCATTGTGGTTCTGCCGGTTGAGATGGTTGTCGGTCGCAATTCTTGTTTCATATGGGATATCAGGTCTGTTTCCTGAGGTAACTGATTACTTTGGAATACGTTCTCCCGGGATATGGCCATTCGCAACAGCCGGTATTTTGATTATTGGTAATATTGCTTTCTTGCATTTTGTACGGACTAAGTCTTTCCGGCGGGGGATTACTTTTAACCTGTGGAGCCAGATCATAGTCGATTTAGTGGTACTCACTGGCGTCGTTTATTTTGTCGGTAGTATTGAGACCAAAATAGCGTTCGCATATATCTTTCACATCGTACTGTCCTGCATATTTTTTTCTCGCAGGCAGAGTCTGATTGTGGTCCTTATGGCGATTGGTATGTTTGCCGCGTGCGTTGGCGCAGAATATGTTCTCAAGATAGTGCCTTCGACGAGTATTTTCGCCAGGTCGTCCCATGAACAGTTTATTTTGCCGATAATGGCCACGTTAACAGTGAACTTCTTTTTTACTGTCGGAATATGGTTAGCCGTCTGGTATCTTACCTCCCATCTGTCTTCAATGTTGCGCCAAAGGGATTTCGAGCTCGATGAAACCAACCGTCGCCTTATGGCTGCCCAGGAAGAACGGTCCCGCCATATGCTCGCTACAACTCATCAGCTTAAAGCGCCCTTTGCTGCGATTTATTCTAACGCACAACTCCTTTTAGAAGGATATTGCGGTGATATCCCGGAACAAGCCTCTCAGGTGATACGACGGATCACGTCGAGATGTCGACGATTGACGGCAGAAATCCAGGAGATGCTGCAGCTGGCAAATTTGAGTTCAATCAGCCAACAATCTTTTGTCGGGACTAAGATAGTTTCAACAGAACTGTTGCTATGGTGTATGTCTCAGGTCGATTCAATAGCTCGAGACCGTGGTGTTGTTTTCAAAACAAATATACGGCCTGTGGCAATGATTGGCACCGAAGATCACTTCAAAATGTTATTTGTCAATCTCCTGTCTAATGCAGTAATATACTCGCATAAAAACGGGCAGGTACATATCTGCTGCTTCCGAGGTGCGAATTCGGAGCCTGTCGTTACTATTGCCGACAATGGAATAGGCATCCCGGCGAAAAAGCTGCCTCGTATCTTTGAGCAGCACTATCGCACCAAAGAGGGCATGCAGCATAATCCTGAGTCCTCCGGGCTGGGTTTGGCAATTGTCAAGCATGTAGCTGAAATTTATGGAATTCGCATCCGAGTAGAAAGTCGTCCCGGTTTCGGCACAAAGTTCGAGCTTAAATTTCCTGCTTTAGATAAAAGCTTTGATAGTAAGGAAGAAAAAACGTCACAGAACCAGAAAATAATTTAAACTTAGAAATAATGATTGGGAAAATACTCAATGGGACCCGAGTGGTACGACAAATCTATTCTCATCCTGGGATGTGGTAATATATTGTTGGGAGATGATGGCTTTGGACCGGCTGTGGCTCAACATCTTCGAGGTAATTTCAAGATTCCCGCTGATGTGTGTGTCTTCGATGCCGGTACTTCCGTACGGGAAATCCTCTTCGATACTATACTTTCAGACAAGAAACCGTCAAAAATTGTTATCATAGATGCGATGGACTGCGACCGTGAACCGGGCGAGCTTTTCCTGCTGGACATCGATTCTCTGCCGAAGATCAAGCTCGACGATTTTTCCATGCACCAGATACCAACCTCGAACCTTCTCCGCGAGCTGCGCCGAAATTGCGGCATCGAAGTCATTGTGGTTGCCTGCCAGGTAGCGAACGCATGCGATAGCGTGAATCCGGGCCTTTCTAAGCCTGTTGAAGCTGCGGTAAAGTCTGCTTCGGCGTTGATTGCCAAAGAACATTTTTCATAACAGGGGAAAAATGGTCGTCTGGTTGCCCAGAGTCTGTTTTCGCCGCTGAGATAGGAAAAATGTCAACTTACGGAATAAAGGAATCGCCGCCGGGAATTCGTGGAAAAAATACTTGTATTATAGGAAGTAACAATATATAATCTCACTGAGGTGTCTGATTTTGGCTTTTGTGCAGGTTCCCGTTCCGCCGTGTTTTAACGAAGCAGGGTCCCACACAGGACACTTTATGGTGCTACATCTTGGCTCCTGGAGGAGAATTGGCGTATTCGGAGGTTCTGTGGGTATGGTTTACGTAAAGCGTTATTATCTATCCTGAAATCTGTGGTTGGAGTATACAAACAATTTTAACGTAGGAAAGTAGGAGGTAAAATCATGTGTAGAAGATGTGTTCTAATGTTCTTCTCATTTCTGTGCCTGTATCTAATGGCGGCCCCGGCAGATGCCGTCGAAGGTACGGATCCGGGAATGGAGAACCTTGTAGCCTGGTGGAAGCTCGACGATGGTCCTGGCAGCACTACTGTAACCGATTATAGCGGCAATGAGCGTCACGGCCGGTTCCCCTCGGCAACGGGCCATCCCGCATCCGCCGATCCGAAATGGGTAGTTGACCACGAAGGCGGCATGTCTCTCTATTTCGACGGGACGGACTATATCCGCTGTGGAGGGGACAAAAACGAAGGGCCGCTTGATGACCCGAACGACCTGGCTTCTTGCACTGATCCGCCCACCTGGGCCGACTTCGAAGACCAGTCATTTACCGTCGCCGCATGGGTCAAGGAAATCAATTCCAATAACTGGGCAACGTTCGTGGCCAAGGGTGAACGGGCCTGGAAGCTGCAAATGCTCTTTGCCAGAACCCTGGTTCATTGGGCCTATCCCCGCTCACCAGCAGGCGGCTATGCCGCGGGCGATGCAGCAGATAATGTGTGGAACCATATAACGGGCATGTGGGACAATGAGCAGGAATACGCCAGCATCTGGATTAACGGTGAGCTGGCGGGCACGAGAACTGACTGGGCTGAAGCAGCAGCAGCGACTGATCCCGATGCTCCCGGCCGGCGCATCGACAGCGACTGTGAAGTGACGCTGGGTGCGCGTGTTAACGAGGACTGGGGTACGACCGGCGACGAGGACAACCGTCTGTTCAAAAAATGCGGCTGCCCGCAGCCCGCCGGGCAACCTTATGTGGGCACTGCCATGGACGGTTTGCTGAGTGATGTACGTATATACAATCGACTGCTTAACAGCGATGAGATGCTCTATATATACACCGTGGGTTTGTCCAAGGCTACCCAGCCGGACCCGCGTCACGAAAGTGTGCTCGAGGATGCACCGCCCAATCTTTCCTGGATGCCTACTGATGGGGCTATTTCGCACAACGTGTACTTCGGCGAGAATCTGGATGACGTAACCATCGGTACTGCAGAAACCCTGCTCGGTTCCACCGATCAAAACGCACTGCCTCTTAACCAGGCTCTGGAATCCGGCAAGGTGTATTATTGGCGTGTGGAAACCGTCACTGCGGATGAGACCACACCCGGAGATGTATGGAACTTTACGCTTAAGATAAGCAAAGCTTCGGCACCGAATCCGCCGGACAGTATGAAATGGGTGGACCCCAACACCACGTTGAGCTGGGAACCCGGCGCGGACGTCACGATGACCATGGTTTACTTCGGCAAGAACAGTGACGATGTCGTAGCTGGTATAGCAGGCGAGCTGGCTATGACCAACGAGTACGATCCCGGCCAATTGGAGCCTCAGACCACCTACTACTGGCGTGTGGATTCCATAACTCCGGAAAAACTTGTCCAGGGCGATATATGGAGTTTCACCACCAAAGGTCCCGATGCAGGCGGCCTGCTGGGCAGTTATTTCAATAACGAGAACCTGCAGGGCAATCCCGTTCTGACTCGTATTGAGGGGCCGATTGCTTTCGAATGGGAGAATGGATCGCCCCAGACTGATGTGGTCGCTGCAGACAGTTTCTCCGCACGGTGGGAAGGTCTCCTTGAAATACCAGTTACCGATACCTATTTAATTATGGCCCGTAAGGACGATGGGGCTGCCTGCTGGATCGACGGTGAGGTGGTCTTTTACGATATGCTGGCCTCGTGGGGTCTTTCCGAGGTCAAGGGATTTCTGGAGCTTGAGGCCGGCAAGCATGAGATCGTGGTGGAGTACTTCGACGTAGGATATAACGCCCAGATAGAGCTGCTCTGGAGCACATCAGGTTTACCTTTGCAGACCATTCCCATTCAGGCGTTGTCGGCGCCGCCCAAAGCCAGCAGTCCCCGGCCTGCTAATGGTGCTGTTGACGTAGCCGTCGAGGAACTTACTCTGACCTGGTCTGCGGGCTATTATGCCGACAAGCACCAGGTGTACTTCGGCGCAGATCGCGATGCCGTGGCAGCAAGTGATTCCAGTGTCGATATGGGTTTGGTTGATGAACCTGAATTCACACCGCAGGTCGAACGGGGCAAGACTTATTACTGGCGTATCGACGAGGTGAACGACCTTAATACCGAGAGCCCCTGGGCCGGGGATATGTGGAGCTTCACAACTGCTCCATTTGTGGTATTGGATGATTTCGAAAGCTATAGTGTCGAAAATATTGTGTACTCCAAGTGGCAGGACAAGTGGGGCATGCAGGACCTTATCGACAACGAGTGGGTTGAATTGGCCGAGGGCAATGGTTCCGGCGGTGAGATTGATACTGTGTACGCACCGTATGTTGAAACAGGCGATTTCCACGGCGTTTCAGGCCAGTCCCTGCCGTTGGCTTATAATCACGATGCTGCGGTCGATTTCTCTGAGGTAACTCGCTGGTTCGACCCGTCTAAGGATTTTACCGCCGACGATGGTGCAATCCTGGGTGTTTGGTTCAAAGGCCGTCAACTGCCCACATCAAATGTGGCTTACGCAGATGGTAAGTTTACGCTTCAAGCAGCGGGCAGTGATATAGGCGGCACTCATGACGAATTTGTATTCGCATACCAGAGCACCGAATCAGCCGACCTGATTGCCCGGGTTGATGAGCAGGAAGCTACAAATGGCTGGGCTAAAGCGGGTGTTATGATCCGCTCGGGCCTGGATGACGACTCGGCCTACGTATTCTGCTTTGTCACACCGCAAAACGGTGTTGTCGTGGAAATGCGCGGATCGGACGGTGATAATTACAGCGGTATTTTAACTCAGATACAGGATGTAAATGCGCCGCACTGGGTGCGCATCCAGCGTACCGGCCCAAGTTCCATTACTTGCTGGCATCGCGAAGACGGCGGTCAATGGCAGGAGTTGTACAGGGCGGTCGTTTTCTTTGAAGCTGCGGCCTATATGGGTCTGTCTATGACTTCTCACGACAGCAGCGAGGTTAACACCACGGTATTTTCCGAAGTGACGATGGACGGGACTCCACTGACTCTGGCGAATATGGAATACAAAGAGATCGGTGTACCGTTCAATACCCCGGCGCCTCTGTATATTGCTGTACAGGACGCAGCGGGTAACCTGGCTAAGGCCGAATATGTCCCGGAAGACCCGGCTGTTTCACCCACAAACATTCAGCAGTGGACAGAATGGCTTATTCCGTTTTCTGAGTTTACGGCACAAAACGCGGCGCTTGATCTGACCGGGATCACGCGTTTAACGCTGGGTGTTGGCCCGGAGGCCGATGCCGATCCGCAGGGTACCGGCCGGATGCTGTATGACGATATCCGTATTTATAACAGCAGCCACCTGGCTCCCGGGCAATAAGAATCCAGGCCATAAAGGAATTAATTCTATGGACAGCCAGATCAAATGCATCTTCAAATGGTATGGGAAGGAGGTGAATGGTGGAAACATTGAATTGATAGCTACTATGATTGTTTGCATAGCAAGCAGGTGTTTTTAATGAAAAGTGATTTTGGAGGTGTAGAACAATGCGTCAGTTACTTATAATTTCGATAATCCTGATGGTATCAGGATCATTACTGGCCTATACCACGCCGGATCGTTCCATTACTGCCTACATGACCGGTGAAGCTCCGACGATTGACGGCACTGCCGAAGCGCTGTGGAAAGATGTCATTGCCTATTCTGTGGCACGACCGGACACCAGCACGGAATTTTGGCCTCTTGATTCAGGCGATGACTATGCAGGCTGGTTCAAAGTGATGTGGGATCCGAATAATCTCTACTTCTTCTTCAGTGTGACCGATGATACGCTCTACATGGATCCCAATAGCGGCGACAATGACAAGATTGAATTGTTCTTTGACGCCGATGCCTCAGGTGGACTCACCGCAGAAGAATATGAAGCGAGCTATGGTTCGGCTGCAGGCTGGTGGTTTAATGCCGACGAAGATCCCTCCCTTGTCTACGACGAGAACTGCTCTCAGTGGGTCTTTGAAATTGACAAAAATGAAAATATCACAGCCACCCAGGGACCGGGGCTGTCCTGGCCTGGCATGGCGGGAAGCCTGTTTCCTACCGAGGGCATTGTTTGGGATGTCAACACGTGTGCCGATGGGCTCGGTTATACCATGGAGATCAAAATCCCCTTTGAATCACTGAAAGCTATAACCCCGGCGGCTGGCGATCAAGTGGGCATGAACATTCAGATCAATGATTTTGACGTCCCCGGAGAGCGTGCCTTTTATGACTGGATCGAGGACTATCCCAACGCAAGCTGGCGTAATCCTGCCGTTTTCGGCGTCGTAACCCTGAGCGATTTGGCGCCGGGTGATGAATACATCATGCCAGTCGGTATCGCTGGTGTGACCCCAACTATTGATGCGGCACTCGATGAAGTCTGGGAATATGCTATGCCGCGTGCTGTGGTTATCCCAGATGGCAGCACCCAATTTGGCGCTCTGGAAGGATGCTCTGATTATGTCGGCACATTCCGGAGCATGTGGGATACGGACAATCTCTACTTCTTCTTCGATGTGGTCGATGATACGCTCTACATGGATCCCAATAGCGGCGACAATGACAAGATCGAATTGTTCTTTGACGCCGATGCATCAGGCGGGCTCACCGCAGAAGAATATGAAGCGAGCTATGGTTCACCTGCAGGCTGGTGGTTTAATGCCGACGAAGATCCCTCCCGTGTCTACGACGAGAACTGCTCTCAGTGGGTCTTTGAAATTGACAAAAATGAAAATATCACTGCCACTCAGGGGCCGGGACTGTCTTGGCCGGGTATGGCGGGAAGCCTGTTTCCTACCGAGGGCATTGTTTGGGATGTCAACACGTATGCCGATGGTCTCGGTTATACCATGGAGATCAAGATCCCCTTTGAATCACTGAAAGCTATAACCCCGGCGGCGACTGGCGATCAGGTGGGTATGAATATTCAGATCAATGATTTTGACGTCCCTGGAGAGCGTGCCTTTTATGACTGGCGTCATATTTGGGACAATGCGAGCTGGCGTAATCCGGCCAACTTCGGGATTCTGGTTCTCGATCCCATAGAGATTATGGCCAAAGATATGGTGGCTCATTGGCCGTTTGCCGAGACGCTCAGCGACGCTACGGGCAACGGTCATGATGGTGTAGCGATGAACGGTGCGCTAATCGTAAACGGCGCCCTGGTCCTGGACGGCAACCAGCAGTACGTGGAAGTCGCCCATGACCCTGCTTTCAACCTGACTGATGCGTTCACAATC
>Ga0207752_1000388_pt1 | contig 20803 bp, 19 predicted proteins | sample Pon2CUnioCityCA_6_FD_187272 | JGI IMG/M metagenome (GOLD analysis project Ga0207752, IMG submission 187272) | Marine sediment microbial community from Union City, CA, USA - Pond 2C Sediment 2 (SPAdes) | ecosystem: Environmental > Aquatic > Marine > Intertidal zone > Salt pond sediment ...
GTTATTTCGTCACCCGGCCATTGTACCGGGTTCGGCTTTTTGTGGCGATTTTTGTGGAGGAAACGTCTTGTAATAATGTCTGGACCTGACACAGAAGAGGAGACCGAATCCTCCGATCGGCCTCTACCCAGCCGTCAAAGCTGCTGCCTTTAAGGATCTGAGCATCTCCCCACCCGGCTGCTAATCTTCTGCGGTGTCGAAACTGGACAGGAACCTGTCTGCCCGGGCGTTGATTACGTCCTCCGGGCCGCGAGCGCGTAGGATGTAAAGATCCTCTTCGACCAGGAGAATGTAGGCCCGAGTCTGGTCACTTTCCTCCCCGGGAAAGGTAGCGAAACGAAAGGCGCGGCCCGGATAGCCATTCCAGGAAAGCGCGGAGCTTTCCAGCGTGCTTGCCCGGCGCACGTCCGGATCCAGCCAGAATTGAGCATCGCGCAGGATGGCGTCAATTTCTGCAGCAGAGTCCGCCTCAGCGGCGAGCGTGCCCCGGGCAACGGTATAGACAGCCCCCTCCTTGCTGAAATTCCTGACGTCCAGCTCGACGCGCTCGCCGCCGATGCCCACGAAACCGGCCTGGGGGATCTGCCGCTCGGCGTCTTCGGGAATGGCGATGCTGTATCCCGGGTCTGAGCGCAGCCGGTAGGTCTCCCACTCGTCCGCGCTGCAGCCAACCAGCAAGAATACGACCAACAACGGCCACAACATCCACTTCTGTCTCATGATTGTGCCTCCTGTTCCTGCCGTTCCTCGCGGAAATCGGCGATCCACTTCTCTGCGAAATCTACGGCCGGGCGTTGGCGGAAGAGGCGAGCCGGGGCCGACCCCACCTGTCCGGTCACGACCTCGCCCTCCTCGTCCAGCGCCCGCCCGATCTGGGGAAAGGGATCCGCGTCTATCTCAATATCCCGGTAGCGGACCCAGCGGCGCTCGCCGTCTACAAAGATGGGCGCTGCCTGGGGATCGGGAGAGGCGCCGGGTGCCCGGTACTCGGCCAGGTGGAAGGAGCTATTGCTGTCGTACCCGGCACCCAGTAGCAAGATCCAGCCATCCAGGTCGTAGATGCGGGCCAGGGGGGAGCCTTCGCCCATGCCGAAGTCGAGGGTGTGCCCGGCGGTGACGGTGTGCGCTTCTTTACCCCAGGCAGCAAAGGAGTCGACGGGATGGTTGCTGCGCAGCACGCCGGGCCAGCTACGAAAGGTCTCGGCGACCTTGCCGATGCCGCGGGTCGGTGTGTAACGCGGGTCGAAAGCGGGCATGGTCGCCCGGATCGTTTCGACCCAGCCGGCGGGCACCGGGGGATGTTGCCACGCGGCCGGATCGGAGTAATCGCCGGAATGGGCGGGCATGACCAGGGTGCCGGCCGGGGTAAGCGAGTCCATCAGGGCCTGGATGACGGCTACCGGGCCTCCATTGACCCAGCCGAGGGTGGTAAGAGACGAGTGGACGAGGAGCACCATCCCTTCTTCCACACCCAGCCGGCGCAGGTCAGCCGCCAGGCTCTCGCGCGTGCGGGGGGACGGGGTTTGTTTGATAACTTCACCTTCGCTCAACTTTCGCCTGCCTGCTTCTGGCGCCACCAGGGCTCACGTTTTTCCAGAAATGCGCTCATGCCCTCCCGTCCTTCGTCGCTGGCGCGACGGCGGGCAATGAGGGCGCTGGTGTGGTCACGCATTGTCTCCTTGGGCCGGTAGGCAACGTCCCGGATCAACTCCTTGGCGGCAGCCTGGGCACCGGGCGCCGCCTGCAGGAGGGCGTCCACCCGCTCGGCCACCATCTGATCCAGAGCGGCCTCGCCGGCAACCACGTGGCCGACCAATCCGATGGCGGCGGCGCGGGGCGCCTTGAAGCGCTCGCCGGTCAGGAACAATTCGCGGGCCGCGCCGGCGCCGGTTTTGGCGAGGACAAAGGGCGAGATGACGGCAGGCAAAATGCCGAGCCGCACCTCGCTGAAGGCAAAGGTGGCCCGCTCGACGGCAACGGCGATGTCACAACAGGCGACGAGACCGGCACCGCCGCCGATGGCGGCCCCGTTGATGCGCCCGATCACCGGCCGGGGACAGCTATCGACGGCCAGCATCAGGTCGAAGATCGCCTGCCCGTCGGCCACATTCTCCTCCGGCGTATAGTCGGCGGCCGCCCGCATCGACGCCAGGTCGGCGCCGGCACAGAAGGAACGCCCGTTGCCGGTGAGGACAATCACCCGCGCGCCGGTATCGGGGCTGACGGCGCGGAAGAAGGTGGTCAATTCGCGGATCATCTCCGGCGTCAGGGCGTTGTGGCTCTCCGGCCGGTTAAGGGCCACGCGCACGACGGCTCCTGAACGCTGGACTTCTATAGTTTTGGCCATTGGTGCTCCGGACTGGGGACAAGATAGCATCATGTCCTACAAAATCAAAAAAGCGCAACGCGGTGATTGTACACCACGTTGCGCTTTCGAAAAATTGTTGTGGGGGAGAAGGTCAGGCCAGGGCGGGCACGTGGGCCTCGGAGTCGGCCTCTGATTCCTCGTTCATCAGCGACTCAAACTCTTGGCGATCGAGCGTTTCCTTCGTCATTAATTCGTCGACGAGTTGTACCAGTTTATCCCGCTGGTGCTGGAGGATATCCTTGGCCCGCTCATAGTTGCGGTCGAGGATCCCGCGCACTTCACGGTCGATCAGCTTGGCGGCCTCTTCGCTGTAGTCCCGGCCGGAGGATAGCTCGCGACCGAGGAAGACGTTGCTATGATCATCACCGTAGGTGCGGAGGCCAAGCGCATCGCTCATGCCGAACTTGGTGACCATCTGGCGGGCAAGGCCAGTCGCCTGCTTGAGATCGTTAGAGGCACCGGTGGTCACCCGGCCAAAGAAGATCTCCTCAGCCGCCCGGCCGCCGAGGGCCATGGCGATCTGGTCTTCGAAGTGAGCGGTGTGTTTCATCATGCGGTCTTCCGGCAGGTACATGGTATAGCCACCGGCACGGCCGCGCGGAATGATGGTCACCTTCTGGACCGGATCGGTGTTGACCAGGTTGTGGGCCACCACAGCGTGTCCGGCCTCATGATAGGCGGTAATTTCCTTGTCCTCTTCGCTGATAACGCGGCTCTTGCGCTCCGGTCCCATGACCACCCGGTCGAACGCTTCCTGCAACTCTTCCCGACCGATGACGGCCTTGTTGCGCCGCGCGGCGAAGATGGCCGCCTCGTTGATCAGGTTCTCCAGATCGGCGCCGGAGAAACCGGCGGTCAGCCGGGCGGTATCTTCCAGCCGGACCTCGGAGGAGATTGGCTTGCCCCGGGCGTGAATCTTCAGGATCTCTTCCCGGCCCTTGACGTCGGGCAGGTCGACGATCACCTTGCGGTCAAAACGGCCCGGTCGCAAGAGCGCGGGGTCGAGCACGTCCGGCCGGTTGGTGGCGGCAATCACGATGACGTTGGTTTCGTTGGAGAAGCCGTCCATCTCAACCAGGATCTGGTTCAGGGTCTGCTCGCGTTCGTCGTGGCCTCCGCCGAGACCGGCACCACGCTGGCGCCCGACGGCGTCGATTTCGTCCACAAAGACGATGGCAGGGGCATGTTCTTTCGCTTTGTTGAAAAGATCGCGCACGCGGCTGGCGCCGACGCCGACAAACATCTCCACAAACTCAGAACCGGAGATGTGGAAGAAGGGTACGCCGGCTTCGCCGGCGATTGCCCGGGCGAGCAAGGTCTTGCCGGTACCGGGCGGGCCCACCATCAGCACGCCCTTCGGAATACGGGCGCCGACCTGCACAAATTTCTCAGGCTCGCGCAGGAACTGGACAACCTCCTGCACCTCTTCCTTCGCCTCTTCCACGCCGGCAACGTCTTCAAAGGTCACCGTCGGCCGGTCCCCTTCATTAATGTTGCGGGCTTTGCTGCGGCCAAAGCCAAAAATGCTGTTGCCGCCGCCCTGCATCTGGCGGAAACCCCGGCTAAAGATCCAGATCAGGAGAAGCACAGGTCCCACGGAAATGGCAATGCTGAGGAAGGTGTTCCAGCCTGACTGGTCGCTGGGCTCGAAAACAAAGCTTTGTCGCTGTTCAACCGGCACTTCAAAGTTGGTTAGCGTCTCCATGAAACCCACGCCGGGTTCCTTGGTCGAGCTATACTCGGTACCATCTTCCAGCGTCACCTCCAGAGCCTCGCCATTGACGACGATCCTATCCACCTGCTCGTCCGCAATATATTCAACGACTTGCGAAAGGGGGATCTCCTCGGGTGCATTAAAGCGCCGGTTAAGCACAAGCTGCAAACCGAGGATTATGGCCAGGATGGCGAGAATCCAGGCCCAGGCGGGAATTGAAGGACGGGGATTCGGTTTTTCATCCATAAGATTTTCCTTGTCACACGATGCTACTCAAAAAGCACAATCCGGGGTCACCCCTTTAGTCGTGTCTGTCTAAGCTGGGCCAACAAGATACGCCACCGGACATAGTTACACTGTTCCCATCATACCCGAAAATTGTTTGATAATTATAAACTTTGGATAAAGAGATGATAACAAAACAGAGACCATCCGGGCAATTCACCGCTTTCGCGACGTGCCGGAGGTCTCTGCCGGGCATTACGCGGGAAACAAGCAGACGCTATTCTGCCTGGTACATGGGTGAGAGGGCACGCACCTGCTGCTCGGCATGGTAGCTGCTGCGCACCAGCGGACCGCTTTCTACCCAGCGGAATCCTAACTCAGTCCCGATCCGTTTGAACTCCTCGAACTCCTCCGGCCGGTAGTAACGCTCGATAGGCAGATGTTTCTTGCTCGGCTGCAAATACTGGCCGATGGTCAGAATATCTACCCCGATTCCGGCCAGGTCTTCCATCACGGCGACCACTTCGTCGGGCTGCTCGCCCAACCCGACCATAATCCCGCTCTTGGTGAGGACGTCCGATTCCATGCGCTTGGCGTTACGTAGCGTCGCCAGGGCCCACTCATAATGATCCTGGGGCTGCACCTTGCGGAAGAGACGCGGTACCGTCTCCACGTTGTGGTTGAGGATCTCGGGGCGCGCATCCATAACCATCTTCAGGGCAGTTTCATTCCCCTTGAAGTCGGGAATCAAGACCTCGATGGAGCAGCCGGGTTGTACCTGGCGAATGCGCTCGATCAACAGGGCAAAGATCGGGGCACCCCCATCCTTCCGTTCATCCCGGTTTACGGAGGTGATAACCACGTGGCGCAGGTTCATCTTGCGCACGGCCTGGGCCACCCGCTCCGGCTCTTCCCAATCGAGGGGCGCGGGCCGGCCGGTCTTGATATCGCAAAAGCCACAACTGCGGGTGCAGGTGTCGCCCAAGATCAAGAAGGTGGCCGTGCCCGATCCCCAACACTCGCCGATGTTGGGACACATTGCCTCTTCACAAACAGTGTGCAGCTTCTTGCTGCGCATCAGATCCTTAAGAAAGTCGTAGCTGGCTCCCTTGGGTACCCGCACCTTGATCCAGTCGGGCCGCCGTCGCGGACGGGAAGACCCGCCTGCTTCTTTTTCCTCTTCCTCAGCGACGTCAATTGTTTTCAAATCTATTGTGGCCATGCTACCTCTATCGCTGCCCGGCGCCGCGGTAAATTCGCCAGCACCAGACACATTCTGTGAACGCTTCTCTGGCTTCTAACCGGCGTCATTGTACGTCGAAGACTGCGGGGAGACAACCGCCGCCAACGGTCTCTCTACTGCTTATAAGGCTGGCCCGTAGCGGCCTCCGGCAGGGCAGGCCCGGGGATGGCGGCAAGCTCGAAGACGCCGGCAAAAGCGGCCGTTACCGGAGCGAGCAGATCGGCGACGGACACCGGCCGGCCGGCCAGTTGGGCGACAGTGGTCACGCCGTGAGCGTCGATACCACAGGGGACAATGCCCGCAAAGTGGTCCAGATTGGGATCGACGTTAAGGGCAAAGCCGTGACTGCTGATCCCTTTACTACTGACCTTGACCCCGATGGCGGCAATCTTGCGCGGGTCCGCCCGCTCGCCTACCCAGACGCCCGTGTACCCTTCGTAACGCCAGCCGTCAATGCCCAGGGGCCGTAGGGCACGGATCAACACTTCTTCCAGCGCGCGTAAATAGTGATGGAGATCCGGCCGGGGATAGCCCCAGGCCCGGTAAAGGCGCTTCAGATCCAGGATTGGATAGCCGACCAGTTGTCCCGGTCCATGATAAGTAATGTCGCCACCGCGATCGACGTGGTGGAGGGCAATGCCCGCTTGCTGCCGGGCGACGGTGTCCAGCAACAGGTGTTCCTCTTTTGCCCGCCGGCCCATGGTGTAGACCGGCGGATGTTCCAGCAAGAGGAGGGTATCGCCAGCGTCACCCGCAGCCCGCGCCTGCACCAGCGAGCGCTGCCGGGCCCAGGCGCTTTCATATGCTTCCCGCCCCAGCCAGGTGACGGTTACTTTTCCTTTCATAGCGCTATTGTATCGACTTCCGCCGGCCCGTCATCCTGCGAGTAAGGGAAACGCACGCCTGAGCAACCGAATTCTTAATTTGACTTAACCCCCTTCTTAATTGCATAATGGTCCTGTACCATGAATCGTTATGTAATATGCGCCCGATAGAGCAAGACGTAAAAGTCGACCCTTACACGCTCGTGGAAGATTATGACCCATCATCGAAATGATACCTGGCGGGCACCCGAGCCCTTCCTCTGGAATCTGGTGCGCAGCAACGTGCCGGTTCTCCTTTTCCTGGCACTGGCCCTGGGCGGGATGATGGCCGTCTACTGGTTTTTCAGCCCTCCGGATGAAGGCGGGGCAGAAGCGTTTTCCGCCTCCGGCGCGGAAGACCTGCTGATGGCCGCCATCTATAAGCAGGTGCCGGCCCGGCCGGTGGTGCAACGGGTGGCCCAGAGCATGGGGCCCCTGCGGATTGGCCTGATCGCCGGGCACCGCGAACATGATGCCGGAGCGGTCTGCGCCGACGGCCTGACCGAAGCGGAGGTCAATCTCCGCATTGCCGAACAGGTGGTGAACCGGCTCCAGCAGAACGGGATCCCCGTGGAGATCCTGGCGGAGTTTGACCCGCGCCTGCAGAATTATAGCGGCACTGCGTTGGTGTCGATCCACGCCGACTCCTGCGAGTACGTCAACGAACAGGCGACGGGCTTCAAAATCTCTGGCTCGTCTATAACAGATTCCAGCCAGCTTTCTGCCTGTGTTGAAGCAGCCTATGCGGCAGCGACCGGGCTCCCCTTCCACGCGCACACGATTACGGACGATATGCGCGATTACCACGCTTTCCGCGAGATTGCAGCGGGCGTGCCGGCACTGATCATCGAAGTGGGCTTCATGAATCGGGACCGGGAACTGTTAACGAGCAACGCCGACGTTCCGGCCGAGGGTATCGCCAAAGGCATTCTCTGTTACCTGGAGAACCGGCACGATGGCTGATTTCCGGCAGCAAATACAGGCGGTACAGGAGGCATTGAAAGCGGGGCGCCAGCAGGAGGCGCGAGCGCTCCTACAAGAGGTGGTGCGGGCCGAACCGGACAATTACCGGGCCTGGCTCTTGCTGGCGGCCGTCGCGCCCTCGCCCCGGGCCAGCCTGGATTACGTCGCGCGGGCTGAGCGGCTGAATCCCGGCGATCCAACCATCGCCCGCGCCCGAGCCTGGGCAGAAGGGCGCCTGGAGAACGCGACCGTCATGGAAGCACCGGCAACGGAGACGGCGGCGCCCACACCACCGCCCGCACCCGCCGCGCCGGTTGCGGCGACCGGCGGTCGCCGGCGCCTGCGCCAGCTACTGCTCGGCGTTGTCCTGCTCACCGTGTTCCTGGCTGCTGCTGCTTTTGTCTGGTTGCGACAGGACACGAACAACAGTGGGGAGGCGACTCCGGGTGTGGCCAGCGTTCGAGAAGAGGTAACCCCGACTCCGGCCGGTTATCGCGGCTACTTCGCCCCACGAAATGTGACGGCTGAGGGGGAGGTGACGCCGGTGCCTACGGCCAGCGCCAGCAGCCAGGAGCGAATACAGATCGCGGCCAAGCCGGTGACGACGCGAGAAGATGGCGCCGCGCGCCCCACCTGGACTTTAACTCCGTCCCCCACCGTCACTCCCTCGCCCACGCCGACGGTGATCCCAACTTTTGTGAGCAATAACACCAGCCCCCAGGCGGTGCTGCGCCCGGCCGGGGTCGGCCCCAACGAGCGCTGGATTGACGTAAATCTCAGTACGCAGAAGCTGGTCGCTTATGAGGGAAACACGCCGGTCTACGATTCGCTGGTCTCCAGCGGCACCTATAACTACCCGACCGTCACCGGCCAGTTCCGGATCTGGCTCCGCTTCCGCAGCCAGACGATGGACGGCCGGCGGCTGGGATATGACTACTACCTGGAGAATGTGCCTTACGTAATGTATTTCTACGAGGATTACGCCCTGCACGGCACGTTCTGGCACAACAACTTCGGCACCCCCATGAGCCATGGCTGTGTCAACCTCCCCACGCCCGTTGCCGAGTGGATTTTCAACTGGTCAGAGATGGGCACGGTGGTTAGCGTCCACTACTAGGGCAAAGCGCGCGGGCCCGTTTGCGACAGGCCCGCGCGTTCCCAGTCTAATCTGCCAGATCCGCTGCAATCTCCAGCTCTGTCTCTTCAGCAGCTTCTGTCGGCCGCGAGCGGCGCATCTTGAGGGTGGTGGTCACGTCGTTAGCCACCTGCCGGGTGTCGCCGACGTTGAGCTTGGTGAAGAGGAACTCGAACTGGTTCTGTAGTGCCTGCCCGATTTCCGCGTTCACATCGTCGCCCAGGTTCCACCAGTTCTCTTTCAAGGCACCGAACGCCTTCTTACGGGTCTTGTAGAAGAACTGGTCCTCGGTCTGACCCTCTTTCCACTCGTTGCGGCGCGCTTCTTTCAGGTGAGCGTACGCCTTCTGAACGATCGCCTCCGGCGCGGTATCGTAAATGATGTTCTGGAAACCGGTAGCCAGGTGGATCTCCAGCGTGCCAATTTCCGGGAATTTATTGAAGTATTCGGAAGGCAGGGTGGAAGCACCATGTTGCACGGCGCCGCCGAGCCCGTACTCATCCCGGGCAACAGCGCTCAGCTCTTCCAGCGTAGCGAAATCTACGCTGACATCGGCCAGAGAGCCATCAGGGAGAACGACGCCACCGTGACTGGTGCCGGTCTGGACGGAGATTTTGGAAAGGCCCTGCAGTTCCTCGCCCAGGCTCCTGTTGTAGCCATCCATGTAGGCGCGCAACTCCGGCACCGTCGAGTTCTTTTCACCTACCTCGCCAATCTCACCGCCGAGGGAAACGGTGACCCCATCCGGCTCAATTTCGCGCACGAATCTGGTCAGGTCGGCCGACAGAGAATAGTTGATATGCTGCTGTTCGTCCAGCGTCTCCTGGTCCAGGTCCACCAGCGTCGACGTATCGATGTCGATGTTGAAGAATCCGGCAGCAACCGCTTCCTTGATCAGCTCTTTCACCGCGTTTACTTCGCCGGCAGCATCGCCGGCATAGCCTTTGGCCGAAACCTGGAAATGGTCGCCCTGCACGAAAAGCGGGCCGCGAAAGCCTTCTTTGATCGCTGCCCCCAGCAGGCTGGAGACATATTCAGCCGGGCGCTGATCGGTATAGCCGATTTCGGAACGGGCGATTTCGAAAATGAGGGCGCCGACATCGAGCTTATTGGCGGCGCGGAAGATAGCGCGGGACATGACGAAGTTCATCCCGCGCACGTTGATCGCCGGTACGGTAAAGTTATGTGGGACCTCGCCCCGGCCGACGGACATATATAGCTCGTGAATGGAAGAAGGATAGATACCCAGTTCTTGTCCCAACTCCCACAGGAGCCAGCGGGCGGTGGTGCGGGTCACGCCCTCGCCAAAGACGGCCGTGTACACCAGATCGTCCACCTTCTCTTGCAGCACCTCTTCGGCAACGACCGTTACCGAGTCCCCATCCACAGTGACCGCACCGTGCAGGTGCGCCAGCAGTTCTTCTACAGAGTTTGCTTTCATTTGTTTGCTCCTTAGGTCTGATAGCGAAGCTACCTTCGCCAATAATCGTATTATTTAAGCAATTCCTACACCTCTGCCTGGTGGCAGAGACACAAGAGGATCGGTACACTATGAATATTATATCGCTTGACTCGAAATGCCAATCGCAGAGGAGAAATATGAACCAGTTAGAGAAGGCGATCAGCATCGCCCTGCGCGTGCACGAGGGGCAAACGGACCGTTACGGACAACCGTATATTCTCCATCCCCTGTTTGTGATGCTGCAGATGGATAGCGAAGCGGAGATGACGGCCGCCGTGCTGCACGACGTCATCGAGGATTCAGAGACAACACTGGCCGATTTGCGCGAGGAGGGTTTCTCTGACGAGGTGCTGGAAGCGGTCCGGCTGATGACCCACGAAGAAGCGGACAGTTACGAAGCATACGTGCGTAAATTGAAGCCGAACCCCATGGCGCGTAAGATTAAGCTGGCCGATCTGCGGCATAATATGGACATCCGGCGCATGGACCGGGTACGGGCGGGGGACACAGAACGTTTAGAGAGATACCGGTCGGCCTGGGAAAGCTTAACGAGCTAAAGAACGGGGCCACCACCGAAGAGATAATTTACCGAAATGAGGAGACAATGCCCAGCGAATCCCCTACCCCTAACGACCAGGTACCGTTAAAAGCGTGTGTGAACTTCGCCCAGCGTCTTTTGCAGACGCCGAGCATGCCCGGTGAAGAAGCAGCGATTGCGGCACTGATCGCGTCTGAAATGAACAGCCTTAATTTTGACGAGGTCTGGCACGATGCGGTCGGAAACGTCCACGGCCGGATTTACGGCCGGGAGCGGGAGCTGCCGGCGCTGGTCCTGAACACGCATCTGGATCACGTGGACCCCGGCGATCCGGATCTCTGGTCTATAGATCCTTATAGCGGCGCCATCGTCTCCGGCGAGGATGGCGAGCGCATCGCCGGCCGGGGGGCCAGCGACATCAAGGGGCCGCTGGCGGTCCAAGTCTACAGCATGGCGGGACTGCGCCGGGCCGGCGAACGGCCGCGGCGGAACGTGGTGTTCAGCGGCGTCGTCGAAGAAGAGATCGGCGGCAGGGGGGCGATCTATTGGGTTGAGAACCTGGATTACGAGGTAGGCCTGATCCTCCTGGGCGAGCCGTCCAGCAACGAGCTGGCCCTGGGCCACCGGGGGATGCTCTCCGTGTGGGTCACCTTTCCCGGCCGTTCGGTGCACGCCAGTGTCCCGGAACGGGGCGAGAATCCCAACTACGCGCTGGCTTCCTTTCTCCGGTGCCTGGACACCATGCAGGTAGAGTTAGGCGAGCATCCCATCCTGGGTAAGAGCACGGTCGCCCCGACCATCGTGGAAGTCGACACCCGCAGCAAGAACGTAACGCCAGCGTGGACGCGCGTCCTGCTCGACTTCCGCACCGCCAGCGAGAGTCCGGCCAGCATCAGGCGCTTTATCGACCGGGTAGCAGGTGAGCTGACCTATACGGTCAGCGCGGGGTATGAGAGCGTGCCACTTACCGACTCGGAGACGCTGCTTGCAGGTTTTTACACGCCTCCGGAAAGCGAAGTGGTCCGGCGGGCGCGGGCGGCGATTGCGAAGGGCATGGGCCGGACGCCGGAATTGAGCAACTATCGCTTTGCCACGGACGGGCGCCATTTCGAGCCATACGGACTACCCATTCTCGGCTACTCGCCCGGTGACGAGGCAGAGGCGCATGTAGCCGGAGAGAGTATTTCTATCGCCCGCATGGAAGAAAGCCTGCGCGGGCACATGCAACTGCTGCGAGAGTTCTGAGAACGCATGCGGATATAGGGCGGGGTGGTTACAATCTGACAAGCATGTCTGCCAGGAATCGAGCACGACACGCGGCATCAGCGATAGCCAGTAGAGGATGGCGATTGGCAACCGCCGGGTAGGAATTAACGGATTCCAGCAGCCCGTTGCCGACTACCCTCAGAATTCCCCCACATCGGCAAAGCGGAAGCGCTCAATGGCCAGGAAACCGGCGGCGCTGACGGCCATGAGGATGGTGCTCATGGCCAGCGCCTGCCCGAAATTCAGCGCACCGGGCCAGCGGAGGTAGCGGGCGATGGCAATGGGCACGGTGAGGTAGCCGCTGTTAGGGCGCACGATAAAGCTAGTGGCGCCAAACTCGCCGATGCTGACGGTGAAGGCGAAGACGGCGGCCACCAGCAAGGCGCGACCGACAATGGGCAGATCGATCTCGCGCCAGACGCGCAGTGGAGACGCACCCAGCACGGCGGCCGCTTCCCGCAGGCTGGGCTTGATGCCCTGCAACACCGGCAGGAGGCTGCGCACGACAAAGGGAAACGCCACGAGCGTGTGGGCAATCAAGACAAGCAGGGGGGAGGTGCGCAAGGTATCGTAAGTGACGACATAGCCAAAGCCCAGGGTCACAGCGGAGGCGCCCAGCGGGAGCATAAAGACCGGATCGAGCCAGCGACGCCAGCGCCCCGGCCGGGAGAGGAGGTGGGCGCTGATGACGCCGAGCAACCCGGCGGTGAACACCGTCAGCAGGGCATAACCCACCGAATTGCGCACGGCGATTAACGGGGGCACGAAGGTGATGCTGCCGCGCTGGAGCTCGGGCAGGGCCCGGTAGTAGGCCAGGGTAAATCCTTCGGACCCGCTGAAGGAGCGGACGACCAGGGCCAGCAGCGGTGCCAGCAGGAAGATGAGGAGCCCGCCGACGAGGGCAGTGACGGCCAGCCGCTCCGGCCGGCTCTGGGGAGAGCGGACATTAGTTTCCTGGGGCCGGAAATCGAGGGCGACGGTACTCTGCTGTTGCCAGCGCCCGTAAAGGGACATGAGGACAAAGGTAAACAGGATCTGCAGCAGGGAAAGGACGGCGGCCACATCCGGCCGGAGAAAGGTAATGTATTGGCGGTATATTTCTGTCTCGAGGGTGCTGAACGCCGGTCCGCCCAGCAGCAGAATGACGCCAAAGCTGGTAAAGGTGAAAAGGTAGATGAGGAGGGAGGCGGCGATGAGGGGCGGCCGGAGCAAAGGCAACGTCACCTCCCAGAAGGCGCGCCCCGGTGCAGCGCCCAGCACGCGAGCGGCTTCGGCCACGCGGGGATTGAGGTTCGCCCAGAAACCGCCCACCAGGCGAATGACGATGGTCACGTTGTAGAAGACGTGGGCCAGCAAAATCAACGCCAGGGTCTGCTCCAGTTGTAGCGGCGGTTGTTCCACATTGAGGAGCATTTGCAAGAAGCGGTTGACCGGCCCGTTGGCGCCCAGCAAGGCGCGGAAAGCGGTGGCGACGACGACGGTGGGCATAACAAAAGGAACGGTGGTCAGGGCCCGCAGCAACGATTTGCCGGGAAAGCGATAGTGAGCGAAGAGATAGGCCGCCGGCAAGCCCAGGAGCAGGGTGAGCACCGTCGACAGGGCCGCCTGCCAGATGGTGAACCAGAGGACGTCCAGGTAGTAGGTGCGCCGGAAGAGGCGCAGCACGGCATCTACCGTCAGGCTCAGGCGGAAGATATTGCCCAACGGGTAAAAGAAGAAGGCAAGCAGGAACAGCAGGGGGAGGAAGTAAAGGAGAAGCTGCAACCCACCCCACAGCCGCGCCAGTGAGGGCCGGCGGTCGCTCACACCTGCTCGCAGCTTTCGCGCACGACCAGCACCGGGCAGGGGGCAAGCTCGATTACCTGGGCGGTAATATCCTCGGTTAAGAGGCGGCTCAGGCCCTTGGTCGGATTGGGACCCATCACAATCAGGTCATAATCCCCCTGCTCTGCTTCGCGCACGATCTCGTCGTGGGCCATTCCGTGGCGCAGCTTGATCTCAGCCGGCACGCCCTTTTCTGCCAGCAGCCGGGCGCCCTCACGCAGATGCTCGGCCAGAGGGGTATCGGTCTGCAGCAGCTCGGGCAGGGTCTCTTCCATCGCCTCGAGACCGGTATACATCGACGGAACCGGATGAGTGACATGCAGGATGGTGGTCTTTGCCTGGGCTGCCCCGGCCAGGCGGGCGCCGGCCTGAATTACCCGCTCATCGGTCTTTATCCCCGCCGTGCAGATCAGGATGCGGCGTAGAGCCTCCCGGTCTTCGTTGACGACCAGCACACAGGTGGGGGCCTGGTCGGCGACTTTGCGCGCCACCGGGCGCAAAAGCGTGGTGAGCATGGTGGAGGCCGCGCGGCGGCCCACGACGACCAGGTCATATTGGCCCAGGTCGGCTTCCTTGAGGATCTCTTCGGCCGGATCGCCGGTGCGCATCTCAGTCCGCGCGTGGGGTAGATCGAGCACGGCCCGGGCCCGCTCCAGCCGGTTCTGCGCGGCCTCGACGCTGTCATCCGCGCGCAAGACGGTCATCACGGTGGCCTCGCCTTCCTCCAGATGAGCGATCAGGCTGCCCAAATAGATGGTTGCTTCGGCAAACGGGAACTCTCTCACACAGATTAATATCTTCAATTGTCTATCCTCCCGCTCTTAGAGTGTAAAGGAGTTACTCTCGAGCCAGTCATGGCCCAATAGGCGGGTGTCGATTAATGGATACCGGTGCCGACCAATAAACGAATAATAACCAGTATCGCACCGAGCAAGGGTAATGTCGAAAAGAGGAGGCGAATGCGTGGCCCGGCAAAGTAACGGGTCGATATTGCCCCAATCTGGGCACCAATGGCAGCGCCCGTGTGCATCACCAGCGCCATGAGGATGTCTACGTTGCCTTTGAGGGCATGGGTAATCGTACCAAACCCGGCTGAGAACACAATCTCAAAGAGATCGGTGCCGACGGCAACGTGGGTGGGCACCCCCACAATGTAGACGAGCATCGGCATCCGGATGAAGCCCCCGCCGACGCCGAGAAAGCCGGCCAGTATTCCAGAGATTAGACCGACCCCGAGAACAACCCAGAGGGATACGGATTGGATACCGGATTGGGGAAAGGAAAGCATCGGGCGCAATTGGATATTATGCACGCGCTGGGTGATGCCCTGAAAAGTGAGGACATCCTCTACATCCAGGCTCTGGGTACGGATCATATGTAGAGCACGAATGCTTTCCCAGGCGGTAAAGGCGCTAATCAACAGGAGAATTACCACGTAGGTGGTCCCCACTACCTGGTCCACATTACCGGCTGCCTCCAGCACCTCAATGAACTGCGCGCCGATCTCTACGCCGACGATGGTACCGATAACCATTAAGGAACCTAATCTGAAGTCCACGTGCCCGAGGGTGCGGTGGCGTTTGGCCGCCACGATCGACTTGCCGGTCATGTGCGCCAGATCGGTACCGACTACCAGATTGGCCGGCACGCCTGTCCAGAGCAGCAGCGGACCGGCCAGGAAGCCACCACCCACGCCGAAGAATCCTCCCAACACACCTACGACAAACCCGATACTGACAAGTAGCAGGGGGCTGATGGTTACGCCGGAGATAGGGAATTCCATCGCCTTACTCCAGTCGCTCGAGGCCCAGGAGACGGATCAGCAGAGAGGTAAGGTATTCTAACATGACCCCTTGCGCCACAATTAACAGCAGGGCGGCGGCGGCATAAATGACCGGTTGTTCCATGTATAGTTCAAGGAGTGGACGCCCTAGAACTCGCAATACAACGATAAAGTAAAGGACCAGCAGTAGTGCATACAAAAGGAGTTCAATGGCAAAGTTACGAAGCAGTCTCCTGGTATTTTCTTCCATCCTTTCTCCTCCTCGGTGTAGACTGGCCTGGCTGCGATTGCCACAGGTAACAGGGAACGCCGCCCCAACATTATAGAGGTCTTCCCCGGCAATTACAATACGACAGTGGTTAGTGGATAGTGGTTAGTGCTTAGGCGATTGGCGCAGCCCGAATGCCAGCCGATAGCTAGAAAATCAGTTGGGCGAGGGCGCCGGCAAGGACGGGGAAGAAGAGGCCCAGACCCCAGCGGACGGCGGTGAAACGCCAACCCATAAAGGGTAATTCGAAGGTGACGCTGATCAGGGCGAGCATCGCCCAACTGGTGATCAGGGTCACGGCCGGACCCAATCCGGCCCCGGCCCCATAAAGAACGGCGATCAGGGGGAAGACGACATAAGGTCCGCCGGGCAGCAAGAGGCCGATGAACTCCGCCAGCAGCAACCCGCTCCAGCCGGACTCGGGCCCCAACCACTGCTGGATCAAATCCTGGGGCGAGAGCACGTTGACGTAACCGACAATGAGGAAAGCGACCAGCAAGAGCAGCCAGGTCCGCTTCAGGGTCTGCCAGCCCTGAACAAGCCCGCGCCGGTGGCTGCCATCGCCCCGTCTCCAGGCGTAGGCCAGCAGCACGAGGGCAATCAAGACGAGGGTGACGGTGGCCGTGGTCACGTGCGCACCCCCTGGCGGATCGTCTCAACCCGGCCGCCAAACAGCCACTCGGCCAGCCCTCCGAGCAGTGGGGGCACGATCAAGGTAACGGTGAATCGGGCCACCGTCAGCGTCGGGCCCAGGAGGGCAAACTCCAGGGGCAGGCGGCTCAAGGACCACAGGTTCTTAGCGGTGACGAAGGCCACCAGCACCCCCACGCTGGCACCAGACTGCAAGAGCACGGCGGCAATCGGATAGTAAACGTAAGGGCCACCGGGCATCAGCGCGCCGCCGACACAGGCCAGAGCAATGCCTCGCCAGCCCGCTTCCTGGCCCAGCCAGCGCGTGACCATCTCTTTGGTAACCAGGACCTGGATCATGCCGGCAATGACAAAGGCAGCAACCAGCAATGGAAGCACCATCCACAGCAGGCGAGCGCCGTCCAACAAGCCGGCTAAGACAAGGTCTAATCCTCCTCGCTGCCAGGCGAGCAACACCAGGAGGGCGACGATCAGCATCAAAAGTTGTGTTGTTCTGTCCCTCACAGATCCCTCGCGATAGCGGTTTAGCGGATTCTTGTTATTGCTTTCGTGTTGGCGAGCCCTGCTTACAGATCAAATGCCTCCAGAACCGCCGCATCATAGTAGCCTATGCCCAGCGTGCCCGGTCCGGTGTGGGTACCGATCACGGGGCTCAATTCACTGCTGAGCAGCGTGGCCGGCGCAAGGAGGGACTTGACGCGCTGGTAGAGGGCCTCTCCCTCCTCCTCCGCGGCAGCATGAATCACACCCATGTGTACCTCCCTGGCACCGGCCGTCTCCTCTTGCACGACTTCGATCATACGACTTACGGCCTTCTTCTTGGTGCGCACCGAGGCCAGTGGTTCAATCTCCCCGTCTTTGAGCTGCAACAGGGGCTTGATCGACAGGACCGAACCGAGCAGGCGTTTGGCACCACCAATGCGCCCACCCCGGTGCAGATACTCCAGGGTATCGACGACAAAGAGGACGCGCACGTGGGGAGAGACGGTACGGGCGACCTCGGCTACCTCCTGATAATCGAGCCCCTTCTCGACGGCCCGGCCCGCCGCCAGGGCAACCAGCCCCACCCCCAGCGCGGCCGACTGGGAATCGACAACCTCAATGGGGAAATCGGACTCCATCATCTCCACTGCTGCATGGGCAGAAGCAACGGTCCCGCTTAATTTCTCTGATAGAAGAACGGCCACGATGCTGTCGGCACTTTTGGCTACCTCCTGGAAAAAGGTGAGAAAACGGCCGGCCGAGGGCTGAGAGGTCGTCGGAATCTGGTCAGATTGTTGCAGGCGGGCATAGAACTGGCTGGGCGAAATGTCTTCTACGTCTCGTAAGTTTTCCTGTCCCCAATGGAGATTGAGCGGAATCACGTGCAGGTTATATTGGTCGATGAGGTGTTGGGGCAAAAAAGATGTACTGTCGGTAACAAGCGCCACTTTACGCTGGGCCATGGGGAAAGAACCTCCTACTTTTTTCTGATGGGTGCAACGATTATAGCAGTAGGTCCTCCGGATAGAAAATGACTTCTATTCGAAGAAGTGGCGTGCTTCGACAAACGTGCCACGCCCACGAACAGCGACCTCGCCTCCGGCGAGGGTGATCGTCCCGGCCGTGAACACCTTCCGTCCCTCCTGCTCAACCACCCACGCTTCCACGTGGCAGCCGGCTCCCAGGGGCACCGGCCGCCGGTAATCGACATTCAGGTTGGCCGCGACCACCTTGTAGCCGGCGTGCCAGACGGCAACGCCCATTGCTTCATCCAGCAAAGCGGCCAGGGCGCCCCCATGAGCGTGGGCCGGCGGGCCCTGCTGGCGTTCACTCAGGCTCAGTTCGGCATGGACGTGCCCCTGCTCGTCGACGAACCAGCGCGCACCAATGGCGGCCGGGTTTTCGGTCCCACAGACGAAACAGGGGCCGTGTTCGGGTATGGGGTGCATTCTGGCCCTCCCGGGAACGGCCGGGGACACCGCGCGGTGTCCCCGGCCGGGTCCGCTTGTTGTTATTCGGTTTCTTCTTTCTGCCGGGCCAGCCGGTCCAGCAAACTATACATGACGGGCACGACCAGCAGGGTCAGCAAAGTCGAGGAGAAGAGACCGCCGATAACGACCGTTCCCAGCTCTTCGGCGACAATGGCCCCTTCGCTGAAGCCGGCGGCCAGGGGTAAGAGGGCCATCATCGCCGCGATGGCCGTCATCAGGATGGGCCGCAATCGCGTCTGCCCTCCTTCGACCAGGGCCTCGCGCACCGTCATCCCCCGTTTTTTGCGGTTCGCCTGGACCCGGTCGATGAGGACGATGGCATTGGTCACGACTATGCCCACAAGCATCATCAGCCCCACCAGCGCCGACAGACCAAGAACCCGGTTGGTCAACCAGAGGGCAACGGCGGCGCCGATGACGGCCAGGGGCAGGCTGAAGAGGATGGTGAAGGGATGCACGAAACTGTGGAAGGTAATGACCATGACCAGGTAGACGATGATAATGCTAATACCAATCGCCTCGAGAGCCTGGGCAAACCCTTCCGTCTGTTGCTGCGTCTCGAACCCTTCGCTGACTTCGATCTGGGCCGGCACCACTTCCTGGACCCGATCCTTGGCCGCTTCGGTCACGCCGAGGGAGTCCTCCGTTTCCAGCTCGCCGGTGTAACGCACAGCCGGTTCGCCGTCGACGCGCAGGATGGTGTCTTCGTCCGCCAGGTTGCTGCTGGGATTGGCCAAACCATCAACGGCGACCAGCTCAGCCAGCACGGCGTCATTGACGCCGGCCAGATCTTCCCGTTCCCCGGATAGGACCAGGGCAAAACCGCCAAACCCCTGGCTACTGAGCGTGCCGCTACTGACACGCACGCTCTCCTCGCCAAAGACCGCTTCTGCTTCTTCCCGTACCGCCTGGGTGATAGCATTCACATTCCCGGCATCTTCAATGGCGATCTGAAGGGAAGCCGCGCTCTGATTGATGGCGCCGCCCAGGAACTGCTGCTCGAGGCCCCCGCCACTGCCAACCTCGACGACCGTCGCGCCCAACCCCTCAATATCATCGATGGCCTCCTCAAAGGCCAGGACCTGTTCGTTGGTCTCGACGATGGTATAGTCGTCGGGCAGATCCACGCTGGTGGTAATCCGTACTTCGCCCAATTCCGGCAGGAAAGCCTGCGGACGCTCGTTCAGGAGCCACATGCTGCCACCAAAGAGAATGGTGGCGATAATCAGGGTAATCAGGCGGTGATCAAGGGCCCAGCGCAGGATGGGCGTATATTGGCGCTGGAGAGCGGTTTCTCCTTCAGGCGGCAGATGCTCGGCCCGGATGAAGAGGAAGGCCAGCAGGGGAACGATGGTGACCGCCACCAGGAAGCTGGACATGAGCGCATAGGTCACGGTGACACCAAAGGGGAGGAAGAATTCGCCGATGATGCCCCCGGTCAGCCCGATGGGCAGAAAGACGATGACGGTCGTGACCGTCGAAGCGAGGATGGCAATGGCCACATCCCGGGTACCGACCAGCACCGACTCCAATTGGTTTTCGCCGCGCTGGATGTGGCGGTAGATGTTTTCGAGGACCACAATTGAGTCGTCGACCACGCGGCCGATGGCCACCGTCATCCCGGAAAGGGTCATGATGTTCAGGGTCGCATTCTCGGGGAAGAGACGGCGCAGAGCCAGGAAGATCGATCCCAGCAGGGGCGTATCGGCGGTGGCGCTCACCAGCGGATCAAGCACAGGGCTGAGTGCGGGGCCGAGCCAGCGTAACAGAGCAAAAGCCATGAACACTGACAAGGGAATGCTGACGGCCGTTACCAGCGTGCTGCGCCAGGACCAGACAAAATTGCCCTGGCCGGTGCGCCCGCTGAGGAAGATGAGGATGACGACGATAGCGAAGACCGCGCCCAACGCGCCCTCGCGGGCCACCCCATTTACCGATTCTTCGATGAATGAGGCTTGCTCGAAAGCCACATTATAGCCGAAGCCTTCGTGGGCTGCGGCCAGTTCGTCCAGTCTCTCGAAGACCCGCTCGCTGACGGCGACGGTGTTCGCTTCGTTATCCTTGTAGATGTTCAGGTTGAGGCTCGGCTGGCGGTTGAGCCGGGTGATGGTCGCCTCCGGGACAAAGACCTCCACCTCGCCGGCGGCCACCGCCTGCAGGCGCTCCGCCTGGGCCGGTTCAAACTGGTCGGGATAATTTTCCAGGAGGAAGGTCAAAGTCTCGGGAGACATCAGCTCCAGAATGGGCAGAGACAGGTTATCGACAAACCCTTCCTCGTTTTCCGCAAGGAAGGCCATGATCTCCGGCGTCAGAGAAGACATCCACAACGCCGGATCCTGGACATTGGGGGAGCTCGGGATCTGATTTATCAGCTCTGCCGCCGTCAGCCCGAAGTCGTTGAAGAGGATGTCGCCGGCATTCTCAAAGAAAACGTTGCCGGTTTCGTCCGGTGTGGACCAGGGTTCCGGCAGCGGTGGGGCCTCGCCGGCAGACGCTTCGGCCGCTTCCCGCTCCGCCGCTTCTTGTT
>Ga0207752_1000389_pt1 | contig 20801 bp, 14 predicted proteins | sample Pon2CUnioCityCA_6_FD_187272 | JGI IMG/M metagenome (GOLD analysis project Ga0207752, IMG submission 187272) | Marine sediment microbial community from Union City, CA, USA - Pond 2C Sediment 2 (SPAdes) | ecosystem: Environmental > Aquatic > Marine > Intertidal zone > Salt pond sediment ...
TCAGCGTTATCCTGGGCATCCTGGTCGGCTTTGTTGCTCAGGAATCCCTGGAATTGACCATGTATATGGTCATCGGTCCCCTTTTTGCTGCCCTTACCTTGCGCGATGCCCAACGGGTGAACGCTTTCTTCCGTGCCGGTCTGATTACTGGTGTGGCCAGTATGGTCGTCGTTCTCGCCTTCCGTCTCGTCGAGGATGCCGCGGCGGTGGAGATCTTCGAACTGCTTCTCTTCAGCCTGCTCAACGGCTTCATTTCGGCCAGCATCACCCTGGCCGGCTTCTTTGTCATCGGCGGTCTCTTCGGCATGATGACTACCCTCCAGCTACAGGATCTTTCCCGTCTTGATCATCCCCTCCTCAAGGATCTTCTGCGACGCGCGCCCGGCACCTACCACCACAGTATTATGGTTGCCAATCTCGCCGAGCAGGCAGCAGAAAGGATCGACGCCAACAGCGCCCTCGTCCGCGTCGGCGCGTTTTACCACGATGTGGGCAAGATGAATCGCCCGCCTTTCTTTACCGAAAATCAGGAGGGAATTGACCCCCACGAGACCCTGGATCCTTACAGCAGTGCCCGCATCATCCTTAGCCATGTCGCCGATGGGCTGGAGATGGCGCGCCAGCATCGCCTGCCCGACCGTATCCAGGACTTCATTGCCGAACACCACGGTAACCGCCTTGTTGTTGTCTTTTACAAGAAGGCGCAGGAGCAGGCCGCTGACGGCGAGAAGGTGGACGAGGAGCGTTTCCGCTACGATGGGCCCCCGCCCCGCTCCCGCGAGTCAGGCATTGTCCTCCTGGCTGACTCCGTCGAGGCCGCTTCCTCGGCTGTCCGTCCCAACACGGCCGAGGCCATCGAGAAGCTGGTCAACAAAATTGTGGACGACCATCTCAAAGACGGGCAATTGGACGATTCCGGCCTGACCCTCGGCGATGTGAAAGCGCTGCGTGAATCCTTTATCGAGACCCTCAAGGGGCGTTTCCACGTCCGTGTCCAATACCCGGGGAACGAGGAGTTGGTCGGTGAGGCCGATATCGGTCACCCGATTACTCCCCAGGATGCCCCTGTTCCGACCGTGCCCCAGCCTCTTTCCAGCTCGCTTCTGTCCCAGGCACGGCGAGGAGAACAGGGATGAGTGGCTTCGAGATCGAAATTCAGATGGAGACCGGGTTACCCTTATCTGCCGATCAGGTGCGCGCGCATCTCACCCGGGCCGCCACCGTTACCCTTCAGTCAGAGAACGTCGCAGCCCCGGCTGCCCTCACCTTGCTCCTGACCTCCCGCGAGCAGGTTCACACCATGAACCGCACCTTCCGCCACATTGACAAACCCACCGATGTCCTCAGTTTTCCTGCGGACCGGAATGTGCCGGGCATGGACGTTTACCTCGGCGACGTGGCCATTGCCGTGCCTGTCGCCCAGGCCCAGGCAGACGCTGCCGGGCACGGGCTCCTGCCCGAGTTGACCCTGCTCACCGTTCATGGTGTACTCCACCTCCTCGGCCACGATCACCTCGAACCGCAGGGGCAACAGCTCATGTGGGCTGCCCAGGATCGGATTTTGTCCAGGCTGGGCCTCGACCTTCGCTCCCCCGTCTACGAAGACTGATTCCCTCAATGCTTCGTCGCGCCCTCTCCTACCGCATTAAGAGCTTTCAGTACGCTTTTGCGGGCTGGTGGTACGTCTTGCGCACCCAACCCAATGCCTGGATCCACGCGCTGATTACCACCGCCGTCGTGCTCCTCGCCTTCTGGCTGCGGCTGCCCCGGCAAGACTGGGCTATCCTCATTCTCACCTTTATGGTCGTCTGGATGGCTGAGTTTGCGAATACCGCCCTCGAGGCCCTGGTCGACCTGGTCATGCCCGAACCCCATCCCCTCGCCAAGGTGACCAAGGACGTGGCTGCCGCCGCCGTTCTTGTCGGCGCCCTTGGCGCCGTTATCATCGGCCTCCTCATCCTCGGCCCGCCCCTCTGGCAGCGCCTTACCTGACCCCAACCCCGCTCGCAGTAACCGCTTCAGCGGTCCCCGTTCGCGATAACCGCTTCAACGGTCCCCGTTCGCAATAACCGCTTCAGCGGTCCCTTACCCTTCCCCAAATCGCGGCAGCGCCTCCCGCGGAATCTCCCTCAGCCGTGGATTATTCGCATCCCGCGCCGAGATCAGCGGCTCCGTTGCGCCCCAGGGCATGGCCACCTCCGGATCATCCCACGCCAAACCATATTCGTCGCTGCTGTCATAGTAATTATCCACCACGTAAGTCAACGTCACCTCGCTCAGGGCCAGGAAACCGTGAGCCACCCCGATCGGGATAAACAGACCGACATTGTTCTCCTCTCCCATCTCCACCGTCTGTTTTGCCCGGAACGTAGGGGAGTCCGGCCGGATATCCAGCAAAGCAGCCCGGATTCGGCCCTTCATCACATACCAGTAATCCACCTGGCGAAAATGGTAATGTAACCCGCGCAGCACCCGCGCTCTGGAGTCCGAGCGATTATTCTGTACGCACGTCCACGCTCTCTGTGGGAACCACTCCTTCCGGAACGTCTCCATGAACCGGCCGCGCTCGTCTGCAAACGCTTTTAGCTCTACAATGTACACACCCTTGATCTCTTCTGATTCGCGAATTTCCGGCATCTGTAACCTCTTTTACTGGCAAACTCCATCTTAGCGGGGAAAATTGTAACGGAAAGCAAGAGAAAGCGCATCATCTGTTGCCGCCTTGGGTCGACGAAAGACCTGTCAGAACACGGAGCGCGGACGTCCCCGTCCGCCCAATACGGGCGAGACCGTCCGCGGTCCGAATGACACCCTGTTCGTAGACCCTGCCGCCTTCCCGGATCGCACGTTGAGCTTTTCCCGGCCGGCGGTAGAATAGGAATGTCGGCGGGCACCACTTTGCCCGTCTGAATCCAGGATCAGATTACCATTCAGATATCAGGCGAATCAGTCAAATCTGCATCCCCTGATCCCAAGAGGAAAGCAATGGCCGAAAATCAATCTCCGCCCTGGAGCCGTACCACCAAGACCATCGTCTTCATTGCCGCCCTGCTCTTGCTTGTTTTCGTCGCCTGGCGCTTCTCCGGTCTCATCGCCCAGGTCGTCATTGCTGCCGTGCTCGCCTACGTCCTCAACCCCCTCATCCGCTTTCTCAACGAAAACACCCCCCTACAGCGGGGTACCCTCCTGCTCATCATCTATTTCGTCTTCATCTTGCTCGTAATCGGGGCCTTTACCGCCATCGGCCTCGTCGCTTACACCCAGATCGTCAACCTCATCAACAACTTTCCTCAGTTGATCACCGATCTATTCAACCTGGTTCGCGGCTGGCTCGATCCCGACATTGTCTATACCTTTGGTCCGTTCGAATTCACCCTCGAAAACCTCGACTGGAACTCTATCAGGCAGCAGCTACTGGGCCTCATCGAACCGCTCCTCAGCCGCAGTGGCCAATATGCGGGCCAGGTTGCCGGGACCACCATTCGCCTCCTCAGCAACGTCCTCTTTATCTGGGTCATCTCCATTTACATCGCCCTCGAAATCCCCCGTATGCGCGAGCATGTTGGTGCTGTTGCCCAGACCCCCGGTTACCGCCAGGATGCGGAACGGCTGATGGTCGAGTTCGGGCGTATCTGGAGTGCCTATTTGCGCGGACAGATTGTCCTGGGGGTGATCATCGGCGTCGTCGTCGGCCTCAGCCTCGCCCTGCTCGGTGTCCAGAATGCCCTCGCCCTGGGTATCCTTTCCGGACTGCTCGAATTCATTCCCGTGCTTGGACCCTTTATTGGTACCACTGCCGCCGTAATCGTCGCCTTTTTCCAGCCTGAAAATTACCTCGCTCTTTCGCCCTTCTGGTTTGCCGTGGTCGTACTGGGTGTCATGCTTCTGATCCAGCAGTTGGAAAACAACATCCTCGTTCCCCGCATCGTCGGCGACGCCCTCGACCTTCACCCCTTGCTGGTAATGGTTGGTGTCTTCATGGGTGCTTCGCTGGCCGGAATCCTCGGTGCCATTCTGGCCGCTCCCCTCCTCGCCTCCCTGAAACTACTCGGCATTTACGCCTGGCGCAAGATGTTTGACCTGCCCCCCTTTGCAGAGCCGGTGGCTGCTCCACCCCCGGCCGCGAGGCCCTTCTCTCACCGGCTGCGCGGCCTCTGGCTGCGCCTGCGCAACAGTATCGATGCCGGCGAAGAAGACCCCCCCGGCTCACAGGCACCACCCCCTTAGCAGGCAGCCGGTCAACGCTGCCGGCCGCCATCCGCTATCCTTTACTCCTCCTCCCCTGCCTTGACTTCTTCCGCTTCCTCCACCTCCGTCAGCAGCCAATGTCCCCCGCACTCGGGGCACGTTATCCGGTACTGGATCGTCTCTCCCCGCTCCCGGTAGTTCTGCCGCTTGCTCCGCACCTGGCTCAGATCTTGCGTCCACTCGTGCTCGCACCGGGGACAACGCATTTCCACCTTCTTTTTCGCCATTCTCTCTCCTGTTGTTTGCAATCTTGTCTTGTTTCCCTTTCGCGTCGTAACCGGTCATCCGGTACCCGCGTCAGAGACCATCTGAAAGTATACCGGATGTGCACCCGATCGCCCAAACGCCGGCCCTGACCTCCGGAGCAATCGCATTCTCCGGGAAGCGCGTTCCTTCGGCCCTTTTTATCCCAGGGAGCCGCGCCGCCTTTACCTGCCGTGCGGACGACGCGCTGTCAAAAGAACGCGGTTACTCAAATCTCGACTTTACGCTTGGCCTACCCCAAACGTATAACGGACATACGCCTCCAGATCGTCCAGAATCGCCCGCTCCGCTTCGTCCAGTCCCCCTTGCCCGCGTAGCGATTTCACTTCCGCCAACACATCGCCCGGGGTCCTCCGCGCCTTGTCCCGATAATCTTTCGGCGGCGCCGTCGCCCCGCCTCCCCTTACTCGTGCCATGTAATCGGTGTAGCTGCAGTAGCGATAGCCCAACCCATAATTCCGGCCCAGCACCCGTTCTGCCAGCATTCGCGTCGTGCCTGAAAACGACGCCAGCGAATCCACCTTCTCCCGCAACGGCGCGTCGTGGAAGCGCTGGCACCGCACCAGTTCTACGTCGCTCATAAACCCTTCCTGGTAAAGGGCCGCGTCGGCATCCACATCCGGCACCTCCGGGTAGCGGTACTGGCATTGGTGTTGTTGCACCGCCTCCAGAATATCCCCGTTTCGCCGCAGCCAGCCCACGTTCTCCACTACCGTCTTCCGCCGTCCGTCGTCCAGCACATCGCTCTCCGGCGGCCGCACGAAACCCAGCTCGCCCGGTTTCTTCCGGATCACGTAACTCTCCTCCACCGTTTCCGCCGTTAGCTCTCGCAGCGACGCCTCGTCCAGGCGCAACCACAACGTCTGGTTACCGTACACCGTCGAAGGTCCCAGGTACAAAACCGGTGCCCGGTATCCGCTCTCCCGCCCGATCCTCGGGTCTACCAGCAACCCGGTCGGGTACGCCTCCAGGCCCGGCATCACGGCCAGTTGTTCCAACCGTTTCTCATCCTGCCGCTTGTCGAAATAGCCCGTGCACTGTTCCCAGAAGGACGGATCCGCGTCCCGGAAGCGGCGCGCCAGCGCCACGGTCGCTTCCACATCTACCAGCGCGTCATGGGCCTGCCCCTCCGCCAGCTTGTTCATCTCGTTCAGCAATTCCAGCTTCAACCGAACCTCGCCGTTAATTTGTGGCCACTGTACGCTCTCCGGCCGGTAGAGCCAGTACATGATGGTGACGGGGAAAAGGTCCATCCGCCCGCACCCGTTCGCCCATTGGTGCGTGTACGGCGAGAGTAGATTACGATAAAAGGCAAAGCGCAGAAACTGGTCGTCGAACGCCAGCGAATTATAGCCAATGCTGATCGTCTCCGGCCGGTTTAGCAGGCGGTGTATCGCCAGCACGGCCTCATACTCTGCTATCCCTTCCACCAGTGTCTTTGCCACCGGAATGCGGTGGGTGAGCAGCGCACCGGGAGAGGGCGCCACATCCGGCCGTAACCGGATCAGCATGTTGTGCCGCTCCTTTTCCTCAAAATCTTCATCCGTCCGGATCGCCGCAAATTGCACCATCTGGTCGAAAGCACAATTCAACCCACTCGTTTCAATATCATAAAACAGATAGCTCTTACCCATCTACCTCTCTCCCAAACCGAAAAACCGGCGTCCCGTCAAGACCGCCGCCTCATCGCAATTATCAGTAGAACCAGGAAAGTCAGCGTCCCACATCTTCCACTGCCACCGGATGCTCGTATACACTCCCCTCATAGTCCAGGAAACACAGGCTGCAAACCGGAGCTTCTCCCAGCAACTGCGCCACCGCCCGGGCGTACCGCTGCACCTGCGCTTCATATTCCTTTTCTGCCAGGATTTGCTTCAGCACCCGCCGGTCGTGCACCCGGTCCGTTTTGAAGTCCACTACGTGCCACCGTCCCTCCCGTTGGTAAAGTACGTCAACCTGCCCCAGCGCCAGGCTATCCCCTTCCGTCATCGTGTACGGTAATTCGTGCAGTCGCCTGGCGCGATCCATCTTGTCAAATAGCGCGTGCCGGCGAAAACGCTGCAATAACGTCAGCGTCTGCCCGGCCGCGTGGCCGATCTGGCCCTCGTCGGTCAGCCCGTACTCGCGGGCCCGCGTTCGCGCCCAACGCTCAAAAACAGCATCTGCTCCGCCCTCCGGAAAGCGCCACGCTGCCAGCGCCTCGTGAACCAGCGAACCAATCAACCACGAGGGCGCTCGCCGCGCCACCTTCTCCTCAGGAACCACCCGCCATATCCGGCGCGCCGGCCGTTCTTCCTTTTCTATGGCCGGCAACGGGATTGGCTCCAGCAGCGGCGCCGTCCACCTGCTTCGCCGCGTTTCCCCTTCCCGGTCGCTTCCACCAGGGCGTTCCGGCCGGTATTTCGGCTCATAGAAGGTGCAGCCCACCGTCACCTCGCCCACCCGCAGCTCCCGGGCGAGGGCACGCGCGCCTTCTTCCTCAATCTCCACCGTTTCCTGCAGCAGGCCCAGCGGTCCGGCCATTTCCTTTAGCCAGCCGTTCAGGCGGCCGGGCCGTCCACCCTTGTTCAACTGTACCGAGCCGTTCAGAATTAATCTGTCCCTGGCCCGCGTTGTCGCCACGTACAGCAGCCGCCGCGACTCCGCTACTTCCTGCGCGTCTTCCTCTCGTTTCCCCAGTTGGAACGCCACCGGCTGGTTATCCAGCTCATCCTTCACCAGAGGCAGTACTCCCCAATCTTCCCGGATCAGCAGGCTGGTCCGGCCACCGCTCATCTTGTTCAGATCCCCGATAACCACCACCGGGAACTCCAGGCCCTTCGCCTGGTGGACGCTCATTATCTGGACCGCATTGCCCGCTGTTGCCCGCGCTTCGCCCTCCCGCCCGCTGGTTGCCCTCACATTCTCGACGTATTCCAGAAAGTCGCTGACCGCCACCAGTCCGCTCTCGTGGGCCAGCGCCAACAATTTCTCCACATTGCGTATTGCCCGTTGCTGGCCGGCCCGCCGCAGCGCTGCCCGGTAATCGCTTTCGTCCAGGAATGATTTCAGCAAATCGGCCACCGGTTCTCGCCCGGCCCGGCTGTTCAACTGCCGCAGGAGGGAAATCACCGGCTGCTGCGCTTCGCGCCCAATCTCCTCCCACAGGGTGGGGGAGCCATTCGCCTGTTGGGCCCGGCGCAGCGCATACAGTTCGCCGTCACGATATCCGCCCACCGGGGAGCGCAGCACGCCCACCAGCGCCAGATCGTCCGTTGGATCCATGATCGCCGCCAGACCGTTTAACAGATCCCGGATCTCCGGCCGCTCGTAAAAGCCCCGCCCGGCCACCGTCAGGTAGGGAATTCCCCATTCGTCCAGCACGTCCTCGTAGTACTCAAAACTGGTAGAGGCCCGGCACAGAATCGCCACGTCCCCATACTCCACCGCTACCGTATCATCCTCCACCATCTTCACGATCTCTGCCGCCAGTGCCTGTGCCGCTACCGGCAGTCCGTCCTCCTTATTCCCCAGCGCCAGTTGCAGGCTGATGTACGGGGCGTCCAATCCTTGCAATGGCTCTTGCCGGTAGTGGGTCAGGGGTGCAAACGGTTCGACCCACGGCTGTCCCGGCATCTCCCCGGTGCCCATCACGGCTTCCAGGAGGGCATTCAGCCCGTCCAGCAACCCTTTATGCGGCCGGTACGATGTCGCCAGATTATAACCGCGGCCGTTACCGGCGGCGATCCGCTCCCTCTCTTCCCGGAAAACCGCCACCTCCGCCCCCCGGAAACGGTAAATTGATTGCTTGGCATCCCCCACGATGAATAACCGGTTCCCATCCCCGTGCAGCAGGTTCACCAGGTCCCGTTGGCGGCCGTTCGTGTCCTGGTATTCATCTACCAGCAGTGCCGCCAGCTCTTCCTGCCAGCGGCTGCGCACGGCCCCTGACCCTGCCAACAGTTGCAGAGCCTCCGCTTCCAGGTCGTCGAAATCCAGTACCTGCCGCTCCGCTTTCAGGCGACGGTAGGCTTTGTCGGCGCGCGCGAACAGCTCGTGCAGGGCTGGCACCCTCGCCGCCAATTCTTCATCCAGAGGGGTCAGGCTCAGTCCCTGTAAACCGGCCTGTTCCCGCCACAGTTCGCGCAGGACGCGTAGGGCATCCTTTACGCTCTGTAACTGTTCCTTTCCCCCCGGCCACGCCTTCTGGCTGCCCCCACTCAGGTTAATCTGATCCAATGCGGCCAGTTTCTGCCCTTTCTCTGCCGGCGTTCCGGCCGCTGCCGCACCATCCAGTGCCGCCAGCGCCAGTGCCCGCTGCTCCGCCATCCGGTCGTCGTCGCGACTGGGTTCCTCCCTGCGCAGCGTTGCCACCTGCGCCTGCCACGCCGGATTGGCCGTCAGCGCGTTTGTTGCCCTTATCTGCTCTCGCTCCAGCGCCTCTTGCCAGCGGGCCAGCAACGCCTCCCGGCTGCCGCGAAAGGCCGCTCGTGTCTTCAGACGTTCCTGCAACAATTGCGCCAGGACCTGTTGCAGGCGTCGCTCTCCCAGCAGTTCAAACAGGGCTGCCCCCTCCCGATCTTCGGCCGCCCAGGCCAGCGCCCGCTCCATCGCCTGCGTCTGCAGCAGTGCCGCCTGCGCTTCGTCCAGCACCTCAAAGCGAGGATCGACCTGCGCCTCGGCCGGGTGTGCCCGCAATATCTCCGTACAAAGCTGGTGGATCGTGCCGATGCGTGCCGCGTCCAATTGGCTGTAGCAGCGGTCCCAACGCGCGTGTTCCTCGGGCGACAATCCCTCGCCCAGATAGGTGCTGATCGCCTCCCGCACCCGGTTCCTCATCTCCCGCGCCGCCTTCCGCGTAAACGTAATCGCCGCAATCCTCCGGGGGGACAACGCCTCGTGGGCCAGCAGGTACAGATAACGGGCCACCAGCGTCCGCGTTTTCCCCGCGCCCGCCCCGGCCGTGACCACCACGCTCTCCGCTTCAGCCTTAATCGCCGGCATCTGTTCCTCGCTCGGCGTCAACTGCGCTACAATCGGGTGCACCTCTGCCAGACCCTCTGTCATCATTCTCGTCCCTCTCCGCTCCTGCAGTAAGTCACGAACCAACCTCCATCTGCCAGCACCACTCGTCGGACCACCAAATCGACCATCCAAAAAATCAGGAAAATCCTGAAAATCAGCATCCCATTACCAGCTCCGTCGCGCCTCATACTGCCAGCAGAAAGTGGCGGCCGGGCAGTAATCGGGACACCCGCCGGCCGGTGGTGACGGCACGAAATCGCCTTGCCTCACCCGCTGCACCACCTCCCACGCATAGGCGCTAGCCCTCTCTATCGCGGCCTCCACCCCATACGTTGCCAGCTTCAGCCTGCTCGCTTCTCCATGCTGCACATGCCAGTAGAACCCGTCTGCTACCTCTCCCAGTTCTAGTGTCTCCGACGCCGCCCGTGCATAGAGAGGTAATTGTAACTTCTCTCCTTTCTCCAGGGCGGGCGGCCCGAACTTGGCCGGTCCGGCTGTCTTATAATCCACAATCCGTATTCGCCCGTCCGGCGCCCGGTCTACCCGGTCAATCAGCCCGTGTAACCGGAAACTGTCTCCGTCCCGTCGCACCGTCAGCGCCTGCCGCCCAAAGAAACCTGCTTCGAATTCCACCGGCACAAACCCATCGTCCAACGCGCTCAGCGCCTCCAGCGACCGGGCTACCTTCTCCTCTATCTCTGCCCGTGTCTGCTCCCACCAGGCAGTTGCCCGGAAGCCCTCCTCCACCGGCGCGGTGTCCATTATCCGTTCCGCAACTCCCGGCAGTGCCTCTTTCAGGGCCTCCGCGTCCGTCCGCGCCTCGAACGGCACCGCCTGGTACACCGCCTCCAGAATCCGGTGATAAAGGTTGCCAAGCTGGCGCGCATCCAACCCTTCCGCCGGTTCTGGTCGCGGTTCCAGTCCTAGCACATTCCCGGCAAAGAAGAACAGCGGGCAGGTACGGTAACTTTCCAGGCGGCTGGGACTCCACGTGTGGGCCGGCCCATATTGCTCCGCCAGCACTTCCTGTAGCGCCGACAGGTCCCCATCATATGCGGTTCCCCTCTGCGCCTCGTACCGCTGGCGGAAAATGCGCCCGGTCTCGGCCAGCTTCTGCCAGCGGCCGCCTGCCCTGGCTTCGACCCAGGTCGCTGCCGCCCCTTCCTCGGCGTGAGCCACCAGTCCGGCCAGCAACTCTGGCCACGATGCCGCCGTTTCCGGCTGCGGCACCCTCTCGCTACTCACCCGCTCCTCGCCTGCACCGCTCCGCCGTGTCACTTCCTGCCAGTAGGGGGAGGCCTGCCACGGCGCGCCCGATTCCGCCAGCCGTGGCCGGGTCAGCAACAGCTTCTCCCAAGGCCGGGTTACCGTCTCATAGAAAGTCTCCCGTTCCCGGCTTTCGGTAGAAGGTTCCAGCCGCAGGCCATACTCTTCCCGGAGCCGTTTCCGGTCTGCATCTCGTAAGAACGGGTCTTCCCGCAAGGCGGCCGGAAACTCTCCTTCCGCCATTCCCAGCACCGCCACCGCCTGGAAAGGAATCCCTCGCGCGGCAATCACGTTCGCCACCAGGATCCCCGCGTGTGTGGGCCTTGGGGGATGGTAGATTGCCGCTTCCACAGCGCCTGCCAGTTCTTCGAAGAAGCGGGCGAAGGAAAGCGCAGCACCGTCTCCCACCACATCCTCCGCCCATACCAGGCCGCGCAGCACGTCCTTCAATGTTTGCAGTGCCGCCCGATCCCGGCCGGCACTCTCTGCATCTCCATCGTCGACACACCCTATCATATTCAGGTGGATCGGGGCGGTGCTGGCAGCCCCTTCCATCTCCCCGTCATTGGGATCCGGCCCGATCAATCTTTCTAGCCGGACCACGTGTTCCCGGTAGGGCGCGTCTCCCTGGACCAGTTGCAGCAGGCGCCGGAAGAAGCGCACAAACTTCCCTTCCAGCGTTGCCGCCTCCACGCCACCTGGAATATTTGCCGGCCGGCCCCGCTCCTCGTCATCTGCTTCTCTCCCGCCCTCGCCCTGGGCCCTGAGCGCATGCAGCACCTCTCCCCACTGGTCAAAACCGCCAATCACCCGCCCCCACCGGGCCACCGCATCCAGCATCTCCGCATCGCCCGGGCCAATGCCGATCGGCTCCTCATCGTCGTCAGCCGCGTAGGCCGTGGTCCACTCGAAGTAAGGAGAGCGCCAGGCGGCGATCACGCCTCGCCGCGGCAGAGCCGGCCCGCTATCTCCCTCGCCGGCCGGCAGAACAAGGCGCAGCAGTGCCAGTAGCGCGGCAATTGCCGGATTCTGGCGCAACGGCAGGCCGTCTACCAGGCGTAATGGTAACCCAAACTCCGCTGCCGTCTGCAAAATGTCGGAGCGGTAAGGGGTCAGGTCGCGGGCCAGCAGTGCCAGGTCTGCTGCCTCTGCCCCGTCCAACACCAGCCGCTCCTTCAGCCACCTCAGCGCTTCTCGTACTTCCCCGGCCCGATCCGGAGCCGCCAGCAATCTGATGGGATGCTGATCTGGAGGATCTTCAGGATTCTCTTCCCTTTCCTCGGTCAAAACTTGTGTGTCGCCGCCGTCTCCCAAACGGGCTCCCTGCTCCCCTCTCTCAAAGAGATTTCTCTCAAGCCTTGCCAGCATGGCCGACGCCGGTGGACTTGCCCCTGGAAGGGGCTGTGCCCTCACGCCGAGTGCCGCTTCCAACTGCCGTCGTGTCCGTTCAAACCGGCCGTAGACCGGGCGCGGGTGCGCCTCCCCTGGTGCCGCTTCCCCCGTCAGCGTAATCACCATCTGTTCCACCCGGCCGGCCAGCAGCGCCAGCAGCGCCAGCTGCGTTTCCGTGAAGCTGTCAAACCCATCCACCACCAGCAGTGACCAATCCCCTGCCACCTGCGGCGACCGCTCCCTCAGCGCTTCCACCGCCAGCCACCCCAGCCCCGGATGGTCCGCCCATTTCTGAGCCTGCAGCCGTTCCTGGTACTGGCTGTAGATCATTCCCAGCTCCCGCAGGCGCGCTTCGTCTCCCACGGACGCCAGGTAATCATCCGGCCAGATCTGCGCGCCCTTCAGCTCGCCGATGAATGCCCGCATGACCTGGATAAATCCCGGGCGATTACCCAGCGCTCCGTAATGGGGCAGGGTCAGCTCATCCACCACTGCTCGCAGCAACCGGTATTCCACCGGATCTTCCAGCAGTGTGTAGCTCTCTTGCGCGCCGTTTAGCACTGTCTTGTAGAGGTTGTCAAAGGTCAGCAGGCGCACCCCCAGCGCGCCACCCTGCGCTGCCAGCCGCCGCTGCCAGGCGTGAACCTGAAGCGGCGTTGGCAACACCACCCGCGGCGTATCCTGCAGCCCGCGCGCTGCTTCCTGCACTGCCTTTAACACATATTCACTTTTACCAAATCCGGCCGGGGCCAAAAAAAGCTGGACGGGCACAATTCCTCCCTCAATCTCTAATCTCCAATCCCCAATCCCTAATCCCCAATCCCCTTCTTCGGTCTCATCTGAATTGAGAAATGCCGCAATACCGGTGCCTGCCACACAATCTCGTACCCCGGAATCGCCGCCCGCCGCTCATTCACGTACAGGATCACCTCCGCCAGGTAATCCACGTGACTCTGTGTATATGTGCGGCGGGGAAAGGCCAGACGCACCAACTCCAATGGCGCCGGCTTTTCGCTCCCATCCGGCTGCCGCCCAAACATCACCGATCCAATCTCCACCGAACGGATTCCCCCCGCAAGGTAGAGCGCATTGGCCAGTGCCCAGCCCGGATAGTCAGTAACCGGCATCTGGTCCAGCATCGCCCGCGCGTCCAGGTAAATCGCGTGTCCGCCCGGCGGCTGCATGATCGGCACCCCATTCTCCGTCAGAATATCCCCCAGATACGCAACCGAACGGATGCGATAGCGCAGATAATCCTCATGCAACACTTCCTGTAGCCCCACCGCAATCGCTTCCAGATCATATCCTGCCAACCCTCCATAGGTTGGGAAGCCCTCCGTCAGGATCAACAAATTCTTGCATTGTTCGGCCAGCTCGTCGTCGTTCAGTGCCAGGAAGCCGCCGATATTCGCCAGCCCGTCCTTCTTCGCACTCATCGTGCAGCCGTCCACATAGCTGAACATCTCCTGCGCGATTTCCCGCGGGGTCTTCTCCGCGTATCCTTCTTCCCGTTGTTTGATGAACCACGCATTTTCCGCGAAGCGACATGCGTCCAGGAACAGCGGCACGCCATACTTCCGGCAGATTTCGCTTGCCCCGCGGATGTTCGCCATACTCACCGGCTGCCCGCCGCCCGAATTGTTCGTCACCGTCAACATCACGATGGGCACCTTCCCCTGGTTCTCGGCCAGCACGCTTTCCAGTTTTTCCAGGTCCATATTCCCCTTAAACGGTTTGATCACCTGCGGATGGTGGGCATCTGCGTTTGGAATATCAAGTGCGGTAGCCCGCCGGTATTCGACGTTCGCCCGCGTTGTGTCAAAGTGAGTGTTGTTGGGCACGATCTCCCCGCCTTGGAGCAGAGCCCCAAACAGAATCCGTTCCGCCGCCCGGCCCTGGTGGGTAGGGATAATGTGCTTCAGGTTGGTAATACCCCGCACCGCTTCCTCAAAACGATAGAAAGAGGTAGCACCGGCATACGATTCATCGCCCTTCATCATGCCTGCCCATTGGTCCTCGGACATCGCGCCCGTACCTGAGTCCGTGAGCAGGTCGATCAGGACATCCTCCGCTTTTAGCAGGAAAAGATTGTAGTGCGCGGCCTCCAGGGCAGCCTGCCGCTCTTCCTCTGTGGTAAAATTCAGGGGAGCCACACTCTTTATCTGGAACGGCTCGATGATCGTTTTGAACTTCATGGTGCTTCCTCCGTTTTGTGGGATAATGAGTGGCATGGGTTCATCTCTATCAGTTTACCAAAAAAAGTAGAAGTTGCGCGTCTAATTAGTAAAGGGAGATTGGAACTGAAGAGCGTCGGCCAGTCTCCACACTCGACTCTCAACCGATGACCGATTCTGACCAGTTAATTCGTCGTTGCCAGCAAGGTGAACTGGCGGCCTTCACTGAACTCTTCCGGCAGCATGAAGCCCAGGCCTACCGCCTGGCCCTGACCATCCTGCGCCATGAACAGGACGCCCAGGATGCGGTGCAGGATGCCTTTCTCAGGGTCTTTGAGAACATCAAGCAATTTGAAGGAAACAGCTCCTTTAAAACCTGGCTCACGCGCATTGTGGTCAATCTCTGCCGCGACCGCATCCGGCGCAACAAGGTGCGCCGCGCCTTCTCGCTCGATTGGTTGCGTAACCGGCCCGGCAAGCACAACGTGGCCCGCGAAGTAGCCGAGCGCCAGGAACGACAGACCCTCTGGCGTTACGTGGACCGGCTTGATGAGAAATATCGCCTGCCCATCATCCTCCACTACTATGAACGGCTTTCATGTAGCGAGGTCGGCGAGATTTTACAGATTCCAACCACCACCGTCTATTCGCGGCTCAATACCGCCCGCCAGCAGTTGCGCGCCATGGCCGCTCTTGATCAGGCCGGTGCCGGCCGGGAGGTGGAACAAGGCACATGGTAAACCCAGAACGGCAACCCCGGCCGCTTACTTGCGCGGCCGTCGAAACCAATCTCGTCGCCTATCTCAAAGATGGCCTCAGCCCTGATCTGGAAGCGGCAGTGCGTGTCCATCTCCTTCAATGCCCGGCATGTGCTGACCTGGTCCAGGAAGCGCGCGAACTCGACGCTGCCCTCTACGCTGCCGCCCCTCGCCGTCTTGACCGTCTTCCGTCCGACCTCTCTGCCCGGTTCCAGGAAGACGTTTACCGCCGCATGCGGCGGGCGCTCGTCTTCCAGCGTACCCGTGCTTTCACCGGCCGGGTCGTAACCGTTCTCGTCACATTTCTCTTTGTCGTCGGCCTTGGCCTGATGGTGGGCCCCTGGCTGCGTTATCTGGCCACCGTCGACGCCCCGCCGACACCGCCCGCCGTTGCCAGCCAGGGGCTGGACATCTTACCCTCCCCGGCACCCGCCCTCCTCCCGCCTACGGCGGCCGCACTCCCGGTTGTGCCCACTGCTACGCTCCCTGTCGAGTATCATTCCCCGGCCGACAGCGTCCGCGCCTTGCTCGAGGCGGCCGTTGCCGGCAACGACGACCGGGTGCAACGCCTCCTGGTTGGTACCCGTACCCGTGCTCGCCGGGTCCGCGCCCGGCTCGAACCGTGTCGTGGCGCCCTTGACGTCAGCCGGCTTCACTACAGTACCGTGCGCTACGAGACCAACGTTGCCGGTGTCCGCCTTCGTTACGATAACCGGCGCGTCGGCGAGGTCAAGCTCTTACTCCGCGAAGACGGTTACTGGTACCTCCATTACCTCCACTACGATTCCCTCGATAGCATTCTGGGCGACGGCTGTCTCGCTCTGCCTTAATCCTGATAGGCGGCTTGACTGCCCGCCGTGCCTTCCACTTTTGTGCCACTTCCTGTCATTTCCCCACTCGCTTAACGAGAATTTAACGTCAAAAAAGGAAGAGAATATAGAACATTTGTGCTATACTGTAGCCATCATGCTGACCATCATGGAAATGTCACTGTACTCTCCCCAGCAGATGACGGCCGATGGCTTGCACCATTCCTTTTCCCTGGCCGCCTTACCTACCGTCCACAGTGCCCGGCTTCTCGTCGGCCGGATCGTGGATGAGGGCCAGGTGTGGGCAGAGGAGCTGCGTGGGGGGCCGGTACAGGTAGAGCTGGAAGCCGTGCTCCGTTTCTGCCGGCGCTGTGGGTTAGCGCGGGTTGTCTTGCCCGACTTTGCCAGCCTTTACGTTCAGTGGACGATCGTTGACGGCGATCTCTCCTGCTACGAGAATGGAAGCTGGTTGGAAGCAGCCAGCCACGTCTGCCTGGTCGATTTGCTCCCTGCCTACCACCGCGCCGAGCGTGCGCATCTCTGAGCGACCGGCGCAAATGTTGCTGGACCGTACCCCAGATGCAAAAAGTGTAAATCATGATCACCTTGATCACCTTGATCACCTTCTGCCCCTGCAAGATACTGCTTATCGTATTCCTCCCCCTGGTTCACCCGCTATTCTTCTTCCCCCCCGTCTACGGCCTCGTCGTCCTTCAACACAATCAAACGGAACCCTTCCGCATAGGCAAAACCCACCTTATTGCCGATACTCGCCGCCCACGTCTTCAGCGGTTCCTCCGGATCCCACTTCCCCAACTGGCTCGTATGCTGGCGCAGTGCCTCAATCTTCGTGTCGATCGTCTCCGAGATGTCTACGTAATAGCTCGCTTCTCGCGGGTTAGAGACCAGCACGTAATTGACCTTGTGCGGTTTCAGTCCATCAGCCTCCAGTTCCGGATAAAGCAACGGCATTTCCGCCGCGGGGAACACCGCATCCAGCGCTGCCGTCGCCGCTGCCCGGTGGTCCGGATGGTTAATCCGCGTCTCATTTGGGAAGAAGACGGTGGGATCGCCACAAACCACAACGTTTGGATGGTACTGGCGAATCAGGCGCACCAGGTCCTTGCGTAGCTCCAGCGTCGGCTGCAAAAGGCCGTCGTGGTAGCCAAGAAAGATGCACCGCGCTGCGCCCGCCCGATCCGCTGCCGCCTGCTGCTCCTTGCGCCGGATTTCGGCAATGCCCACGGCCGTCATCCCGTCCTCGTGGCTACCCACGTTGCCGTCGGTAATCACCACGTACGTAACCTCGCTCCCGGCGGCAGCCCAACGGCTGGCCGTACCCGCGACGCTGAACTCGATGTCGTCGGGATGGGCGTAGATCAACATTGCGCGCTCGGGGACGTAATCTTGCTTCATCAGGGTTGATTCCTCCATCTGCTTGTTGCTTCTTCTTTACTGGTTGCCATTTATACTGCCAACGCCCCCGAACAACCAATATTCAACCATACTTTCGACTGGTTTGACCCTCTTCATCCTGTGCTATTTTTGAGGTTGGCAAACATTGGTGCTGCCATGCTTTCATAGTGGCACGTGCTCGACAGGTCTGTTATGCTATTGCCAACCATTGGAGCGTTGGGGGGCGACGGTTGCAGACCGTCACAGTCGGTAGAAAATCAAATATGGATATCAAGCTGCAACAAGGAAACGTGCATTAATGAGCGACTGGTACCAACTTACAAAAGAAGAAGTCATCGAGCGGGTGGAGACAGATCCGCAAACCGGCCTGACCTCAACCGAAGCGACCGCTCGCCTTGACAAATACGGCCTGAACGAGCTGGTCGAGCGTGGGCTGAAAAGCCCCTGGCGCATTCTTTGGGAACAGATCACAGAGGTGATGATCGTCATCCTGATTGTCGCCGCCCTTGTCTCCATATTTCTGGGTGAGGTCACTGACGCCATCGTCATTATGGCCATTGTCGTCCTCAATGCCATTCTTGGCTTCACGCAGGAATACCGTGCCGAGAAGGCCATTGCCGCGCTCAAAAAACTGGCCGTGCCCACCGTCAAGGTGCGCCGCGATGGTCAGATTGAGGAGATCTCCTCCCGTGAGATCGTGCCCGGCGACATCGTCTTACTCGAACAGGGCAACAAAGTGTCGGCCGACGGCCGCTTGCTGGAGAGTGCCAATCTAAAGGTCCAGGAAGCGGCGCTGACCGGCGAGTCGGAGGCGGTTGAAAAGCGTACCGGCGTCATCGAGCAGGATGACCTGCCTCTGGGTGACCGGCGCAATGTAGTCTATATGGGAACCGTGGTCACCTATGGCCGCGGTACCATGGTCGTTACCGCCACTGGCATGGACACCGAATTGGGCAAGATTGCCGACATGATCCAGGAAGTGGAGCGCGAGCCTACCCCCTTACAGAAGCGGCTCGACGACCTTGGCAAAAAGCTGGCCCTCGCCGCCCTGGGAATCATCGTCCTCGTAATTATCCTTGGCCGGTTGCGTGGTGAGCCCTGGGATATCCTGATCCTGACCGGCATCAGTATGGCCGTCGCCGCCGTTCCCGAGGGGCTCCCGGCCGTGGTAACGATTACCCTCGCCCTCGGCTCCCAGCGCATGTTGAAGCGGGAGGCCCTTATCCGCAAGCTTCCTGCCGTGGAAACCCTGGGTTCCGTCACCACCATCTGTTCTGATAAGACCGGCACCCTGACCGAAAACCGGATGACGGTTACCGTCCTCGACGTCGCCGGTGACAAGCGGACGGTCGATGCTCAACTGAAAAAGGATGTCCCCGTCTGGCGCCAGGATGCCGACGCGGCGCCCGACCTCAAACCGGAAGCCCGCAGCCTCGTGCTCCTTGTCGAGGTGATGGCTCTGGCCAACGATGCTGTCTTGCAGCGCGCGGAAGACAGCGGTCGCGATTGGGAGGCTGTGGGCGATCCCACCGAAGGCGCCCTCGTCGTCGCCGCTGCCGAACTGGGCCTCCAGAAAGAAGAGCTGGAAGAGCGCTGGCCTCGTGTGAATGAAGTGCCCTTTACCAGCGAGCGCAAGCGGATGACCACCGTCCACAGGACAGAATTACCTGGAGGCGAAGCCAATGCCCCCTGGCGGGAGGCCCCTTACGTCGCATTCACCAAGGGCGCTGTTGACGCGCTCCTCGACATCAGCGATGCGGTCTGGGTGGGTGACAAATCTGTGCCCCTGGATGAAACGATGCGTGACCGCATCCTCCAGGCCAATGCCGACATGGCCGCCAATGGCCAGCGCGTGCTAGGCGCCACTTTCCGCCCCCTGGAGTCCGTTCCTGAAAAGGTCGATGCCGACTCTCTGGAGCAGACCCTCACCTTCGTCGGTCTCATTGGGATGCTCGATCCGCCCCGCGAGGAGGTGGAAGAAGCAGTGGCCAAGTGCCGCACGGCCGGTATCCGCCCTGTTATGATCACGGGCGATCATCCCCTCACTGCCAAGCACATCGCCCGCGAACTGGACATCGCCCAGGAAGACAGCCCGACCCTGACGGGCACGGATCTCGCCTCCATGTCGCTGGAGAAGTTGCAGACGGTAGTCGGAGAGGTGCCGGTTTATGCCCGCGTCTCCCCCGAACACAAGTTGAATATCGTCACCGCCCTTCAGGATAAGGGGGAGGTTGTGGCCATGACCGGGGATGGCGTCAACGACGCGCCCGCCCTCAAGCGGGCCGACATCGGCGTGGCGATGGGCATCACCGGGACCGATGTTTCTAAGGAAGCGGCCGATATGGTGCTCCTGGACGACAACTTCGCCACCATCGTCGATGCCGTCGAAGAGGGGCGGGTCATTTTTGACAACATCCGCAAATTTATCAAGTACACCCTCTCCAGCAACACCGGCGAGTTGTGGGTGATGCTGCTCGCTCCCTTCCTGGGCATGCCTCTGCCTTTACTCCCCCTCCAGATCCTCTGGATTAACCTGGTAACCGACGGCCTGCCCGGCCTCGCCCTCGCCGTCGAACCGGCCGAGCGAGGGATCATGAAGCGCCCGCCCTTCCGGCCCGACGAAAGCATCTTCAGCCGTGGCCTTGGCTGGCAGATCATCTGGGTCGGCATCCTGATGGGTTTCGTCTCTCTTGGCGTGGGATACTACTTCTGGGACGCTGCCGGCCGGCCCCTCGAAATCGGCCACGACATCGCTTTCCACTGGCGGACGATGCTCTTCACCACCCTCACCCTGGCCCAGATGGGTAACGCCCTGGCCCTGCGCACCAACAAGGATTCAGTCTTCCAGGTGGGATTCCTCTCCAATCCGTACATGGTTGGCGCCGTACTCCTCACCTTCGTGCTCCAGCTCGCCGTCATCTATGTCCCCTTCCTCCAGCGAGCCTTCGACACCCAGGCACTGACCCTGAACGAGCTGCTCCTGACGCTCGCTGCCAGCGCCATTGTCTTCATCGCCGTCGAACTGGACAAATGGCGTCGCCGTCGCGCCGGCTGACCGGGTGAAACAGTGAGGGGGTAAAGGTTACACCACTGCCCCCTCACTCTACCAGCTCAATCTCCCGAAACAACGCCCGATCCAGCTCCGCCAGCCCCTCTGCCCCCGCCAGCGTGACCGCCTCATGCACGTTTGCCACATCCTCCCGCAGGCGCGCCACGTTCACCCCCCGGCATAGATCCGGCAGCGGGTCGAGCCACTGCCGCACGCGCAGCAACATCTTCAGCGCCCCCCGGTAATTGTCTCGCTCAATCTGGAAGTAGGCGATCCCCACCTGCAGAATTCCCCGGTAGAGGTCCCGGCCGGGTCCTTCATCCTCCATCCACGCCTCCTCCAGGTAATCGTGGCACTTATAGTAGTGCCCGTCGTTAAACATCTCAATTCCCTTCCGCGCCTTCTCTGCCAGTGGCTCCGC